>Ga0255137_1000516_pt1 | contig 13241 bp, 6 predicted proteins | sample Law_Atlam_RepC_8_FD_188548 | JGI IMG/M metagenome (GOLD analysis project Ga0255137, IMG submission 188548) | Freshwater microbial communities from St. Lawrence River, New York, United States - Law_Atlam_RepC_8d | ecosystem: Environmental > Aquatic > Freshwater > River | place: USA: New York... | reverse complement strand
GTATCAAGGTGTTCAGTGTCGCACTTCAGGAGACCCTGTTTTCTATTTGTCGAATCCCAAAGGGGTCGATCGAGGGATGCGAAGAGAGGTTCTCGATGCGATCAAGGATTTGAATCAGAAACAGTTTCAACGCCATGCGGATAACGAAACATTGACCCGTATCGAGCAGTTCGAGTTGGCTTACCGCATGCAGGAGTCCGTACCTCAAGTGATGGATTTGGGGAATGAAACCCAAGAGACTTTGGATATGTACGGCGCGAAGCCGGGGTTTGTATCCAAGGCGGAATCGGAGAGCGATCCACGGGCGTTTTACCGTGGGGATGATCCGACGATGGCTAATAACTGTTTGCTCGCTCGCCGCTTGGTCGAATCAGGTGTACGATTTGTTCAACTGTTCGATTGGGGATGGGACCATCACGGTTCTTCTCCTGGGGAGTCGATCGATGAAACCTTGCCGATCAAATGCCAACAGCTTGATCGTGCCGTCGGCGGTTTGTTGAGCGATTTGAAGCAGCGCGGTTTGCTCGACAGCACGCTTGTGGTTCTCGGTGGTGAATTTGGACGAACACCGATGTCGCAAAACAACGTGCGAGATACGCCTACGAAAGGTTTCTTCGGACGGGACCACCATCCGTACGCCTATTCAATGATGCTTGCAGGTGGCGGCGTACGCGGTGGGACTTCGTACGGTCAGAGTGATGAAATCGGTTATTATGTTGCAGAAGACCCGGTTACACCGAAGGATCTACAAGCGACGATATTGCACCTGTTAGGCTTTGATCCGTACCGTTTTGGGTATGACTATCAAGGATTATTCAATCGGTTGATCGGGCCGACGGATGAAGGCAAAATACTACATAAGTTGATAGCCGGTTAGTTGATAGCCGGTTGTGCAAATAGGAGCAACGAACGATTTTTAGCGGTACAGATTTCGGAGCAACTACCACAAGCTGGGAAATCCCTTAAGACAGAGTTCGTTTTAACACAGAGTCGTTTTAACACAGAGTTCACAGAGAAGCACAGAGAACGCCATTGAGTTGTAGTTAGCTCGATGTGAATTCGCACGATCCTATTCATAAAACACTTGAAGCATCGAAGCTGGGGCTCCGATGGAAAGCGGCAGAAGCAAAGATGAATCATTCCGAGAGCGTATTTGAAGCGGCAGCGAAAGCTTTGCGACGGCGTTGGTTTATGCGCGATTGTTCTGTCGGGCTCGCTGGGCTCGCCGCTACAGAGCTGTTGCGAGGTGAACAGATGGCACACTCCGCCGGATTTTTCGGTGGTGAGTTTGCTGGTGATTCCAACGGAGAGAAGTCTGGACCGCTCTCACCCAAGCCGCCCCATTTTCCGGGGAAGGTCAAGCGTGTGGTGTACATGTTTCAGGCTGGAGCCCCAAGTCAATTGGAGCTTTATGATCCGAAGCCGGAGTTAGCGAAACGCAATGGGCAGTTACCCCCAGCGGAGTTGCTCAAGGGGTATCGCGCAGCGTTCATCAATCCGAATTCGGCTTTATTGGGTCCGAAGTTCACGTTTGCACCCAAGGGGCAATGTGGCATGGAGCTGTCGGAAGTCTTGCCTCAAATCGGCGAGATCGCGGATGACATCGTGTTGATTCGCACGATGCAAACCGATGCGGTGAACCATGCGCCGGCTCAGATGATGATGAACACAGGATCGCAGCAATTCGGTCGACCGAGTTTGGGGAGTTGGTCGCTTTACGGGTTGGGGTCGGAAGCGAGTGACTTACCCGGTTTTGTCGTTTTGACCAGTGCGAAGGGCACCAGTGGTGGTGCGAGCAATTACGGTAGCGGTTTCTTACCCACAACTTACGCTGGAATCCCGTTCCGCAGCACGGGAGATCCGATGTTGTACTTGTCGAACCCCAAAGGGGTCGATGGACAGACGCAGCGTGAGTCGATCGACACGATTTCTAAACTCAATCAACTCGCGCTTGAGCAGATCGGAGATCCGGAGATCGCTTCGCGAATCCAAAGCTATGAGCTGGCGTATAAATTACAAACCAGTGCGCCGGAGCTAATGGATCTTGGGTCTGAAAGCAAAGAAACGCTCGATCTTTATGGCGTAAAGGATCCGAAGGAAGCTTCGTTTGCCCGAAATTGTCTTTTGGCACGTCGGTTGTTGCAGCGAGGGGTTCGGTTCGTGCAGTTGTTCCATGAAGTCTGGGATCAGCACGGGGATTTGACCAACGGGGTGAAAAATAATGCTGGGGCAACGGATCGTCCGAGCGCGGCGCTTGTTAAGGACTTAAAGCGACTTGGGATGCTCGAAGATACGTTGGTGATTTGGGGAGGGGAGTTTGGTCGAACACCGATGGTTCAAGGTGGGAACGATGGACGAGACCATCACAATCGGTCTTACAGCGTGTGGATGGCCGGTGGTGGATTGAAGAAGGGGTTGGTATGGGGCAAGACCGACGAATTAGGATTTAATCCGATTGAGAATCCGGTGCATGTGCATGACTTAAACGCAACGATCCTGAATCTGCTCGGTTTCGATCACACTCGCTTGACGTTCCGTTTCCAAGGTCGCGACTATCGATTGACGGATGTCCATGGAAATCTGATCCAAGGTATCTTGGCGTAAGCCCCCCGTAATATTGCGTGTGAACGCAGCTCGGCTTGATTTTGTCTGACCTGTCTGACCTGTCTGACTCGTCCGACTTCTCCCCCTCTCCTACATCCTATCCAGCGACAATCGGTTTAATCACATTTCCGTACACATCCGTGAGACGGAAATTGCGTCCTGCGTAGCGATAGGTAAGTTGTTCATGGTCTAGCCCTAGGAGATGCAGGATAGTTGCATGCCAGTCGTGGATGTGGCACTTGTTCTCCACCGCTTCGCGACCATGGTCATCGGTAGCACCGTAGCTTTCGCCACCCTTTACGCCACCGCCGGCCATCCAAGTCGTGTAGCCTTTGTTGTTGTGGTCGCGCCCATCTCCGTTTTGAGCATCCGGAGTTCGTCCGAATTCGCCACCCCATACGACGAGTGTTTCTTCTAGGAGTCCACGTTGCTGAAGATCTTTCAGTAGGCCCGCGATGGGTAGATCGATCTCGCGGCATTTGTCTGGCAAAACGGTGCTGAGGCGTTGATGATGATCCCAGTTCCCATGATTGAGTTCGACGAACCGTACGCCGGCTTCGATGAATCGCCGTGCGAGAAGGCATTGGCGACCGAATCCGTCGGTGGGTTGTTGATCGATACCGTACATCTCCAAGGTTGCTGCGGATTCGCCAGAGAGATCCATCAGTTCCGGCAGTGTGTCTTGCATTCGAAATGCGAGTTCATACGATTCGATGATTCCTTCGACGTTAGAATCGACTGGGTTATTGGCGAGAGATTCTGCGTTTAACTTTTGGATATAGTCGATTTGTGAGCGTTGGCTCTCGCGTGAGAATCGAGGATTGTTGATATCGGGGATGATGGTGGAATTTCCTCGCGGATTATTCCTCGTCATGCCTGGCCGAGGACCTTGCGGACGTCCGACCTTTGTTCCTTGATAAATAGCGGGTAGGAATGCACTACCATAGTTTTGTGCCGCAGCAGCTTGGGGGTTTAACGCGATGAACCCAGGCAGATTTGCATTCTCGGTACCAAGACCGTAGAGGGTCCAAGCTCCGAGGGATGGTCGCACAAATTGGGCGTTGCCAGTGTGCATTTGGGTCATTGCGCGAGGGTGGATGGGTTGATCGCAATGCATGGAGCGGATCAAACACATTTCGTCAGCGTGTTGACCGAGTTCGGGAAAGAGTTCGCTGATCCACAGACCGCTTTTACCTTTTTGTTGGAAAGTCCAAGGTGAAGGCAGCAGCTTTGCCCCATTCGCTCTCCCGACTTTTCCTGCATCCTTCGCCAACTGCGGCTTGTAATCGAATGTGTCGATGTGTGACGGACCACCTTGCATACACAAGAATATCACTCGCTTTGCCTTCGCAGCGAAATGAGGTGCTTTTGCCGCAAGTGGATTGGTGCTTGATCCTATAGAGGGATCGGAGCGATTCCCCTCGTCGGCCAATGCACGCCGTGCTTCTGACGTGCTCAACGAGGCGAAGGCAAGGTATCCAAATCCGGCTGAGACGTGTCGCAGTATTTCGCGTCGAGTATTCATGAGAGTTGGGGGTGGATAGTGGATAGTGGATTAGTGGATAGTTAGCGAATCAATCGGAATTCGGCGGAGCCGAGAAGCGATTGACACATTTGACTCCAGGTTTGGAAAACGATTTCTTCGTAACGATCCGAGCGTCGCGCTCGATTCGCATCAGATTGAGGATCTCGTTCAAGTTCCGATTTGGCTTTGTTCAAGTATTCCAACGAAGCGCTGAGTTCTCGATTCGAGGGGGAGCGTCCATAGGCGAGTTCGAAAGCCAGGGCGACGCGACCTCGAGAATCTTTGGTCGAGCGAATCACCCGACGAGCGAAGTTATCGCTAAGTTCAAGGACGAATGGGTTGTTAAGCATGTAGAGAGATTGTTCGGCGGTGTGAGAAGTTTCCCTGGTTCCAACAACAAGGCTGGGTTCCGCAAAATCGAAGGTGTCCAGGGCGCGGACAAGTCCGTTGCGAACGATAGGCAAATAAACCGAACGATGGTAATTAGGAAGTTCAAGTGGGTTAATATTGGGGTTGCGAAAACCACCCATACCCAACGGGCCAGCCATGCCGGGCCCGCCCGGAGTGTTAGCCGGCGTGTTAGCCGGTGTGTTTGGATTAGCAAGAAGCAATGGGATATTCATCGGTCCATTCGGGCCGATGGCCGATGATCCATAGGTTGCCAAGATCGATCCGCGAGGTCGCTTCGAATCCATCAGTCCACTGACGGAAAGCATCGCATCGCGAATTGCTTCGGCCTCCAAGCGTTTGACGTTGGCCCTTGCGATCCAAAGGTTTTCCGGGTCCGACTCAAGTCGATCTTGATCGCATACCGAGGAAATTCGATAGACTTGCGATGTTACGATTTTGCGAATCAGGGCTTTGGTCGACCAGTGGTTATTGACAAGTTCGCAAGCGAGTAGGTCTAGAAGTTCTGGGTGGGTAGGTTCAGGCCCGGAAGCACCGAAGTTGTCCGGTTCTCGAACGAGGGCTTGTCCAATCAAATGTTGCCATACTCGGTTCGCGTAGACACGTGGCGTCAATGGGTTTTGTTCGGAGACAAGCCATTTTGCGAATTCGAGTCGTCCCGACGAGTTGGCAGGAAGGCGTACCGGAAGGTTGCCGAGCACTTGGACGAATCCTCGCGGTACTTCTTGGGCAGGTTGATTGATTTCTCCACGGACAAGAATTCTGGCGTTGTTGGGGGCTTCGCGATCTTGGACTCCCATACATAGCGACAGCGGTCGGCCTTTAGAATCGACGCTTTGAATCCGGTCGGTGAGTTGCGCGACGACTTGTTCGAGGATATTGGGATTCCGCAGGCGGTCATTCGGGTCGGGTTGTTTGCCGGACCGCTGTAATCGTCGAGCTTCGACAAGATCTTTTTGGCGTTGTTCTAGATCATTTTTAAGATCTGCAAGCTCCGTTTCTGGGATCGGTTGGCCGATGGGTTGGGCGTCTTGGACAGGCAGCACGATCCAGTCTGAGGGTTGCCTATTGCGGTTGTTTCGAACACCGCCATAGAACGTCTCGGTGCTTTGAAAGATTCCGGCAAGAGCGTAGTAATCGGTTTGCGGGATGGGATCGAATTTGTGATCGTGGCAGCGAGCGCATCCGACGGAGAGTCCGAGCACGACACGCGTGGTGGTATCGATTTGTTCGTCGATCAAATCAGCTTGGAATTGCCTTGGATTCTGCTCGGTAAGACTCTTTGGGCCCACGGCCAGAAAACCTGTCGCGATAAGATTCTCGTTCCATTCTTCGTCGCTCGATGCAGGCAATAGATCCCCTGCGATTTGCTCGATGATGAAGCGGTCGTAAGGCTTGTCTTTTCGAAAAGAATCGATGACATAATCGCGGTATCTCCAAGCATTCGGAAATGCCACATCGGATTCCTTTCCGCTCGACTCAGCGAAGCGTGCGACATCTAGCCAGTGACGGCCCCAACGCTCGGCATATGCATCGGACTCGAGCAATTCATCAGCGAAGGATGCGATTGCATTTGCGGGGTTTTGAATCCAGCTCTCTTTGAATGCAGCGAGTTGTTTTGGAGTTGGCGGCAAGCCGGTTAGGTCAAAACACAATCGTCGTGCAACCGTATGTGAGTCCGCTTCTGCGTTGGGTTGTAGCCCGTGCGATTCCCAACCGCGAGCAATCATCGTATCGATTGTGGTGTCGGCTGTTGTGTCGGATTGAGGCGTTGCCAGGGGCTGAAATGCCCAGTGCGATTTTCCTTTTTCGATATCGTCGTGGGTGACTTTCGAGTGGACCACGACCCCTTCGTTGATTCGCGGATCGGGAGCTCCCATTTCGATCCACTTTTTAAAGTCCTTCAGAATCGAGTCCGGGAGTTTGCCGCTCGGAGGCATGCGATAATCTTGATAGTTCATCGCGTTCCACAAGATACTCTCTTCGGGTTTTCCTGGTACGACCGCTGGTCCGGATTCTCCACCGATGGTGAGCGCATCTTTGCTGTCGACACCAAGCCCCCCGCGGATGCTCTGGCCCTCTGCACTATGACACTTGTAACAATGCTCGATCAGCACAGGTCTGATCTTGGCTTCGAAAAAAGCGACTTGTTCGCTGCTGAGTTTTTCGGAGGTGGCATTGGGGACCGGATCGCTCTGTTGGCTGGTCGCTTGGTGCAATGGGCAACACAAAGTCAGCGTAAATGCGAGGATTGGAGATAGTTGATAAGCGAGTAAGCTGCTCAGTACATGTCTCATGGTTGACCTCGGTGACTCGGCTTCTTTGTGTTTGTGCATCTGAGCATCTCGGGGTGTCGACTTCGGGTTGGGTATCGACTTCGGGTTGTAGATCCGCTCGAAAGCTTCGCTTGAAAAGCAAGGCTAAAACGTTTTTGACACCATCGCCGGCAAGACTCTCTTATGATCTGCCCGGCGAGTGGTAGGAGTTCAGTTGATGATTAATCGTTACGCCTTACCCGCAACCGGGTCGGCCTGAGGGCGTCTTGGGTTGATGTTTTGCCCGCCCGAACCTGGACGATTGGGACGATTGCCTGGGCGCATCCCTTCGAGTCGTCGCATAGCTTGCTCGATTTCGGCCCGATCGATCTTTCCATCCTTGTTTTGATCGAGGTTGCTCAGTCGTTCTCGCATTGGAGGTGGTATTTCATCATCAACAAGTATTCCATCTTTGTCCTTGTCGCGGGCTTCGAACATCCGCATCATCAGTTCCGGGCTGGGGAGGTTACCCGGTTGGCCGCCGGGAGCGAACATCGGCATTTGAGTCGGGTCGGGGCGCATTTCTTCGGCGCTGAGAATTCCATCGCCGTTTTTATCGAGTTTGAGCAAGGACTTTGAGGCGTTTTCGATTTCTGCTGGCGAGAGCTGGCCGTCTTCGTCGACATCGAGCGTCTTGAGTACCGGTAGGTTTCGCAAAAATATAGCCATCGCTTGCGGGGATATTCCAGGTTGGCCGTCGCCATTGAGGCCGGGACGATTTCCTCCACCAGGGCCTCCTTGCCCCCCTCTTCCTTGCCCGGGTCTTTGCAACATTCCTGGTCTTTCGCGGGTAGTTCTATCGGCACCGGGACGCTCGCCATCGAACCGCTGCCTATTCGCTCGCTGGACATTTGGATCTTGAGTGCCAGCCGGTTCATTTTTCGGTGTATCCCCCGCAGATGGCACTGGATCCGCAGATGGAACTGGGTCTTGCGCGACGAGACAGTTGTTCAAGGACGAATCCACGAGAATAGCCGTTGCTGCAATTGGGGCGACAATCGGGGCGAAAATGGCTGCATTCAAGCTGCTCACCGCAGTTAGAGCTGTTTTTTTCCAGGTGTGGCGGTTGGATCGTTTCATGTTTTCGCAATCGTGGAAGAACTTTAAGGTATAAACAGTTCGGCTTGGAGGTATCCGACACGGAGCCTCCCTCTATACAATACCGTCATCGATTCGGGCACATCCACGGAACTCGGTCGGCATTTTTGGGATATTTAAATTTACACAAATGGTGAAGACTCCCATCGTTTTCATCTTTGAATTTCACCGGCTTCGTTTTGAAATCAGCATTTTTGCTCGTGTCGAAAGGAAATGTAACTGAGCATGTCCGAGCCGCCTGAGACGACCGAGCCGATCGAGTCGAAGAGCGAGAATAGCGAAGTTATCGAAGGTATTGAGATCCGGACCGTGGAAGGGATGACGGATTATTTCGAATCGGTTCGCCCTCGCTTGGAGAAGATTGTCCGATTCCGAATGGATCCTGTTTTTCGCGCACGGATGGATGTGGGTGACGTTCTGCAAGAAGGCTACATCGAGGCCTTGCGCCGATTTGATCAGTGGACTCAAGATGGAAGTATCTCTTTGTTCATTTGGTTGCGGCAACGCGTTTTGCAGGCGCTTTGGGATTTGCAACGCTTGCACAGCCGTGATAAACGCTCGGTGCAGCGAGAACGCTCCTTGCCCGACGGATTCTCCCCGGATTCCACTAGCCTTTCACTCGCAAGCTACTTAGCCGATGACCTGACTTCACCAAGTCAAGTTGCGGTCAAGGGAGAGGATCGCCGAGGTTTGTACGCAGCCCTTGAGAAAATGAGTGAGATGGACCGCGAAGTACTAGCCCTTCGGCACTTCGAGTATTTAACGAATCAAGAGGCGGCCCAAGCTTTAAACCTCTCCCCGACGGCGGCGAGCAATCGCTACGTTCGCGCGACGATGCGGTTGGCTCAGATCCTGCAATCTGAAAACCCTAGCACCCAAGATCCAACGCAGGAGGGAGCGTAAATGAACCGCGAGAACCTTGAACAACGGCACCCCTTCGAAGAACTTGCCGAAGAGTTCTCCTTGAAGGTTCGCAATGGACTTGCTCCCAGCATCGATGACTATGTCTCTAAGTACCCACAGTGGGCCGACGAGATCAAAGCCATTTTTCCATCACTGCTCTCGCTCGAACAAGCCTCCTCGGAGTCACCTATCGAACAAGATGACTCGGCTTACCGCACGATGAGCTTGGATGCGACGTTGCCTCTCTCGCAAGGGACGGGCTCGCCGCATTGCAATTCGAACCGGCCCAATTCGAACTACAAAGATTCGAACCACCGAGATTCGAACTTCGCAGATGCACACACTTCCCAAAGGGACTCGGCACCTAAGTCTTTCGATGATTTTCAAATCGTGCGACGTATCGGACACGGTGGGATGGGGATTGTCTACGAAGCGATCCAGCGATCGCTGCAGAGGCACGTGGCGCTGAAGGTGATCAACGAAGCCGCATCTTCCAAAGAGCAGCATCGGCAGCGGTTCAAACGGGAGGCGGAAGCCGCAGCGGGTTTGCACCACACGAACATTGTCCCGATCTATGGGATCGGTGAAGATCACGGTTTGCAGTACTACGCAATGCAGTTGATCGAAGGAGTTACTCTTGCGGATATCCTTGAGTCGATTCGCCAACGTGGGAGAAATCCGGATGAGAATGCAACGCTTGCCGAGCACCAAGCTGGTACGCTTGCCGAACGACTCGTTTCGGGAAAACCAACTGAGGAGTTCAGTCAATCGGCGGTATCTGCAAAGCCACCCTTGCACAGCACCAATTCATCAGCATCGTCGGGAATTATTGGGGGCTTGCCGAAGCATTACTTTCGTAATATCTGTCGCTTGATGGTAAAGGTTGCCAATGCGATCGATTATGCGCATGGTGCAGGAGTCTTGCATCGAGACATCAAGCCGAGCAACTTGTTGCTTGATAAAACTGGTACGATTTGGGTGGCTGACTTTGGGTTAGCGCGTCGAGAGGACTTGGAAAGCCACACGCAATCGGGCGAGATTTTAGGGACCTTGCGATACATGGCTCCGGAACAATTCCGGGGGATCAGCGATCAGCGCAGCGATATTTACGCTTTGGGTTTGACCCTCTTCGAATTGTTGACTCTTGCACCTGCTTTCTCTGCTCCCAAACAACGGTTGCTCGATCCGACCAACCACAGCAACGTTGTTTTTGGTCCTCAAGAACGACGCGTTATACCTTCGGATTTGCAGACGATCTTATTGAAGGCTTGTGCGTTCGAACCAGAGTCTCGATATCAGCGGGCCAAGGATTTCGAAGAAGACTTGAAGCGATTTTTGGATGATCGGCCGATCCTTGCAAAACGCGCAAGCTGGCTTGATCATTCATTGCGTTGGGCAAAGAGAAATCCGGCCATCGCTTCGATGGCTACCGTCGTCTTCGGGTTGCTTGCCACGTTGGCGATCCTATTGGCGTTGTGGATCCAGCAGCAACGTGATTCGATCGAAAAACTCAGTTCCGCGTATTCGCAAGTTGCAAAGGGTTTGAACGAGAAATCTGCCGCGCTGAAGACTGCCGAGGAAGAAGAAATTCGAGCAGAACGTAATTTGGAACTTGCGTTGGAAGCGTTCGAAACGATCACTGACAATGTCGCATCGCGAGGAGTCTCCTTCAATTCGGCCTTGATCGATAGCGAAGATGACGGCAACGCTTCATTTTCCGGCGCGGTGCTATCGGTCGCGGATGTCGAGTTGCTGAAATCTTTGCAAGTGTTCTTCGAGAGGTTCGCAGAAGAGAACAACACCGATTTGCGGTTTGATGCTGCAATTGCTCGAAAGCGAGTCGGTGAAATCGAAAGACGCATAGGGAAATTCGATGAGGCGACTGATTCGTTCGCAAAAGCGCTTCGCGATTTGGGACGCTTAAGATCGAAGCTTTCGGATGCAGACTCGAAGGCACCCGTCGGCGGCGTTGATGATACTGGTGGTAACAGTTCTAGCGTTATAAGCATCGATGCCGTGGTGCGAGAGGAATTGCTTTGCCGCGAATCCTTGATCGCGATTTTCTCTCAAAGGGGAATGATGCCCAGAGCGGTCGCGGAATTAGAAGCTGCAAAGCGACTGCTGCGAGAGTATCCGAAATTTGGGGAGTCGGACGAAGGTGTCTTTGCCCTCGCAAGCTTGCTGAATCAGATGAGCAGCGCAAGTGCTCGTTTAGCTTTTGAGCGACTGAGCAACGATCGACGTCGTCGTTTCGGTGGCGGCTTGATGCAACGCTCAGGGGGTGGCAAGCCCGATGCGGTAGCACCACAGCAACGCATGCGGCTTGAACGAGATCTTATTGGAAACACCGAGTCGATCGGACTCTTGGAGAAACTATGTACAAACGAGAGCGAATCGGCCAATAACCCATCTGCCAGTAGCAATGCGGCCAGTAGCAATGCGGCCAGTAGCAATGCGGCCAGTAGCAATGCGGCCAGTAGCAATACAGCCAGTAGCAATACAGCCAGTAGCAATACAGCCAGTATTAAGGCATCTAGTAGTGAATCACCAAGTATCATCGATTATCGCTTGGCCCTGGCGCGAACCTACCGAGACCGAATGGGACTCTGCCGAATCTTAGGCAATGCATCTGAAGCAGACATCGCGTTCGAAAAGGCCGAAAATAGCTTTAAGGAATTGATGGCACACAAACAGGATTCGGTGGTCTTGAAATACGAACTAGCGAATCTCTATGCGTGCAACCTTACGAATGGTTCACTCGATGAGAAGTATCTTAAGGAGTCAATGAAGCTTGTCGAAGAAATCCTCAGTGAGCAGCCGAGTGTTCCCGAGTACCAAACGCTGTTCGCGAATCTGCTAGTCCGTTCGGCATGGCAAGATTACTCCAACAATATCGAAGGAGTCCCGCTGGTAGAACGGGTTGAGGGAAGTGTCGCAAAATTTCAACAAGCGATATCCATTCATGAGTCGTTAGTGGAGAGGTTTCCAGATATTCCTGTTTACTCGCTGCATCTGTTGCAAGCGACATCACAGTTGTCAGAGTATTATGGAACTATTCGCCGTCCAGAACGGGCAAGGCAGGTGATGTCGCAGGCAGTAGAGATTGCTGAAAAACTCGCCAAGTCCGGAACGAGCCCACCCTTTGTGAAAACAATCCTTGAACGCATGCGGGAACGCCGCAGTGTGCTTGAGAACCGCCAAGAACCTACCAAGAATCCATGAACCGCCTTCTTCGCCGAATCCATTATTGGGGCACTCTGCTAATCGCCCTTCCGTTGCTCGTTGTAATAAGCACAGGGGTGCTTTTGCAGATCAAGAAGCAGTGGGTGTGGGTCCAGCCGGCTGAGCAGAAAGGTGCGGCAAAGCTGAGTGAAATCAAGATTGATGCTAGTAACCCTCAGGCAGGTATGCCAGCTTTGGATTTCGCAACGCTGTTGCAGCGACTTCAAGAGTGCCAGTCGGTGGAAATCAAAACTTGGGACGACGTGCAACGAATTGACATCAGGCCATCGAAGGGGATCGCTAAGTTCAGTGTGCGGGGTGGTTGGGAAGTGCAATTAGATTTGTCCGATGGACGGATTTTGCAAGAAGCCATCCGGCGAAGCGATTGGATTGAGTCGATGCATGACGGATCGTTTTTTGGAGGGGATTGGACGAAGCTTGGCGTGTTCCTGCCCGCTGCTCTTGTACTGCTTGTGATGTGGGGAACTGGACTATGGTTGTTCGTTCTACCATTCTTGGTTAAACGGCGTCGGGCGATACGTAAGAACAACACTGTGGCAATACTTGTCTTGAGCACAGCTTGGTATGCTTGTAGCGACGAATGTTTTTCGAGTGAAGGGATTTCGAGTGAAGAGAACATTGCGAGAGCATCGCGGCCCAATATCGTTTTTATACTTGCAGATGACTTGGGAGTTTACGAACTAGGGTGCTATGGGCAGACGAAGATTAAGACACCGAATATCGATCGGTTAGCACGCGAGGGGATGCGGTTTACTCAGCACTATAGCGGCGCGCCGGTGTGTGCTCCGTCACGATGTGTCTTGATGACGGGCAAGCACCTTGGACATTCTCAGATTCGAGGTAACAAACAAGCAAAGGTTAGCTTTCCGGAGTTTAACGAGGGGCAGCATCCGATAACCGATGATGCGTTGACAATTGCTGAAGTGTTGCAGCGCAATGGGTATGCGACAGGTGCTTTTGGCAAATGGGGATTGGGGCCGGTCGGAAGTTCGGGAGATCCGAACAAACAGGGGTTCGACAGGTTCTTCGGTTACAACTGTCAGTCGATCGCCCATAGTTATTACCCTGAGTATCTGTGGGATAACAATCTCAAGGTGCGCATCAATCCGGAGCCGACCCCAGGGCATAAAAAGCAACCTATGGGA
>Ga0255137_1000514_pt1 | contig 13291 bp, 14 predicted proteins | sample Law_Atlam_RepC_8_FD_188548 | JGI IMG/M metagenome (GOLD analysis project Ga0255137, IMG submission 188548) | Freshwater microbial communities from St. Lawrence River, New York, United States - Law_Atlam_RepC_8d | ecosystem: Environmental > Aquatic > Freshwater > River | place: USA: New York... | reverse complement strand
GTGATGTTTTTAGTAAAAACAGATACTTTAAATGTTTTCTTACAAAAAACGGAAATCAAAAACTTGTTAAGAAAGAAACTGAAACTGTTTAGTATTTATAAATAAAATATTAAATGAGCGATTTAAAAATATTAGGACCAAGAGATTCAGGAAAAGGGATTCTTGTTGAGTATGACGCAGGATATATAGACCCAAATGAAAGAAGAAACTTATCTATGATTAGAGAAAACAGAGATATGTTAGACCATTCAAAACCATTTGAGTTTTATGCGGTATTACAAAAATACAATACCCCAAATAGAAACGGGAGAGTTTACCCTGAAAAGATTCTCAAAAGAGAAGCTGACAATTATAAAAAGATGATTCAAAAAGGAACTGCTCTTTCTGAATTAAATCACCCTGAATCGTCTCTAATAGATTTAGATAGAGTATCACACGCGATTACCGATATATGGTGGGAAGGTCCTGTGTTATTAGGTAAATTGAAATTACTTACAAGTCCTGGTTTTCACGAAAGAGGTATTGTATCAACAAAAGGAGATTTAGCAGCTAACTATCTTCGTCAAGGTGTAACATTAGGTATATCTTCTCGTGGTGTTGGGTCTCTTAAAAAAGTTGGTGAACAAAACGAAGTACAGGATGATTTTGAATTAATTTGTTTTGACTTAGTATCATCTCCATCCACGCCAGGAGCATATCTTTTCAGAGATAAAGACGAAAGAATGAATTACGAAGAGAATTTAGATGAGGAGAAAAAAATGCAAGCCGAAAGACATATTGGTGAAACAGGATCAAAATCACTTGACTTAATGAATAGATTGTCCGATTATTTGAATAAATAATTAATTATGGACGAAAAATATTTTGTAGCAAAAATCACCACTGATATGGTTGATGAGAACACAGGTAAGATTAAAAAGCTGAGAGAAGAAAAATTGGTTCGTGGGTACTCACCTACTGATGTTGAAGCTAAAGTTACCAAGGTTTACGAAAATTATTCTATGGATTGGAGAATCACCTCAATCGTCGAATCAAAAATTGATGAGGTTATAGAAGGTTAATAGTAACAAGAATTTAAAGGAATGGGAGTTGACAAAAATGTCTTCTCCCATTTTTTTTTGTCTGAAATACCCAAGAAATAAATTTTTTTTAAAATCCATGATATTTATTTGATAATAAATGAAAAATACAAATATGGCAAATAACCAAAATGTAGTAGAGGACGCTCTTTACCAAATTAGAAATTTGGAGGAGACCTTACAAGAAAATGCAAAAGGAATACTTCAATCGACAATGAGTGAAGAAATCAAACAATTAGTAAAAGAATCTCTTAAAGAATCAAAAAAAGATGAGGAGATTGATGAGCAAGATGAACCCGTAACAGGTGGAGAGGCTGAAATGGACACAGAAACTGAAATGGAAGATGAAGAAATGGACGATGATATGGAGGCTGATGCTGAAATGGAAATGGACACTGAAGATTCTGATATGGAAGGTGAAGACGAAATGGAAGATGTGGACATGGAAGGAGACGAAATGGAAGATGAAGAAACTATCGATATGACAGGAGCTTCTGACGCTGAAGTCTTAAGAGTTTTTAAAGCTATGGGTGATAATGATGGAATCGTTGTGAAAAAAGAAGGTGAGAATACAGTTCATCTTACAGACGGTGATAACGAATACATGATCCAATTGGGTGAATCTGAAGAAGATATGAATGAAACAATTTACGAAATAGAAATGGACGGATCCGACGACATGATGGAAATGGATGATGACATGATGGAATACGACATGATGGACTCTGACGAACTTGACGAATGGTCTTGGGGTGGTGCTGCAACAGGTGCTATCAAAGGCGGTTTAGGTCTTGAAGAAGAAGATGACATGATGGAAATGGATGATGACATGATGGAATACGACATGATGGAAATGGATGATGACATGATGGAAATGGAAGCTGAGTTTGACATGGAAGGTATCATGGAATCAATTAAAAAATCTGTTAAACCAAAAGGTGTTGGAATTGGAAAAGGTCCAAAATTTAGCTATGACAAAAAACCTAACATGGGCGGAGGGTTCAATGAAAAAAGAAAAGAAGCTTTTGGAAAAGGAACTAAGGCTATGGGTACAGGTAAAGCAAAATTTGAATATAAAGAAGAAAAAGAGTGGGGTGGTAACAAAGGTGACTACAAGAGAAGTAATGGTCACAAAGTAGGTGAAAAAAATGGTCATTTTAAAGACTATGAAAAGAAAGAAACTAAAGAAGCTGTGAGAACTAATAGTTATCCTAGAGCTAACAAAGTTGGTAACAGAAAAGGTTCTGACCAAAATGTGAATAGAAAAGAAATTAGACAAAGACCTAACACAAGAGTTAACGAAGAAGTTCAATTATTGAAAAATAAAAATGATGAGTACAAAAAAGCACTTGATGTTTTTAGAACTAAATTGAATGAAGTTGCTGTGTTTAACTCTAATTTGGCATACGCTACTCGTTTGTTCACTGAACATTCAACTACTAAACAAGAAAAAGTTAACATCTTAAGAAGATTTGATAATGTTGAATCTTTGAAAGAATCAAAAAATCTGTACAGAGTTATTAAAAATGAGTTAAACTCAACTGGCTCTTCATCAGAACAAAAATTAACTGAGTCAATTGAAAGAACTGTAAATAGAACTGTTGAAACAGGATCAGCAGTGAATTTGATTGAATCAAAAACTTATGAAAATCCTCAATTCTTGAGAATGAAGGATTTAATGGGAAAAATAAAATAAACATAAACTAAAAATAAAAAACCTAAAAAAATGGGAGCATTATTAGAATCAGGTCTTGTAGGTAACATCGGGTTGAAACACCTTAAAGTTATCAAAGAAGACACAATTAACAAGTGGGACAAATTAGGCTTTTTGGATGGTCTAAGAGGTCACTTAAAAGAAAACGTTGCACAATTATACGAAAACCAAGCATCTTACTTGATCAACGAAGCAACTTCTGACGGTCAATCAAACGGAGCGTTCGAAACAGTTGTTTTCCCAATTGTAAGAAGAGTTTTCTCTAAATTGTTGGCTAACGACATCGTATCAGTACAAGCTATGAACTTACCTATCGGTAAATTGTTCTACTTCGTACCAAGAATCCAAGGATATGCAAACGCATCTTCTGAGTATGCTAACTTATATCCTAACTCAACACCTTCTAACAGTACTGCTGGTGGTGACCACTACGCACCTATTGGATCTCCTGAAGCTGTTAACGCAGGATTAAACAATCCTAACCAAGGATACCCTGATAACGACTACTACTACAAGAAAGATCTTTATGATTTATTCTATGAAGGTAACGAAGCGTCTTTAGATCCTCCAGGATTATTTGACTACTCTAAAGGTAAGTGGACTGCAGTTACAGCTACAACAACAATCCAAGCGTGGACAGGTTCTTCGTTGGTTGACGCAGCTATCGGTGCTGGACAATTGATTCCAGCAGGTAACTACAGAAAAGTTATTGTTAAACTTTGTGGATTCGCAAGTGCAGGAGCAGGTAAATTGATCGGTCCTGATGGTAACGAAATGGACACTGAATCATTCCTTTCTGACCTTAGAATTTATGCAGCTAACGGATTCTCAGCTAACACAACTTCACCTTGTAGTGTAACAACAACAACTTACAATGGATCTACAGTATACGCACCTCTATTGTTTAGAGTTGTAACTCAAATCTACGGTAAAGGTATTGTTAAATACGGAACTAACGCAAACACACAATTCAGAAACGCAGGTGATAACAACACTCAATCATACACACCACCAACAGGTAACGGAGGTAATTACAATGATATTTGTGATAATGACGGTTGTATTTGGTTAGAAGTTGACCTTTCTTGTCCTGTATGTGCTGACTGTGACGCATCTTCATTAGATGGTTACACAGGAACAACAATCGCATCAGGTGGATCTGCTACTTCATTCACTGCATGGTATAGAAGATATGGTAACCTTGAGTTCGAAGATCAAATTGGTGAGGTTTCTTTTGACCTTGAGTCAGTAACTGTATCTGTTACAGAAAGAAAACTAAGAGCACAATGGTCTCCTGAATTAGCTCAAGACGTTGCGGCATTCCATAACATCGACGCTGAGGCTGAGTTAACAGCATTGTTATCTGAGCAAGTAGCAGCTGAGATTGACCGTGAAATCTTACGTGACTTACGTAAAGGTGCGGCATGGCAATTACGTTGGGATTACAACGGATGGAGAAGAATCAACAACCAAGTATCTTACACTCAAAAAGACTGGAACCAAACATTGATTACAGCAATCAACCAATTGTCAGCACAAATCCACAAATCTACTTTGAGAGGTGGTGCTAACTGGATCGTTGTTTCATCTGAGGTTTCTGCTATCTTTGACGATTTAGAATACTTCCACGTATCTAACGCGGCTCCTGAGCAAGATCAATACAACATGGGTATTGAAAGAGTTGGTACATTATCAGGTAGATACCAAGTTTACCGTGATCCTTACTTCCCACCAAACCAAGTTTTGATTGGACACAAAGGAACATCATTGTTAGACACAGGTTACATCTACGCTCCGTATGTACCTCTACAATTGACACCTACAATGTACAACCCATTCAACTTTACACCTATCAAAGGTATTATGACACGTTACGCTAAGAAAATGGTTAACAACCGTTTCTACGGACGTATCACAGTTGATGGAGTTAGAACATTCGACTTGAGAGAATTGAGATAATCAATTAAAACCGAATAAGAAAAAGGTCAGAGAAATCTGACCTTTTTTTATTTTATTAAAGTTCGAATTGATTTAGATATCACTTCAGATTCACCAATTGTAAACACACCTTTGGCATGTGCGGATTTAACAGACTCAATTAAATAATAAAGAGCGTGTTCTTTATCCATTGTACTTAATATAAGTTCTAAATGGTCTTCACTTAACAAGTTAATAGACCCAAATAAATTACCATAGATTTTGTTTTCTTCTTCCATAATTAAAAAGTGAGATATTTATAATTATAATATAATGGATAGATTAAATCAAATAATTAAAAGAGTTATTAAAGAGGCCACTTCACAAAGAGGAGGTTCCGCAGGTGCATACGTTACACCGGTACAACCAGGATTTAGACCTTTTAGTAAAGATAGTTTAGCACCATTTAACATATCTGTTTCTAAATATGATAACCCATTAGTCCAATACGATAGTTTAGATCATAAAATGGATTTAAGAAAAGACCAAATTGCAAAATTAGAAAAAGAAGCAAATGATATAACTAATTTTATGAGAAAACATCCTGATTTAGCAACAGGAGATGATGACGGTGGTGTTATAAACCAATATATGTATAATCATAAAACACCTAAAGGGGATAGCCCAATGAGACCTTTCACAAAAAAAGTAAAATTTAATGAGTGGGTTGATTTATCTTATGATAATTTATTATCGGAAATTAGTTCCACTGTTACAGCAGGATTATATAATGCACCATTAGAAATTGGTAAATTAGAGTGGAAAAAAAATGAATTAGATCCATTTACTGAAAAGGTTATGACAGACTTTAATAAAAAATCATTAAAGAATACCTTGAAAAATAATATTAAAAGAAACGTTGGTGTTTGGGAAAAAAATAAAGATGGTTCATATAAAAGAGATATTGACTACCCCGAGACAATCAATGAAGATTTAGCTGTTTGGTTTGGTAAAAAGAAGAAACCTAAGGGATCTTCTCAACCAAAAGGACCTTGGGTGAACATTTGTCGTAAAGTAGACGGAAAACACCCTCCCTGTGGACGACACGACACTTCTAAAGGTTCATACCCAAAATGTCGTGCCGCGGGAGTTGCTGGTAAGATGTCAGATTCAGCTAAAAGATCCGCTTGTCAACAAAAGAGAGCTGCTGAGAAAAAAGACACTCAAACTGGTAAAGGTCAAAAACCTATTATGACTTCTTACAAACCTAAAAAATAACTATTGTTCAGATATTTTATTATAAACTTTAACTAAAGAGTTTTTAATATTTGATTTCACTTCAGCCTCAGTAAGGTTTCTTCTTTTTTCAGTTTCAGTGTCATATAAATAAGTAACACGCTCAAAATCTCTACTACTCATTTTGACATCATAATGAAATACATGATTAGTAATCTCAACTCTACCAAAATCAATAAGAACAAAAAGACCTAATTCTTCATTTATAATGTACCTCTTACTAGACATTGGTGCAATCATGAAATCAGATTTTTTATGTGATATCATTTTCACAACAATCTTGAATGCGGTTTTTTCATAAGGTTCTATTTCTTCATGAGTTGGCATAGATTTTCTCATTCTTCTCGCCATTTTGACCTTAAATCTTTTGTAGAGTCTTTTAAAAAAGTTTTTCATAGTTAGTTTTTGTTTTTCTAACTACAAATATATAAAAAAAAATATTGATTAACAAAAAGGAAGTTAAAAAAATTTAACAATATGCTCCTGAGCATCTCTTTTTACCGTCCAATCCAGGTTTGGTTCCTTTACATACCTGAACTGCGTATCCGTTGGCGTACGCCGAAGGGTAAACGTCAAACTTAGCTTTAGCTGCGGTTTTTCCTCTTGCACAAAGCTTTGTTCCTGTTTTTTTTCTACCTTCCATCATAACATTATCTTTCATCTCAGCATCAAATTCAGAATTTGTTTCATTCATTAAAAAATCAAAAACTTGGTCTAAATTGTTTTTTGCTTCTGCGATATGATCTTGAGCCCAATCATGACCTTGATCTAATATTTCTTCGATCATATTATGATCCATTTCTAAAAGGAGATCACATTGTCTTTTCATTTGCTCTAAATTTGAAAAGAACATATATCTTGAAGATTCTTTTTCTTGTCTAGAAGGTTTGTCTCCTATATTTTCTTGGATAACTTTTCTGATGATCTTATCTAAACTATTCATAACTAAGAGTATAATCCGTTCATTCCTCCTAACTCAACCGCATTTGCCTGAACAACGACCTGTCCATTTAAACCTGTCCAAATAGGATGAGGAGTTGATACCGAATTTACGGTTGATCCTGTCCCACAAGGACAACATATAACACAAGCTTCATATGGTGTTCCTGCAGTTATAAAAGTTGTGATAGTTTGTAAACAAGGTCCACAACCACTATATTGTGTCATTGCGGAAAAATTTGGTGTTCCTTGTGATGCTTGTACAACTGTACCACATATAATTTGCCCGTTAGCACCACTGAATGCCCAAGTTTGACCTGGACTTAAAGTTTCTTCTCCCGATTCACCAAGAACGTATTCTTCATCAGTACATAAAAGTATTTGGAATGTTGACATGTCTTTTTTATATATAAATACTTCTTTATTCTACTTTCTCATTTACGATTTGGAAATTTATTTGTTGTTTGTAAACATTTACCTGACCAGATGTCGTAACTTTTAAATCTACAAAGTACTCATTAGGTATTTTATCTCTCATATCAAAAATAAAATAGTACTCATTAGGTGTTCTATTCAAATTAGTCCAATCCTGAACTATAACCTCAGTTTGACCTTCTCTAACATAAACTCTGTATTGTCCATCAACATTTGGGAGTTGTTTGTTTGTCGTATACGCCTGTTTGATAATAACACCAACTTTTCTAATTTCAGTATTTAGAATCTTTTCGTTTTGTTTTAATCCATAATAAGTAAATCCATATTGTGCAGGATCGTTTGTATTTGTACCAATTTGTACAGATCTTTTAGTTGGGTAAACGGTAAATTCATTTATTTCATTTGGTAATGAAAAACCATTTAATTTTATGTTTGACCAAGTATCTGTGAATAAACATGGAGTTTTATAACCGATAAGTGGTGGTATTGTTATTTCATAAACCCCTTTAGTTCTTTGACAAGATGGTAAATTAATTAAACCTGTAATAGGAGTTCCTGAAGAATCAGAAATAGTAACTAAAGGCGGAATATCTAAATTTTTAAAGTCACCGTCCTCATAAACATATAAGTAAAGTTTGTTTACGGTTCCTAATGTAAAGTTATTTCTGTCGTCTTCGATTAGATCGTTGTATGTTGTTAATAGATATGGCTCGTAAAATGTTTGTGTGTGTCTTGTAAAGAAACCTACAGAATACGATCCTACAGTACCCATTAAATTTTCAACTTCAGGTAAATAAGCAATACCCCAACCTGAAGGGTTAACAATTCCACCGATCAACAAATCATTAATTTCGTCAGTCATATCAAATTCAATATCTTCATTACCAAATTCAAAATGTTGTATATCTACTATTGTTAATCCTGAAAAAGGTACTGGACCTAAATTCATGTTATTGTAGATTCCTGCTTGTTCCCAAGTATCTATAGTTGTGGTTTGATACCAGTTTGATGGCCTATTTGAATACGCTCTATTAGGACCCAATCCATCAGGAATATCATAAAAATCATAACCAACGCCTTCATCCCAATATTGTGGTTGGTTAGGGTCTAAATCTCTCGGGGGTATTCTAAATAAAATTAAATCAAATGATGTTGCTCTAAGACTACCATCAGGCATAGATGTATTTAATAAATCTTCACTAAATGAAGATGTGTTAGTCATTTTGAGTATATGTCTAGTATTATCAGTACACCCTGTTGAAATAATCCCTGTTGCCAATTTTTCTCTTAGAAGTGTTAAATCTAAGTCAAAAATAAAACGAGAATATCCTATTGGATTTACTAAACCACCATCTCCATAATATAGTTGCATAACAGGATTTCTCCCTGTGTTTACATAACTGTTAAAAACTATGGTGTTGTTTCTACTGAAATAAGAATTATTAATTGACATTTATCTTTTATTTATAAATATCAATTAATTCGAATATTTTGATTTAATATCGAATTGTCAGCGTCTTGTAGAATTTTGTAGATTTCTTCTAATTTAGTCCCATCAACTCCGATTGGAATTGGAGCTTCATTTATGTTGTGTACGTGTGCCCCTAAAAAGTCCACTATTAATTTTAAAAGTTTCATTAGCTCATTTCCTCTAACCATAGGATCAGTGTTTTGCAAAATGTTCTCAGTAAAATATGGTTGTGGTATACCATATAAAGTTTCTTTAGGCTCCAACATAATTTTTCTTTTCGAAGGTATGTCAGATTTATGTGATAATAAATATAAAAAGTCTGCGGCAACTGTTCCGTAAGAAACAGGATTAGGGTTATATGTATTTTGCCTTAATGTTTCTGTTTCAGGTGTCAATTGTTGACCAACAACATTTTTAGCCCAAACTAAAACACTACCAAATTGTCTATCTGATGGTAATAATTTTACTTTAGTAAAGAAGTTGTTAACCATATTGAAATCTGTAGATCCTGTTGAACTTAATTTGTCAATATTATTTTTTGTTGGTCTAAAATAGAATGGGAATTGACTTGAAATTCTCAAATCATTATCAAAAGGAAATTGTTCATATCCTTGGATATTAATTTTTCCTTCATTCAACCCATTTATAAATTGATTTATAATTTTTACTCCCTCATCTAAAGTTTTTCCTGTAAATACTAAAGTATATTCAGGTCCACTTTTATATTGATCTAACGGGGTATCCATATAGATTTCACTAGTTTTAGTTTTGTCTTTAGGTAATAATGAATATAGACTTATATTACCGTTATAAAACGTAGATCCTGTAACACCACCACCTGAAGTATTTCCAGTGATGGTTACTTGATTGGTAACTTCCCACTCAATTAATTTTTTAACTAATTGAGGTTTATTTTTTAGTATAGTTTTTTTAATTGGATCTTTTTCAACCCTCTCTAAATCAAAATTTGAAATTTGTAAAAATCCTCGATTTAATCTTGGGGTTGGTAAATTAAAACCTGCGGTTTGGGTTGGTATGTTCTTACCTGCTCTCACTAAAACCTCATCCTGTTTTACAATAACGTCTGCGGTTCCTCTACCTAATAACGCATTATCACCAGGTTCAGGATAAATACCTTTTGCCTGACCTTTGATTTCAAAACTTATAGGATCTTTAATATTGTTAGCTTGCTTCAAAAATACACCACTAGCCAACATTGACTCAGAGTTATGCCAATTTTCGTAAAAATTGTTCTGAGGTCTTGTTATAGGACCCTGAATGTAGAATTTAGTGTTATCTACAACATAATCTTTATTATAGTAAAAAATGTGAATATACTCCTCAACTTTAGGTACTTGACTCACATAATAAGGTAACAAAGGTAAATAAATCAAAGGATCTCTTTCAGTCCAAATATCCTTTTCAGGGTTCCAATTAGTAGGTAATACATCAGCCTCAACTTGATCTATTGGTAAAGCTCTAATTCTTCCTAACATTAAAGGATCTTGATTGTTAATTACATAACCTTGAAATATTATCTTTTGTTCACTCATTAAATTTTAGTTCTTTCAGTATATTCTTTATGTAAAACATTATAGGTATTTTCTAATGCATCTAAATGGTGTGTGAGTTTTATTATAGATTCTTTAGTTACTTTGTGGTCTTCATTAATAAATTCCATTGCAATTTGAAGATCTCTATTTGATCTTTCTTTATGTTCTTTTATTATCAATAAAACCTCGTTAGCTTTGATTCTTTTTTCGTCAATGTTAAATGAACTTTCCATATGCGTCTTTTGGGATTGTTACACCAGCCGGTGTTATAGTTAATGGACCAATACCGATAGCGACTTTTCCATTCTCCTCAACTTCTTGTGCGTTACCATCAATCATCGCTTTAATTGATGCTAAAAATTTATTCGGACTCCCGTCAGGCATAGGACCTGTTGGGACACCTATTTCTTGTAAATTTTGAACAGTATTTAAGAATGACCTTGTTGGTGAGTATCCGTCAAGTAGTTTGGCGGATAATAAAAGTGGTAGTGGTAAATCTCCTCCTTTTTCTGCCAATTTATCTAACCTTTTTTTAATACCAATATTAAGTAATTGAAGTAGTTCGTCTAATACACTTTTACAATCTCTAAAATCTTTAGTGATTACTGCCAATCCTGGTATAATTGCGACAATCGCTAAAACCATCCTATAACGTTTTCTTGTCTTTTCATCGTTGATATCTTGAAGTAACAATTTTACTAATGCTTTGACTTCTTTTTTTAATTCATTGAAAACTTCTTTTGTAAAAATCGCCACAACTTTAGTCATGAATTCATTAAAAAATGTTCTGAATTTTTTTTGGAAATCTTCAATGTTTGAAACCTGTTTATAAAACGGTTGGTCGAACATCGCCGCTATCGTCATAATTGGTAAAACATTTTTTGGTGATAAAACAGTATTGACTAAAGCTTTTAAAAATTGTTCAAAAAAACCTTCATCCAACGATAGTTTAAATCCGTCATCTAATGTTGGGTAAATTATTCCTGACGCCGCCTCAATCTCATTTAAATCTGAAGTGTCTTCATTAAATTCTAGATTATCTAAAGCTGTTAGTGTTGCTTCTAAATTTAAAGGAACTTTGATGTTATCACATTCTTCAAATTCTACAACCCCCAATTTTATATCTGAAATACTTTGTTCTATAATTCTTAAATCAATATCATTAAATTCATAAAATGACTCATCAACATTATCAACTTCAGATACTTTAGATGATGCACCCACATTAATCTCTTTATTAGAGTCAGAACAAAGACCAAGTATTCTTTGCATGATTAATAAAGTTTTTTGGATTGTTTGTATTTTCAAAAATCCATCACCCCTACCAAACGAAATAACACCTGTAACGTAATCAGTTAGATTTGCGAAGAACTGTTTATAATCCAAAATATCTATTGATTCATAATAATCAGCTAAAAAAATATCAACTGCGGGTACACCAACTCTTGTACTTATGTCAACTTTAAATGTTGGCTCGTTTACAACTAGTAGGGTTATTGGATCCGTATATGTTTCTATATAAGTAACATTAAATAAATTTTGGTTTGACTTACCTCTATATGGTGATCCAGCAACTGCCTGATAAGGTTGATTTAAATTTTGGGTTCTTTGGTAAAGTTCTCTATTCATTGAGAATGGAAAATCGTTATACTGAATAGGTTTTTTTTCGTAGAAAAATTTACCAATTTTATCGTCAGGACCCAATTCAAAAGACCCAAACAAATCAACACATCTTACTGGAACATAGTATGTTGATGGTATTGTAGTCATCGTATTACTACAACCCAAGGCGTTTATTGCTTCCTCAATTAAAATTGTTTTAAGTTGTGGTTTAATCTTCTTTAAAGAATTTAAAAATATTCTTTTGATCAATTTATCGGTTTCAAGACCAGAACCTTTAGTTTCTTTTAGTTGTTTGATTAATTCTTGTAAAAAACTTTTGGCATTTGAGGTATGTTTTTTTCTCCACTTCTTATAATCTGTAAGTGGTTGAGATAAAAATTTATTTGCGGTTTCTTGAGAACTACCCGCTTTCTTTTTTAAGCTTTCGTAACTTTTTTTATATTCTTTATAAGTTTTATAAACACCTGTTTTGTTACTTGCTTTTTTTAAATCTTCATTAATATCGACAGCCATATAAAAATTATTTTTTCATTTTATAGGTCCCATCATTGTTGATGTCTTTTTGAAGTAGACTTTGAATCGCAACGTCATCCATGTCTAAATCAGAGAGAGTGAAATCCTGTTCTTTATCCGTAGATTTTTGCCACATTGTAGATTGTAATTTTGAAAGGGTTAATTTTTTTTCAACACAGTCATTAATTATTTTTTGTTGTTTTTCAATTACAGGACCAATAAGAGTCATGTCCTCAGGTTCCTTCATCATTGTCAACATTTTGTTTTGGATTCTAATCGCGGTGTTTCTTTGTTCTACTAATTCATTGTAGATTTCTTGCATCAAAGATAACATTGACTCTTTTGATAAATTTATCTCTTTTTTCGGTGGTCTTGGCATACTAGTAAATATCAATCTTTCAGTAATTCTTGAACTAAATCAAAATATAACTTTTTATATTTTTTAATAGAATTTCTTATTTCTTTGGTAGATAAATTAGTCATTTCTCTCAATTCAAAAAGGATAAGATTCTTATTAAACTTGTTGTTACTTGATTCGTGAAAAATTTGGTTATAGTTTTCAAATAAGTCATAAATCGCAGAACCTAATTTATGTTCTTGATCATTAGTCTCATTATTATCTAAATTATCTTTCAGCCTCTCAAGAAACTTTTTTATAATTGTTTCAGAACTTAATTCGTCATTATCAATGAAATATGACATTTCAGCTCTATTGGAAAGATCAGATGAAATATCTTCGTAAGATATTTTT
>Ga0255137_1000505_pt1 | contig 13441 bp, 8 predicted proteins | sample Law_Atlam_RepC_8_FD_188548 | JGI IMG/M metagenome (GOLD analysis project Ga0255137, IMG submission 188548) | Freshwater microbial communities from St. Lawrence River, New York, United States - Law_Atlam_RepC_8d | ecosystem: Environmental > Aquatic > Freshwater > River | place: USA: New York... | reverse complement strand
GCGGTGAAGCAGCCAGCCCAAAGCCCGCCAACGAGGCAGGTCCCTCTTAGGGTCCAGGTGCCCCTGCCGGAGTCCCCAGCTCAGCTCCCGCCACGCCACCGCTTGGCCCACAAACCATGCCTGGGCGCCACTTCGGCCTTCAGGCTCCCGCCAATGTTTCGGCTGCTCCTGGGTCTGACCATCCAGCTCGAAAATGAGTGCGGGGTGCCGGCCGATCTCAACGAGGGTTGGGTCGATGTTCTGATGACAAGCGACGCAGGCATTGGCGCGGGCATTCAGATCGCGGAGATCGCGCATGCCTGCGGCGACTCGATCAGCGTGGGTATAGTCGGGGCGCGTATGGTTGCGCAACCAGCCCTCTAGCGGCCCGTGGCAGCTCACGCAGGAAACTCCCTCGCTGGCTTTGGCTCCAGGCATGACCAAGCCGGTCTCGACTGTGGCGATCGGAGCGTGGCACGTCGTGCAGCGCCGTTCAGTAAGCGGGTCCTTGATTCCCAGCGCTTCGGCCATACGGGCGGACCTGGCGGTGCCCAAGGTGGCGTAAGATCTGGAATGCACGTCGCGCTGCGACCAGATCACGTACTGCCGGCTCTTCTCTGCTGCTCCCCCGTGGCAAGAACTCGTGGAGCAGGTCAGGGCTCCGTAAACGGGATTCACGCAGTTCGCCGCAAGGGAATCGCCGTCGGTCGCGCCGAACATTTCGGATGCCATCAAAGCAATCACCAGCAGGCTTCTGCCAAGGTGACGCCAGTTCAACCGCGACGTGAATCCTTCACCGATCATTTGCTAATTTCTATTTACGACCGGGATTAGCCGTCGTTGAGCTAGCGCGGTCAAACCTTACTCACCCCCTACTTGTTGGGCGAGCCAGTCGATGGAGTTCGCTTCTTGACGGCGGCAAGCTCCGCGGCGCTCACCCTCTCCATGCTATCCGATATCCTAGAGGTGTTCAGAGAGAATCCTACCACTGTGCTTGGTTGGACTCTTTTGGGCGGGCTGCTGCTGCAAGTAGGCCTGCTGGTGTCGGGTGGCGTCCGGCGGATGCGAGCCGATGCCAAACGCGGCCGACTCGAGGTGGAACGGCTTTCCCTGGAAATCAGGGCGGCCCGGCTTAAGGTCCAGGCAGCGGAGCAGGCTAGGATCGCGTGGAACGGGATTCGGAAATTCACGGTGGCGCAGAAGATCCAGGAGTGCGGCGACACCTTTTCATTCTACCTGAAGCCTCACGACGGGAAACCCCTTCCACCGTTCAAACCCGGTCAGTATCTGACCTTTCAGGTGACGCCGCCCGGCGCCGCGAAGGCGATCACGCGTTGCTACTCACTCTCAGACTGCGCGCGGAGTTCCCATTATCGCGTCACCATCAAACGGTGTCCGCCTCCACCCGATACCAGTCATCCACCGGGTGTTTGCTCCTCCTATTTCTGCGACAAGGTCGAGGCGGGTGATATCCTCGACGTGAAGGCCCCGAGCGGGCACTTTTTTCTGGATTTGGAAAAGGACCGCCCCGTGGTCCTGATTTCTGGCGGGGTTGGTGTTACGCCCATGATCAGCATGGCCAATGCGCTCGTGGAGACGGGCTCGACCCGCGAGATATGGTTTTTATTCGGAGCCCGGAATAGCCGTGAGCATATGTTCAAGGATGCCGTTGAGGCTTTGGCTGCCCGCCACGCGAACGTGCGCCCTCAAATCTGCTACTCGAAGCCCGCTCCGGGGGATGTGAAGGGGCGAGACTATCACCACGAAGGCCGCGTGACCGCGGACCTCCTGAAGGAACTGCTGCCCTCCACCAATTACGATTATTTCCTTTGTGGTCCCGGCCCCTTCATGGAGAGCATCACGGAGGGCTTGAGAGCTTGGGGAGTGCCGGACTCACGAGTGCACTTCGAGGCGTTCGGGCCCGCGTCGGTAAAAAGATCAGTTAAGCCGGATAAAAAGGAGGCGGTTGCAAGCGCTCCCGTTGCAGGCTTGGAGGTGACATTCGCGAAATCCGGGAGCAAGGCGATCTGGACCGGTGAGCATGGATCGCTCCTGGAGTTCGCCGAAGAACAGGGCGTTCGAATCGAGGCGGGATGCCGCGCGGGTAATTGCGGTTCGTGCCTCGTCGCCATCAAATCCGGTGAGGTCGAGCACTTGAGTGACGCTGGGGCAGACGTGGAGGCGGGATCGTGCCTTGCCTGCGTCTGCAAGCCCAAGGGCCGCCTGGAAATCGATGCTTGAGATGAGCAACGCCGCCGCCGCTCCAGATCGGCCTCGTCGCTGGAGTGTCCCTTTCAGCGATGAAATGAGCGATGCAGCCGTGGAGCGGCTGCTTGGCATTGAACCGTTCCGGCGTATGAACCCGGCTGCTTTTCCGCGTTCGGCGTCGCTGAACGATATCCTCAAGAACGACGCTGGGGTGAGGCGGTACGCGAAGGGTGAGATCGTGGTGCGCGAGGGAGACTATGGGACTTCGGCTTTTCTGGTCGTATCGGGCACAGTGCAGGCGGTTCTCAGTCCCAGTCTTCCTTCCGAAATCGTGGGTCGCAGGGAGCCTTCGGGACGCGGCTGGTTCAAAACGGTGGCGCAGTGGTGGGGGAATGCGCGGGAGGACGAAGTCTTGCGCAAGAAGTCCGGCGGGGCCGGCTCCGCCGGGAGGGCGAGGTCGGGAAACGCGTCCGATGTCAGCATCGTGCTGCAGGACATCCCGCGAGTCATGGGGAGTCATCGAACCGCGGCGCTGACCGCCGGGGATTTCTTCGGCGAAATCGCCGCACTGTCCCGGATCCCGCGTACCGCCACAGTATTTGCCGGCGAGGAAGGCGCGGAATTGCTCGAGATTCGCTGGCAGGGATTGCGGGACCTGATGCGGCATGACGCGCAACTGCGGCGTTACGTCGACGGGATTTACCGTGAGCGAGCGTTGGCAACGTACCTGTCGGAAATCCCTTTCATGAAAGGGCTCCCGGAGGAAGCGCGGCAAAAGGTGATGGCCGCCACGCAATTTGAAACCTACGGCGACTATGATTGGTCCGGCGAGTACAAGAAGCTCATCCAATCCGGCGCCCTGGCCGCCAAAGAGCAGATGATCGCGGCGGAGGGTGACTACCCGAACGGTATCGTGATGATCCGGGCCGGCTTCGCCCGCTTGACGCGACGCCACGGCAACGGGCATCGCACTCTTAGTTATCTAGGCTCCGGCCGCGTCTACGGGTTTGAGGAGATCGCCCATAACTGGCGGCACCCGGCGGATCCGCGTCCGTTGCAACACACGCTCCGGGTTATTGGCTACACCCACGTTTTGTTCATACCGACGGCTACCCTCGAAGAGGTGGTGCTGCCAGCGCTCAGGCCCGAGGACTTTCCTCCGCTTCATCCCCATCCAGGCGAAGCACCATTCTCAGCCGTGGAGAGCCGTTCCACCGCGAGAGATCAAGGCGCGCCCGGTCCCGGCTCGCGGCTTTTCGCGAAAGGCTCGGGTTCCAAACCGGCTGGAGTTGATGGCATGCTGTCCGCAGGAGGCGCGCAGGTCGGCTCGGACCTCATGGAATTCCTCACGGAAAACCGTTTTTTCAACGGTACGGAAGCCATGCTCATCGATATGGACCGCTGCACGCGCTGTGACGATTGCGTGCGCGCCTGTGCTTCCACCCACGACAACAACCCGCGTTTCCTTCGGCACGGACCGGTGCACGAGAATATCATGGTGGCGCAGGCCTGCATGCACTGCGCCGATCCCGTTTGCATGATCGGCTGCCCGACAGGTGCGATCCATCGTGATGCCTTCGAGGGTGAAGTTGTCATCAATCCGGCTACCTGCATCGGCTGCACGGTTTGCGCGAACAATTGCCCCTACGGGTCCATCCGCATGGTAGAGGCCCGGGATGAATCGGGCGGTATCCTTATCGCCAGTGACGCCAAGCCCATCGTCAAAGCCACAAAATGTGATCTCTGTCTCGATCAATACGGTGGCCCGGCCTGTGTTAACGCCTGTCCCCACGATGCCCTCGAGCGTGTGAACCTGAACACGCTGGAAGATGTGGCCGGGTGGTTGAAGCGATGAGACGCCGATTGGCACTACGTCGCGCCGTACTTGCAGCCGTACTGGCCGCCGCGGTGGCTCTTACCTGTTCCTACCGCGAGCAGTGGCAGCTGGCTTTTCCGTATTTCGCGTATTTGAGCGGTTGGGCTCTTTTTCTTCTGATGCTCTTCCTGACCGCGTACAACGGAAGGAAGAAGCTCCCCTTCATACCGCTCATCAGTTCCCGCATCTGGCTTCAGGTTCACATCTACGTGGGGCTGTTCACCGGGTTCTTATTTTTGCTCCATATCGAATGGAGGTGGCCTTCGGGAGTGTTTGAAACAGCCCTCGCGCTGCTTTTCGTGACCGTGACCGCGAGCGGAATCGCCGGTTGGTGGATTTCCCGCGTGCTGCCCTCACGACTGACCATCGCTGGTGGCGAGGTCCCATTCGATCGGATTCCCGAAGTGCTGCGCTCGCTTCGCCTGCGTGCGGAGCAGGTGGCGCTCCAGGCGATTCCAACCGCGCGGGCGACAACGTTGGCTGATTTCTACACCGAGCGACTGGCGGATTTTTTTTCCGCCCCCGCGAACTTCACCGCTCATCTGCGCGGCTCGCGTCGCCCCCTGAATCGGCGGCTGAATTTGATAGGTGAGGTTCGTCGCTTCCTGAATGCGGAGGAGAATGCCTCGCTGGACCAGTTGGCCGACCTGGTCCGCCAGAAGGATGCCGTCGATTATCAAAGATCCCTTCAACTGGTGCTGAAAGGATGGCTCTTTGTTCACATCCCACTCACATACGGCCTCCTTCTCGCAAGCGTCGCGCATGTGGTGGTGGTGTACACTTTTTCGGGAGGTACCCGATGAGTGAAGGACGCATGCCTTCGCCGGAGTTCGACTCCACGCGCTACGAGCGTCCCAACAAGGACTGGATTTGCGGAAACGCTTGCGACGGTTGCCCTTGTCGGATCGGGCCGAGCCCTTCCGGGGAATGCCGTGCTTCGTCGGAATGCAGCCCCGTGCTGGACGTTAAGCCCTCCGAGAAAAAGGGCACTTGGAGATGCACCCGGCCGAAGGAATGGGGAGGCCCCTGCGAGGCTGGGCCATTACCTGACGGCTCCTGCTGTCGTGACCAGGGCTGTGGTTGCGGCCACCGCGGGCTTCCTGTTGATCGGGTTCGGTGGAAGCTGGAGAGAAGGCTTCATAAATCCGGCGCCGCTCTCGAAGGCGCACTCCGGGCCCGGTTTCGCGCGTTTGGCGGAGACGCATGGTGGAGGGCAGGGGTGCGTGAATTGCCATCAGGACATCAACACGGGGCTGACGGGAATTGTTTCCAGTGCAATCGCGGCGGGTGGGAATTCCTTGGCGGCTTCAAAGCTGGCCGCTCCGCATCCGAAGGACTTTTCACGAATCGATCAGACCTGCACTTCCTGTCATCAATCAGCGACGTTTCATCAGGCCAATGTGGTGGGAGATGTTTCCTGTTCCGTCTGTCACAAGGAGCACGCGGGACAGAAAGGCCTGCTGCCGGTGGCGGAATCGAATTGCACTTCCTGCCATGGCGCCGCGGACAAAATGGCCGCTTCGGCGCAAAAAAGCCGGACCCTGCCCGCATCGCTTTTTGAGCCGCGTGTCGCCGATGGAGTGGTCCTGCATCCCCGTTCCCGCCCGGCCGAAGGTTACACCCGTCTCATCACCAGTTTCATTTTGGATCACCCGGAATTTGAGGCCGTGCGCGCCCAGTCCAGGGACGGGAACACGATCAAGTTTAACCACAGGGTCCATTTGGAAGGAGATGTTCCATCGGTTAACGGCAAGAAGTTGGAGTGCGCCTCCTGTCATCAACCCGACGCCTCCGGTGTTTTCATGCAGCGCGTTTCCTTCGAGCGGAATTGCCGCGCCTGCCATTCACTCAATTTCGATGAGAACAATCCCGGGCTGGAGGTTCCGCATGCCGGTCCGGCGCAGGTGCGGGCGTTTCTCAGGAGCTTGCCCACCCAGTACGCCGATTTTGCCGCTCGTGAGCTGAAAATGACCAGGCAGAGCGAAAACCGTGAATTTGTCGCGCGACAGATGGAGAATCTGCGTTCCCGCTCTCTTTCGGGCGAAAACCTTGAGCGCGCGGTATTTTTCGCGGATGGCAGGTTCGGCGATGCGGCCGCGATAGCCGGCTTGGCCGGGCCGGGGCGTGCCAAGTTCGCTGGATGCGCCTATTGCCACGAAGTCACCCCGAAGGGCGAGGCGCCCCCGTTGATCTCTCCGGCGCAAGTGCCGGATCGATGGATGGCGAACGCCCGTTTCAATCATGCGCAGCATGTTTCGATGTCCTGCCTGCAGTGTCATGCAGCCAATCGGAGCGAGAAGTCCTCTGACGTGATTATGCCTTCCAAGCAGAGCTGCACGGAGTGCCATAGTCCGAAGGGTGGCGTCCGTTTCGACTGCAGCGCGTGTCACGTTTACCACAATAGGCCACAAGAGGCTCCGCCGCCTGCGCTTCGAGCGGCTCCCAAGCCATGACGGGCGGAGTAGATGGCAGGTATCTCCTCGCGCTTTTCGTGATCGCTTCATGGCCTCTCCAGGGGGCGGAGCGGACGCCCGGCCCTGGAGAGCGCGGAATCCCTTTCGATGATCCGAAACCCTATCAAAGGGTCGATCAATCCGCTCCGCCCAGCGCACCGCAGGAAACTTCGGTTGATCCCGGCAGCCCTCCTCCGGTCAGACGATCCACGGAAGTGCCGGCGCCGATTCTGCAGCGGAAGGTCGAGCGCGGTGTGCCTCCCAAGACGCCCAGCCAATTCAACCCTGATCCGGGAGGCGGAGCGACCTCAGTCGGATCTGGATCGGAGCCTGATGCAGGCCGTGATTTCCTCTACAGTCCTACAAAAAGGGAGGGATCGCCGCCTATCCCGGCCGACCGCGCCCTGCCGCGATTTCCGCTGGAGAGGGTGTTCTTGGGTACACCTTCAGCCCAGCCCGCACGCGGCAGGGGAGACGCCTTCACCTACCCGGAGAGCCTCTCGCGGCCTCGTGGCGCGGTTCGCGAGAATCAGGTGATACCCTCGAACTGGCGTGCGCCCGAGAATTACCCGCTGGCCGATTCCGGGGTGGGGATTCCCGCCAGCTCATCCCCCGTGCCGGATCGCTGGCGGTTCACCGGTTTCTTGCCTTGGCGTCGATATACCAGCGGCGTGGCTGAAGAATCACCTTACGCCTTCCCGAAGCCCGAGCTTTGGCATCCTTACCGCCAAAGCTTGCTGAAAGGTGATCTGCCTTTTCGCGGCCAGGACCTATTCCTTAATCTGACCGCAACCGCCGATATCCTTCACGAGGATCGTCTCCTGCCCGTTCCCAGTGGTTCCAGCGCTACTCGTCCCGGAAGTTTCGACTTTTTCGGGGGCAGCCGAACCCAAGTTTCTGTGGGAAACCTCGGCATGCAGGGCGATCTGTTCCGGGGCGCGACAGTCTTTCGACCGGTTGATTGGCTGTTGAGGCTTCGTTTGGTCTTCAATGTAAACCGCGTCGCCTTCGCCGAGAGTGGAATCGTCTCGCCGGACCCAAGGGGCCGCTTGGGAGCGGGAGTCGGGACGGTGCCGCAAAACGAAGCTGTACTCAATCCCTCGGATATCGACGCGCTGTTGGCCGGGAAAGTTGTTCCAGCGCCAACCAGCTATGCGTCCGGCCCGCATACGGTCCGTCGTAAATTCTATGCGGCGCTCCAAGAGGCGTTTTTCGAGAAGCATTTGGCGGATCTTTCACCCAACTACGACTTCGTGGCGGTGAAAGTTGGAAACCAGTCTTTCAATAGTGATTTCCGGGGTTTCATATTCAACGATACTAATCTCGGGGCCCGGTTATTCGGAAATTATGACAACAACCAGTGGCAGTATAACTTGGCCGTATTCGATCTAAGGGAAAAGGACACCAACTCGGAGTTAAACACCTTCTCCCGTCGCGGTCAGGTGGTGGCCGTCGCCAACCTCTACCGTCAGGACTTCCTTTGGAAGGGCTACACGGCGCAGGTCAGTCTTCATGCCAGTTTTGATCAGTCCGGCACCCATTACGATACCAACGGCGGAATCGTGCGTCCCGCTCCGCTCGGTACCGTCCGCGCCCACCGCGTTAACAGCTACTACCTCGGATGGGCGGGCGACGGCCATCTAGGCCGTTGGAACATCTCCCACGCCCTGTACCTGGCAACGGGCAGGGATTACCTTAATGGACTGGCGGGCCGGTCGGTTACTATCGCAGCCTCCTTGGGCGCGTTGGAGGTTAGCTACGATCGGGACTGGATTCGCTTCAAGGCCTCGGTGGTGCATGCGTCCGGGGACCGCGACGCAACGGACGGCCGGGCGACCGGTTTCGACTCAATTCTCGATAATACGAATTTCACCGGAGGTCCCTTCAGTTTCTACGTGCGGCAAGGATTCAATCTGGCTGGCACCGCCGTTGGAGTTAAACAGCGCTTTAGTCTTCTGCCCAACCTGCGGACCAGCAAGACGCAGGGGCAGCAGAACTTCGTTAATCCAGGGCTCGTTCTGGCGGGGCTCGGCGCCGACATCGAGTTAACTCCCAAGGTCCGGGGTTTCCTGAATGCAAACCATGTCCGCTTTGAGTCTACCCATACGATCCGGGCCGCACTGCTCACCAATCAGGTCGATCGAGAAATCGGACTCGATCTGAGCCTCGGTCTTCAGTGGAGACCGCTGCTCACCGACAATTGGATTGGCTGGCTGGCCCCGGGCCGAGGCTATCGAGACATTTATCGGCGAACGTTACCGGAGGTTGCCGGCTTTACCGGCCCGAATTCGGGTGCGGCCGTCGATCGCTTTCTGCATAGCGGGGTGCTAGCGACCACTTTGACCTATTGATCGTATCCCGAAGCTCCGATGATGCCCGCCTCCCTTCGATCTAGTTTATTCCGAATTGGTGTGATTGGGGCCGCAATCTGGGGTGTGGGACTGACCTCGTTGATCGTCTTTGGACGCTCGCAAGGTCCGGGCGGAGCGGGATCCGAAACCGCCGCGGTGATGGGTCCCGCTACTTCCGAGCCTCCGGCCACGGCGCCGGCTGCGGTTCCGCCCAAGAGCCCCAATCTCATCGACCAGTCGCGCGACGAGGCCCATCGCAAGAGCGCGGGATGCGTGGAGTGCCATTCCGGCATCGAGGACATGCACGCCTCCCCCAATGTTGTTCTCGGGTGCACGGATTGCCACGGAGGCAACGCGACCCCGGGCTTAAACCTCCAGAAAGCACATGTGGCGCCGAGGAACCCGCTCTTCTGGCAAAGTTCAGCCAACCCCGCGGACTCATCGGTTCTGCTCAACCACGAGTCCCCGGAATTCATCAGGTTCGTCAACCCCGGTGACCTGAGGGTCGCCCAGCAGGCCTGCGGGGAGTGCCATGATAAGATCATCAACAACGTCGGCCATAGCATGATGAACCACGGGGCGATGCTTTGGGGAGCGGCGCTCTACAACAACGGCGCGGTTCCCTTCAAGGATCCCCGTTACGGGCAGGCGTACGGTCTGGACGGAGTGCCGCTGATGCTACGCAGCCCGATTCCGGTCTCACCCGAGATGACGCTGCGCAATGGCATCCTGCCTTTTCTGACTCCGCTTCCGCGCTTTGAGATCGGCCAGCCTTCAAACCTGCTCCGGGTCTTCGAGCGCGGCGGAGAACGTCAGGTCGAAATCGGCAACCCGAACGCCTTCGAGTCTCCGGGGCGACCCGCCCGCCGGCTCTCCGAGCGCGGTCTTGGTACGCTGAATCGCACCGACCCGGTGTTCCTGAATCTCCAAAAGACCCGGCTTCACGATCCGCTGCTGGGCTTCATGGGCTCGAACGATCACCCCGGCGACTATCGATCCTCCGGTTGCTCGGCATGTCACGTGGTTTACGCCAACGACCGATCTCCCACCAATTCTGGTTGGTGGTCAAAGTACGGGCACCAAGGACTTAATTTTTCCGCCGATCCGATGATCTCCAAGCGGGAGAAAGGACATCCGATCAAGCACCAGTTCACGCGAAGCATACCTTCCAGCCAGTGCATGTCCTGCCATATGCACCAGGGTAACCTCTTCGTGAATCCCTACCTCGGGTACACGTGGTGGGACCAGGAGACGGACGGGAAGCACATGTACCCTGAGAAGCAGAAGAATCCGACCGAGGCGGAAAAGGCGGCCGGTCTCCGGCGGAACCCCGAGGCTGCCGCCCTCCGGGGAAATTGGGGAGACCCCGAGTTCCTGGAAAAAGTGGCGGAGTTGAATCCCAAGCTGAAAGACACGCAGTTCGCCGACTACCATGGTCACGGATGGGTCTTCCGGGCGGTTTTCAAGAAAGACCGCGAGGGCACTTTGCAGACGTTGGACGATAAGCCGATCGCCCACGATGATCCGCAGAAGTTTTCCAAGGCGGTTCACTTGAAGGATATCCACCTTGCCCGGGGCATGCAGTGCGTCGATTGCCACTTCGATACTGACGTGCACGGGAACGGCCTGCTTTACGGGGAGCCGCGCGCGGCCACGGCGATCGAGTGCATCGACTGTCATGGCACGGTCGAAAAGCGCCCCACCTTGGTCACCAGTGGAAATTCCGGTCCTCTGAAGGACGGGAAGGTCACGCCGGCCGATCTTGCCAAAGGGTCCACTCCCTGGGGACCACGTTTCTATTGGCAGGGCAGCAAGCTCTTTCAGCGTTCCATGATGAGTCCCGACGTGACGTGGGAGGTTCCTCAGACCGTCGATACGGTCGACCCCACATCTCCACGCTACAACGCGAAGTCCGCCTACGCGAAGACCCTGCGGCGGGACGGCGAGTCATGGGGCGGAGTCACGAATTGCCAGCAGCAGACGAAAAAGGGCGCGCTCGCGCACGGGAACAACACGGTGTCCTGTCAGGTGTGCCACTCATCGTGGGCCACCAGTTGCTTCGGATGTCACCTGCCGATGCGGGCCAACCAAATGGTCCCCGGGAACAAGTTCGAGGGCGTCACGACCCGCAATTACACGAGCTACAATCCCCAGGTGGTACGGGACGACGTCTTCATGCTGGGACGTGACGCGACCTATAAGGACAACCGGCTTGCGGTGCTCCGCTCATCGAGCGCGGTCATCGTCGGCTCCGAAAACTCCAACCGCGAATGGATCTATTCCCAGCAACAGACGATATCCGCGGAGGGCTATTCCGGTCAGGCGTTTAACCCGCATTTCCCGCATACCACGAGTTCCGTGGGAACAACCAAGAACTGCACGGACTGCCATCTTTCCGCGGACAACGATAATCACGCCTGGATGACCCAGTTGCTGGGATTCGGCACGGGCACGGTGAACTTTTTCGGGCGCTACGCCTATGTGGCGACCGGCCGGGATGGCTTCAGCGCGGTGGCTTGGACCGAGCGGGAGGAGCCGCAGGCCGCCTTGGGTAGCCACCTCCACCGGCTGGCTTACCCGGACAACTATCGCCGGCACACCGAGGATGCTGGTGGGCTCCTGAAAGAGGCCCATCACCACGGAGGTCGGGACATCCGGGACCTCGTCCTTCGGGGTGAGTACCTTTACACGGCCAACGGCGCGGGGGGCTTTGAGGTCTTCGATGTGGCAAACATCGACCACAAGGGGTTCTCGGAGCGAATCGTTTCCGCTCCGGTGTCGCCGCTTGGCCAGAGGCTTTGGGTCAAAACCAAGTACGCCACCAGCGTCGTTCTGCCCAGCACTCTGGGAATTGATCCGCTGCGCTCACGAAGGCCCGAGAATCAGGAGCAACCCATCTCCATGATCTACGGCTTCGTCTACGTGACCGACCGTGAGGAAGGGTTGGTCAGTGTGATGGCGGGAACGCTGCTGGATGGCGACCCGGCGAACAATTTTTTCACGGAAGCCGACGTGGTGCGGTTCAATCCGGGAGGGCAATTGAATGGCGCGTCCCACGCTTACATGGCCGGCCACCGGCTTTACGTGGTCTGCTCCGCCGGTCTGGTCGTGGTCGATATCAAGGATCCGCGCCAGCCTCGTATCGTCGGCCGCTCTCCCCAAGGCGCCTTGGATCGCCCGCGCCAGATTGCCGTGCAGCATCTGCACGCCTTCGTGACCGACGCGGAGGGGGTCAAGGTCTTCGACCTGTCCGATCCCGTGAACCCTCGGCCGCTGCCCGGGGCGACGATCGCCCTCTGGAACGCCCAGGGAGTCTATGCCGCCCGCACCTACCTTTACGTCGCGGCGGGAAGCGAGGGACTCGCGATCATCGACATCAAGAACCCGGCCGCACCCGCCTTACGCGAGAAATTCACCGCGGGTGGGGCGTTGAATGACACCCGTGCGGTCCAGATTGGATCCATCAACGCCTCGATGTTCGCCCTCGTCGCCGACGGAAAAAACGGCCTCCGGGAAAACGTTCCGGGACACATGGGCTTCAGTCCTCCTCCTGCGCCGAAACTCATCGCCACTTACCCGACGGCGCACGAGGCGTTGGCCGTGAGCCGAGGTCTCGATCGCGATCGCATCGTTGATGAGACCGGTAATCAGACGGTGGTCTTTGGTCGTCGCGGCAGCCGGCCTTTCAATGAGGAGGAGATGGCGGGGTTCCTTCGCCGGGAAGATCAGTCGCTTTACCGGGTCGAGGATGTGTTCGTGCGGGATGGTCGGTTGGAAACGAAGTCGGGTAAGCCCCTGAATCCGACCGAAGTCCCCGAGAAAAAGCCGGAGCCGGCGGTTGATCGGCCCCGGCGTGAGCGACTCGAGCGGCGATCTGCTGGCGGATAGGCGAAGGCAAGTTGCCGCGGGTGATGCAGGGCCCTGGGCTCAGTATGCTGGACATCCCAGTCCAAACTGCCGCTCGGATTCAGTAGGGCGATGGGCTAAGCTGTCAGCCTTCCGTCTTCCGGCGGCGATTGATTGAAGGCACAGGAGGTTTCACATTTGGTCCGGGCTGCGCCGCAACCATCGCATGGCAGGTCCGGCCTGCCTGCTTGCGGTCTAGGTGAGAGAGGCGATGATGGAATGTGATTCGGCTAGGAAGCGTCTCGGCGTTGTGCAATTCGCAACCGTCCATTGCGCATGCGGGCGTCTTCTCTCGTGCCTATGGGTTTTCCTCCGTCGATCTCTTCTAGCCGATCTACTTAGGGACTTAGTACGACTATCGATTCCGCGAAAATAGCCGGTAAAGTTTTGGCTTTGGTGTCGGGCGACGCCGCTTTGGCTCGCCTTTCGGCTTGCGGCGACTGGTGACCGCCGGCTTGTTCGAGGGCCCGATTAGGGCGCGGTAGCCAAGTGGTAAGGCCGAGGTCTGCAAAACCTCTATGCGCCGGTTCGATTCCGGCCCGCGCCTCCAATGTTTTGGGTTTCGGGCACAGGGGCGGTTGAGTTTGGGGTGGGCGCGACGTAACCCGAACTTGACGCGGCTGCTGCCGGGCGGTGTCGATCGTGACATGGCAGAAACCCTCCTGTGG
>Ga0255137_1000500_pt1 | contig 13533 bp, 9 predicted proteins | sample Law_Atlam_RepC_8_FD_188548 | JGI IMG/M metagenome (GOLD analysis project Ga0255137, IMG submission 188548) | Freshwater microbial communities from St. Lawrence River, New York, United States - Law_Atlam_RepC_8d | ecosystem: Environmental > Aquatic > Freshwater > River | place: USA: New York... | reverse complement strand
ACAAACAGAAGAAGCCATCTCGCACGCTAAGGCAGCGGGTGTGCCAATTGTTGTTGCGGCTAACAAGTGCGATTTGCCGGGAGCAGACATCAACCGGATCATGACCCAGATGACCGAGTACGGCCTTACGCCGAGTGCTTGGGGTGGTGATGTGGAAGTGGTCCCAACGAGCGCCATCACAGGCGAAGGGATGGATACGCTTCTGGAAACATTGCTCACCGTTGCTGAATTGAATGACTACAAAGCCAATCCGAAGCGAGCGGCGATGGGTGTGTGTTTGGAAAGCGAGCAATCCGCCGATCGTGGTGTGATCGCCAAGGTGATGGTTCAAACCGGAACCTTGCGTGTTGGAGACATCGTCCTTTGCGGTTCGACATTCGGACGGGTGAAGGCGCTTTACGACACGTTGAAGCGAAACAAGCAGTTGACCGAAGCTGGTCCATCGATGCCAGTGAACATCACTGGACTTGAGCGAGCACCGGAAGCGGGTGAGAAGTTCTATGTCATTGACGACATCGGACAAGCTCGCGAATTGGCAGCGGTTCGGGAACAAGAATCCCGAGCAACTTCGCTTGCGGGAACATCTCCAAAGGTTTCCTTCGAAACCTTCCAAGAGTTGTTGCAGTCCGGCAAGCTTGGAGTGAAGGAAGACAAGGTTGTATTGAATTTGATCGTTCGTGCCGATGCTCGAGGATCCCTCGAAGCGATCGAGAAAGAACTCACCAAACTCGATCACCCAGAAGTCGACATCCGCATCCTTCAGAAGTCCGTCGGGGGCATTACCGTCGCCGACGTTACACTTGCAAGTGCATCGCAAGCCGTCATCGTGGGCTTTAACGTGATCCCGGACGAAGCGGCTCGAATCTTGGCTGACGCGAAGAACGTAGAAGTACGTCGTTACGACATCATTTACAATCTTGCGAACGACATCCGAGCGTTGATTGAAGGTAGACTCAAACCGGAAGAGAAGGTCGTCGAGCTTGGGCGAGCCATCGTCAAAGCGGTATTCTCGGTATCGAGAGTCGGAACGATCGCCGGTTGCTTCGTTGCCCAAGGCTCGATCGAGCGAGGGTGTCGCATTCGAGTTCACCGCGAGGGACGCAAGATTGGGGACTACCAACTCGATACGCTTCGACGCGTTAAAGACGACGTCAAGGAAGTCAATCGGGGTATGGAGTGCGGTATTAAGCTGGCCGGTTTCAACGATGTCAAAGTCGACGACGTGCTCGAAGCTTACAAAGTTGAACAAGTTGCTAGAACGTTGGATTCCTCGAAATCATGACCGCCAGACGATTACTAAAAGCAGCCGAGGCGATTCGCGAAGTCGTCTCGATGGCTATTCTTACCGAGTTGCGAGACCCTCGTGTCGAGCACGTCACTGTCGTAGGGGTAGAAGTCACCCCGGACATGCGCGAAGCAAAAGTGATTGTGAGCATCATGGGTAACGAGTCGCAGCAGCGAACGGTACTAAAAGGGTTGCAGAACTCGGCTGGATTTCTGCAATCTCGCATCTCAGATCGCATTGAAACTCGCTATATCCCGAGACTCTCCTTCGTCGTCGATGATGGCGTAAAGAAATCGGTTGCGGTTCAACAAATACTCGAACAAATTGCCAAGGAGCGCGAAGCGAGCCAGAAGGGTATCGCCCCCGCCACTGCGTCTCCGAGCGAAGCATCCGAGGATGCTCAAGCCACTGACACTCCTGATCCATCTTAGAGGAACAACACATGAGTTCCGGAAATCGAACTACGAAATACGAAAGTCTCTACAAGTCGCTCAAGAAGCACTACAAGCCCGTTTCAGATCCACCCGAACGCTCTGTGCTCGAGTGCATGCTGTACGCTTGTTGCTTGGAAGATGCGCGGCTTGAACAAGCAGACGAAGCTTTTGCAAAGCTTCAACAGACCTACTTCGACTGGAACGAGGTCCGAGTGACCACCGTCTCCGAGTTGGCCGAGGCTCTCAAGGCGCTTCCGTTTCCAGCCCAAGCGGCGGTGCGGATCAAGCAGTGTTTGCAATCCGTATTCGAAGCCCGTTATCAATACGACATCGACGATCTCAAGAAGGCCAACCTTGGGAAGGCAGTCGCAGAGATCGAAGCTTGGAAGGGGATTACCCCTTTCGTGGTCGCGTATGTTTCCCAGCATTCCTTGGGCGGGCATGCGATTCCGGCTGGCCAAGTGATCTACGAAGCCATGTGGCAATGCGAGATCTTGACCTTTGGTGAGATCGATAAGAAGTCCTTGCCTGGAATCGAACGAGCCATTCCAAAGAACAAGGGGATTGAGTTCGCTGGTTTGCTTCATCAGTTCGCCAACGAGTTATTCCACCATCCGAAAGCCACTGCCCCGTTGTCGATCCTCAAGGAACTCGGAGTGGTGCTTAAAGCAAAGCCCAAGCCCGTTGTATCCGAGAAAGAATCATCGAAGGGATCGGGTTCGAAATCTAGCAGTGCCGCGGCGGGCACCAGCCCTTCGAGCGGATCCGCAGCCAGCGGTGCGAAGCCAGTGGCAGGGTCGTCCGAGAAGGCAGATGATAAATCAGCTTCGGCATCCAAGAACACCGTTGGAAAGTCTGGCGTGAGTACGAAGGCGACTGGGTCGAAAGACCAAGTTGCGACCGGAAAGGGTGCTGAGAAAGACTCCGAGAAGACGACGGAAAAGAGCACTGCCAAGAGTTCTGCAAAGCCGACTGAAAAAGGGACCGAAAAGGGTTCCGAGAAAGATGCCTCGAAGTCCGGTGAGAAATCGGCAAGCAAGGGGGCAAGCGGCAAGAGTGGATCGGGGGCTGTTAAGCCTAGCGCGAAGCTTGATGAGGCTAAGAGCGTACCGAGTCGGCCCAAACCCAAAGTCCAGGCACTTGGAAAAGGCCCTTTAGCGAAGGGAGCCATCAAAGCTTCATCTGGCACTAAAGGTGACGCGGGTGGATCAGGAAAGCCGACTTCTGGCAAATCAGAATCAAAGGGTGATGGCAAATCCAAGGCCAAGCCCGACAAGTCAACTTCGAAGAGCAGCAAAGAGGCTCCGAAGGATTCCGCGAAGAAGCCTGCCGCTGGTGGTAAGTCGGATGCAAAGAAGCCTGCTGACCCGAAGAAATCCGGCGGTAAGTCATCCGATTCGCTCGGTTCTAGTTTGACGAAAAAGAAACCCAAATAAGCAGTTCGCTCAGAGCGAACTATTACCGTTCAACAGCCAATTCACTTATCGCTTCAGTAGCATTCGGGAGGTAACCCATGGCAGGGCACTCACAGTGGGCCAACATTAAACACCGCAAAGCAGCGGTCGATAGCAAGCGGAGCAAGCTTTGGAGCAAGCTATCTAAAGCGATCATCGTTGCAGCGAAGCTCGGAGGGGGCGATCCATCGAGCAACGTTCGGTTGCGAACAGCGATCTTGGATGCCAAGGCTGTTTCGCTGCCGAAAGACAACATCGACCGAGCCATCAAGAAGGGTACCGGGGAGATCGACGGAGGAGACGTCGAAGAAATTCTCTATGAAGGCTATGGACAGGGTGGAGTAGCCATTCTTTGCGACATCATGACAGACAATCGCAATAGAACTGCACCGGAAGTGCGAAAGCTTTTCGAGAACCACGGTGGGAATCTTGGATCCACCAACTGCGTCGCTTACTTGTTCGAACGCAAAGGTTTGATTTCGATTGCCAAGTCAGCAGTAGACCTTGAGAAGCTGATGGAACTGGCTCTTGAAAACGGTGCGGAAGACGTCACTGAAACCGAAGAGTACTTTGAACTGACTTGCCCAACCGATGTGTATACAGGTTTGGTCGAGGCGCTCGAAGCGGCACAAATCACTTTGGAGTCCAAGCAAGTTTCGCGAGTCCCGAACATGACCGTCGACGTCGACGCGGAGACAGCTGTTTCGGTGATGAAGCTTCTCGAGAAGCTCGAAGATCACGATGATGTGCAATCGGTTGCCACCAATGTGAACTTTACCCCAGAGCAGTTGCAAGCTTATCAAGGCTAGCTGGAACCAGACTGGATCTTTGACTCGGATCATCGAAAGTCGGAGCGATGTTGGAGAGACTCAATACGTCGGCGTCGGATTTCACACAGCGTATCGATTCCTTGCGTCGCCGACTGAGCCCAGAGGGTTCGGTCGTTTCGAAGCGGTCTGAAGAATTAACCATCGAGTTATTCGGCGAGCCGTTGAGTCCTCAACAGGTTGTCGAGCGGATTTGCAACGAAGTTCGAGCCAAAGGGACCGAAGCTGTGTTGGCGTACGCCAAACGGCTTGACGCTCCAGATATCACGGCCGAGACGTTGCGGGTTTCCGAAGAGAGAATATCGAACGCTCACCGGAACGTTTCTCAGAAGTATCTTCAAGCGATCCGAGCGATCCGATCCAACATCGAGCGATTTCAACGAGCGATTTTGCATCGTGACGTCGAGTGCAAAGGGGAACATGGAGAGATCCTCAGGCAGCGTTACACACCGCTTCGACGCATAGGGATCTGCGTTCCCGGAGGAGCTGCGGCTTATCCTTCTACGTTGCTAATGACAGCCATTCCCGCCATGGTTGCGGGAGTAGAACAGATCGCAGTGATGGCGCCACCAACGCGATTTGGTGCCTACAACGATGAACTCTTGGCAGCTTGTTATGAACTCGGTGTGTCCGAAGTCTATGCAGTGGGAGGAGCGCAAGGAATCGCAAGTCTCGCTTATGGCATCCAAGAGATTCCAGCGGTCGACATGATCGTCGGTCCGGGGAACATGTTTGTCGCGTTGGCCAAGCGGCACGTATTTGGAACAGTAGCCATCGATTCGATCGCCGGTCCAAGCGAAGTGGTCGTGATTGCCGATCACACCACCCAACCAGCCTTCGCAGCTTCCGATTTGATCGCACAAGCAGAGCACTCACCCGGTTCGAGCATTGTCCTTGCGACCGATTCGAAGGTGCTCGATGCGATCGATACCCAGATCGAGCTGCAACTTGCTGGATTAGAGCGAGCCGACTTGGCGCGTCGTTCCCTTCAAGACTACGGCGCGAGTATTTGTTGCAAGGACGAGAGCGAATTAATTCACTTAACGAATCAACTTGCACCTGAGCATCTTCAGATTTCAGTCACAGAGCCCGATCGTTTTTCCGAGAAGATTCGAAATGCGGGGGCGATTTTCAAGGGGCATTACACTCCTGTTGCCTTAGGAGACTACGCGGCAGGGCCTTCTCACGTGCTTCCAACTGGCGGTACGGCCAGATGGGCTTGCGGGCTATCCGCAAATCACTTTCTCCGATCCTACAGCGAAGTGCAGTTCGACTTGGAGGCCATGAGGCACATCGAACCGCACGTATCTGAATTAGCCGATCGTGAAGGGCTTACCGCCCACCGCCAGAGCGTGCGGGTTCGCTTAGGGTAAGTCTTCCCCAAAGCTCGGCTCGAAGGGCCTGTTGGGGGTGTTTGCGTTGCCGGCCAGTTGTGTGCGACACTCCGCCCTAGCTTGATGGCTCGTTATTTGCTACTGATGAGACGGTGTCGTCAGTCATCACCGGTCGTTGTAGCAATTGTGGAAGCGGACTTAGAACATCCGTCGATTCCCAGGGGATCGCATGCCAAGAGTACAGGCATGCGCTGAGAAACAAGCTTGTTTTTTGGGCACCCTTTGTAGAACGCGGCTGGCAGTTGGCTTTCGACATAAGATTTAAAAGATCGCGAATGAGTCCCGAGTGCTAGAGAAAGTAAAAGCGATGAGCCAAGAGTCAGATCAAGGGCGAATGCAACAATCGCAGGGAGTCGATTCGGCCGCGTTGCGGGGGAGCGATTTGATCAGCAATTATGATTGCCAGGGCTTTTTCGACGAGATGTTCCACGCCGATGGTGTTCCACGCCTTGGTTTGGAGTTTCTTGCTGATCGGTTGCGGGGCTTACCGTTAGGTGAGTTGCAGAAGCGACAGAAGGCGGCCGACCATGAACTGCTCAACATGGGGATCACGTTTAACGTGTATGGGCATGCGTCGGGGACTGAAAAGGTATGGCCTTTTGATTTGATCCCCAGAGTGATTCAAGAGAGCGAATGGCGGATGGTCGAGTCGGGGCTCAAGCAGCGGATACGGGCGTTGAACATGTTCATTGACGACATGTATCACGACCAAAAAATCATACGCGATGGCGTGCTACCCGAGTACATGATCTCCTCGAGCAAAGGTTATCTAAAGCAGTTGCAGGGGATGAATCCATCGCGTGGGATTTGGTGCCATATTACTGGGACCGATTTGGTTCGCGGAGGCGATGGCCAGATCTACGTTCTTGAAGACAACTTGCGATGCCCATCAGGGGTATCTTATGTGATCGAGAACCGAGAGGTGATGAAGAGGACGTTCCCGCAGCTCTTTGAGGGTCGCAGCATCTTGCCCGTGGAATCTTATCCGGAGCAGTTGCTCAAGATGTTGCAGTATGTCGCTCCGACGACGGTTAGGGATCCGACCGTCGTGGTCCTAACGCCGGGCATTTACAACTCAGCGTATTTCGAGCACTGTTTTCTGGCGCAGCAGATGGGTGTTGAATTGGTTCAAGGCCCGGACTTGGTCGTGCACGACGGATATGTGTGCATGCGAACCACTCGTGGGCTTAAGCGAGTCGATGTGATTTACCGACGCATCGATGACGACTTTTTGGACCCAGCTGTTTTGCGACCCGACTCAGCGTTGGGAGTTCGGGGGTTGATGGAGGTTTATCGCAATGGCAAGGTCGCGTTAGTCAATGCACCGGGGACTGGGGTAGCGGATGATAAAGCCGTTTATGCCTATGTGCCGAAGATGATCCGTTATTATTTAAGCGAAGAGATGATCTTGCCAAACGTCCCCACTTACATGTGTGCCGATCCGCAGGAGCGTCAGTATGTGCTGGACCACATGGATCAATTGGTGATCAAGCCCGCGAATGAATCGGGAGGCTATGGCATATTGCTTGGTCCTCGTGCGACGAAGGAGCAGCTTGCGACCTACCGAGAATTGGTACAGTCGAACCCGAGAAATTACGTAGCACAACCGATGCTTGCGCTTTCCACCGTTCCGACCCTTTGTGGCGACGCATTGGAGGGGCGGCACGTTGACCTTCGTCCTTACATCCTCTACGGGGAGGATATCTACATCGTTCCCGGTGGACTTACGCGGGTCGCTTTGGTCAAAGGTTCCTTAGTTGTTAACTCCTCCCAAGGGGGTGGTAGCAAAGACACTTGGGTGCTGCGAGAAGAGCAGAGTCGCTGATCAAGCGACTGGTGAATTACTGATTTAAACTTTGATGAAGCCACTGAAATAGAAGCAAGTAGGGCAAGGCATGTTATCGCGAGTAGCAGATTCAATTTTTTGGATGCGGCGATACACCGAGAGGGCGGAAAATGTCGCCCGGTTTATCGACGTGACCCTGAACCTGACCTTAGGACTCGGTGATCACTTAGAGCATCAATGGGAAGCGCTCATTTATACCACGGGCGATCAATCGGCTTTCGAGGAACTCTATCCTTGTGTCACCCAGGAGAACGTGATTCGCTTCTTGACCTTTGATGAAGCGAACCCGAACTCCATCCTATCTTGCTTGCAGTATGCTCGCGAGAATGCCCGCCAGAGCCGAGAAATGCTCAGTTCGCAGATGTGGGAGGAGCTTAACAAGTTCTATCTCTTCGTGCGTGATAGTCGCAACGACACTCGAGCCATCGATTCCCCATTCGACTTTTTTACGCGAGTCAGGCAGTTTGGTTATTTGATTGAGGGGGTTGTATCGGGAACGATGTCTCACGGCGAAGCATGGAACTTCGGTCGCCTTGGCGCGATGCTTGAGCGGGCCGACAAAACGTCCCGAATTCTCGATGTGAAGTACTTTCTGCTTCTTCCGAGTGCGCATGACGTAGGAACATCGTTGGACATCAGCCAATGGGGTATGCTTTTGAAAAGCGCCAGTGCTTTGGAGATGTATCGCCGGCGATTCGGCGTACTATCACCGCGATTGGTCGCGGCCTTTTTGTTGCTCGACCGCGACTTTCCCCGCGCCGTTCGCTTTTGCATCTCCTTGGCGGAGCGGTCACTTTTGCAGATCACGGGAGGGAATCAAGGCAACTTTCACAACCGACCCGAGCAGTTGCTTGGGCGCATGCGTTCTGAATTTGAGTTTTTGGATATCGACGAAGTCATGAATGAAGGGTTGCATGAGTTCATCGATCATTTCCAGTGCAAGCTCAATGACATTGGTGAAGCGGTTCATGAAATGTTTTTCCAGGTCCGTCCTCAGTGAAGCCACTGTCTCAGGCCGCGCTTAAACGTAGGGCGTTCCTCCTGGGCCGCGTTTACGAGCGCAGCGAGGCGTGTTACCGCATTTAAAGCGCTCCTAGAAACGTGCGCGGACAGCGGGCCGGGAGCCCCGCTCTACGATTGGGCGGTTCCTCCACGTTAGGGCGCGCTCTTCGATAGGGCCGCGCTTAAACGTAGGGCGGTCCTCCTGGGCCGCGCTGACGAGCGCAGCGAGGCGTGTTACCACCTTTAAATCGCTCTTGGAAGTGTGCGCGGACAGCGGGCCGGGAGCCCCGCTCCACGATTAGGCCGCGCTGACGAGCGCAGCGAGGCGTGTTACCGCATTTAAAGCGCTTGGAAACCAGCGCGGACAGCGGGCCGGGAGCCCCGCTCTACGATGGGGCGGGCTCTACAATAGAGCCCCGCTCCACGATTAGGCCGCGTTCACGAGCGCAGCGAGGCGTATTACTACATTCAAAGCCCTTGGAAACCAGCGCGGACAGCGGGCCGGAGCCCCGCTCTACGAGGGGGCGGTTCCTCCACGTTAGGGCGCGCTCCACGATGGGGACATCTCCATAGTCTACTTTTGGCTTGTAGAATAAACCGATCAAATCGAAATTCCCAATTCAGCTCGGGCAAAACAAAAGTGTTTTGCTTGGGTTTTGTTTTTCGCAGTAACCCCATACTCTCAGAGGATGAATGGATGAAGATATGCTTGATTGTACGTTGCATGTAGGGATGCCAAAGACGGGGACATCCTCGATACAACAAACTCTATTTTTTGGATTGAGCGATCCACGTTTTGTGTACTTCAGTTCAGGCGAGGTCTCCGGAGCTCAGTTCCTTCCCGTATTGGTCCGAGCATCGTTGGCGAAACCATGGTTTTGGAATGGTCGCGGTGGAGATAGCACGTACGCCTCCCGGATGCATCAGAAGTACCGAAGTAACTTCCATCGATTCATTGTGCGATCACATTCCAGAGGCAAGCACTTGATTCTCTCCGGGGAGAGTTGTTCAGGTATGCCTTCAGCGGACCTTACGGGGCTTCGACAGCTGATCAATGACTACGGATATGCGGTTCGAGTGATCTTCTATTTGCGGCCATGGAAAAGTTGGATGGAAAGCGCTTATCAGCAGCAGATCAAGCTAGCTACTCAGACCGGTCCTTCAAAGATGCCTGCGATATCGTTGGAGAACTTGAAGCGGTTAGACTACCGATCTCAGATTGAGGCACTCGACAATGCGTTTGGTCCGGAACATGTTCAGATTTGCGTTTTCTCTCCGAGTCAGTTTCCAAATGGTTGCGTCGTTCAAGACTTCTTTCAGCGAGTCGGTATCGATCTGCAACCGGAGGCTATTCGCAGGGACAACGAATCCATTGGAATAAACGCGGTAAAGATGCTGTACTGCTATAAGAGATTTCGCCAACGGGAGTATCTGTTGAAGCCGTTTGCGGTTTGGCAACATTTTCAGATGACTCTTGCGCTTCGGGAAATGCCGGACACTGCATTCCGATTTAATTCAGAATATGCGAATCCGATTCTTAAAGATTACACATCGCAAACTGCTTGGATCGAGAATCGGATCAACTCTTCCTTTCGGGAAGACTTCTCCGCATACGACGATGCGCCATGCATTCGTACAGTCGACGACTTTCTGTGTTTCGATGAAGCCAGTGTGGACTGGCTTGCACATCGCACCAAATCATCGTCACCCAAGACTTATCGTGGAGAAGATGTAGCTAAGCAAATTGGCGAAATGATACATCGTTTGCGCCATCAAATGCCTCCATGGAATCAGGTGTCAGAAAGTGCAGGTCGAAGCGTACGACGCAGCATTGTACGGCGGTTCTATAGAAGGTAGATTCAATCCATCGCGTCCGAATGAATCACAGCCGCTCACGAAAGAGTCATTGGCAGTTGGTATTGGTCGGTATCGATCAATTCCAAATGTCACTTACCCCTGCTTTCTGAGTACTCGATGGAGCCATAAGTGGATGACCTTTCCAGATTCCGCTGGCTCGCTCAACGTGATCTTCGATTGGTAATTCTCCGAAACTCGTTAAATAGTTTTGTGAGGATTCGTTGGAACGTAACTCGTATCCATCTTGCATTCCAATAGGCTTTTAGGAGCCAGCTATTTCGAATCGCATCGGCTGAGAGTGCCTTTGAGTCTTGATTCGCCCCGAACGATGCTGCGAGAATCCAACGGGGAGCGAATTGGGCGAGCAGTTCTGGGTGTTTACTCCATACGACTTTGCGAATGTTCCTGACATGTTTTCTCAGGCTACCACTTCGGGATAGCGATCCTTCTCGCACACGGTATTCAATGGAGAGGATCGGAAGACGCTTGAAACGCCCCCCCTTTTTAATGGCATGAAGCCAGAATTCCCAATCCTCCAAGCATCTTACATTAGGGTCGTATCCGCCGAGGGATTCCCACATCGATTTTCGAAACACAGCGCAAGCGTCTAGTTGGTTCTGGTCGATCATTTCATTTGCGGATACGTGGAGTACTTGATCGACATCGTTTCGTATGCCAAAAAATTGGCGGTCACCGTATACCACGGTTGTTTCTGTATCGCGGTCCAATTCCGCGATTGCTCGATCGAGAAAGTGAGGCAGAATTCGATTGTCTGCATCGAGTGGAATGATGTATCGTCCTTTTGCTTTGGCAATGAGATAGTTTCGTGCAGCAGAGAGACCGGATGCCGGGATACTAGGAATAGCTAGTCCTGTATCCCGAATACGATTGAGGATGTCTAAGCTACCTTGATCGGTTGTTCCATCGTCTACAACAAGTACCTCGAAGCGACCTGGGTAGTGCTGTTCAATACTTGAGATCGCTTCGACCAACCAAGCTGCATCATTGTGCGTTGGGATGATGACGGACAGAGCGTCTTCAGATTTCCGCGGTTTCCAGGACCAAGAGATCGCCTGTTTTTCACGGGGAGCGGTTTGATGACTGCTTGGAAGGTCCGCGATTTTCTCTAACTGTCCGTAAAGACTCTCGCAGGTACTCCAGACGTGGCGTGACAACCGATCTCTTTGTTCGGATACGCTTTGCTGGTGCAGTTGTTCCGCAGAAATTTGAGCATTCAAGTCTTCTGCATTGGTTTCGAATTGAAAGCGCTGTTGGAGTGTATTTGGCAAGAAGTCAACAGATTTCGTGAGCGCGTCGATATTCATGACAATGCATCGTTCGCGATGGCGAACGACAAAATCGAGGATTCGGCGGTTGTAGAACTCCCATATTGCCCAAGCATACTGAGGATAATTTAGGAACACGGGAGCTTTGAGTCGTTGAATCGAATCTGCAACCCTGACGGGATCTCGGTAGACCACAACATAGATAGGGTTATTGAGTAATGGATGCCAAAAGTCCAATACGGGGGCGGAGCGAGGATCTTTGAATCCCCAATGGTTGGATCTTTCGTCTCGTCTAGCGATAAGCAACTTGGCTTTCTCTGTCCAGTTACTCAAATCCTCCGATGCAATCTGCCTAGTTGGTGTCCATCCCCAGTCAGGATGCCCCTGAGCGCACCCTTTGAGAAGGGTGTTGAATGCTGTTTGGTGGAACTGCAGGAATTCCACGTCTTCGTAGTAGCCTCTGGGATTCGCGATATCTTTCGGCAAGAACGTCGATCCCATCGAGATGCCCATCTGATTTAAGAGATTAGCAGTTAGGGATGTGCCAGAGCGGTGCATTCCAACCAGGACGACGGGGCGTGTAGCGGAACGCAAAGTATCTTGACGATTCACGATTGAAATCCTGTTGTGCTGCGATCCCATCGTAAAGCATATTGCTCATCCATGATGCGATAGGTTTCGCTTAATTGATCAGCGAGTCGGTCGACAAGGTGTTGGGGGAGGGTGGGTAATCGATCGATAGAATCAGAATTGCATTTCAAGTCGCTATCGATATTGATCGTTGGGGCCAAGTCAAGAAAGCGAAAGATCTTGGAAAGGACCTCGCTCGGGCTTCGAAAAAAAACTTCGCTTTGCAAGACGAGAATCTGTGATTCGGGGAAGTGTTCGAAGTAGCGCTTTAGCTGCACTTCATATCTGCTTCGACTGAGATAACTATGATGCTGATGAGAATAGTGCCTACCACCCAGCTTGGCTAATTGCTTTTCGGCTCCTCGCAAGCGTTCTGATTCCGCAAGCAAGGCGGCTTCGAGTTCGAGTGGCTCATAACCGAGTCGGCGGGAATGGAAGTATCCGGACACTGCACGAGCAACCGGATCGCGAAGCAATACGATGATTTTTGCGTGTGGAAGGTTCTTTGAGATTCTCTCGGCGCAAAATGGATGGAAGAGGTAATACGGAGTAACCTCTCCGATTCTCTGGGACTCAGTAGCGTCCACGAAGTGGTGATGGTACCACCTGATGCCTTTGGAATACTTGTTTGAGAAGTATTGAACTTCTTTGATGCTCGGCAAATAGACTTGGGAGTGGCATCGAAGATGTTGGTCGAGGGTCGTTGTGCCTGCTTTCTGCGCTCCAACGCAGATAAAGTCAGGTGGTCTGATTTCCCTTCCATACTTAGAAACGCTCGGAAGCCAATTCCAACCACGCACTAGATGAACCGATGACCGTTGTAAGAGTTATTAAATACCCAGCTTGGCATACATCCTTTTCCTAAAAACAGTTAAAAAAGTCTACATGACACGATGAATAGAGTCAATGAAATCGTATAAGCTTGGCAACCGAACGGCCTATCATTAGGTTCTTCGTGAGTTATTGTGGGGTGGTATTGAACATGGGGGGGCTTATACGTAAGGCGATCCTCCTGGGCCGCGCTCACGAGCGCAGCGAGACGTCATAACCACATTTAAATCGCTCTTAGAAACCTGTGCGCGGACAGCGGGCCGGGAGCCCCGCTCCACGATTAGGGCCGCGCTCGCGAGCGCAGCGAGACGTGTTACCGCATTTAAATCGCTGGGACGCGTACGCGGACAGCGGGCCGGGAGCCCCGCTCTACGATGGGGCCGCGCTCGCGAGCGCAGCGAGGCGTATTACTACATTTCAAGCGCTTGGAAACCAGCGCGGACAGCGGGCCGGGAGCCCCGCTCCACGATGGGGCCGCGCTCGCGAGCGCAGCGAGACATGTTACCGCATTTAAATCGCTTTTAGAAACGTGCGCGCACAGCGGGCCGGGAGCCCCGCTCTACGATGGGGCGGGCTCTACGATAGAGCCCCGCTACACTATTAGGCCGTGCTCCACGATGGGGCACGCTCGACGACTCTCGAGCCTAACGGACCTTCGGCAATAGCACATCGAAATCGGTCGGGCGA
>Ga0255137_1000486_pt1 | contig 13675 bp, 9 predicted proteins | sample Law_Atlam_RepC_8_FD_188548 | JGI IMG/M metagenome (GOLD analysis project Ga0255137, IMG submission 188548) | Freshwater microbial communities from St. Lawrence River, New York, United States - Law_Atlam_RepC_8d | ecosystem: Environmental > Aquatic > Freshwater > River | place: USA: New York... | reverse complement strand
TTGTGACTCAGTGTTGTTATGTGTTACCAATAAATCAACAGTGCCATTGGATTCTATTGCTTCATTCTCTTGGGATTGGGGTGATGGCATCATCAATAACGGCACCAAAAATACCCCTAACTTGTGGCAAGCTAACGTGCCTAATGGCGTATGCCACTGGTTCAAGTCTCAAGGCCCTTCAGGTGGTAACTTTACTACCAAGTTAAAGGTAACAACCAACTTCGGTTGTACTGAAACCTTTACTTTCCAAGCATCAGCTACCAACTTGATCATTAAGCCAAAAATCGTTGCGGACTTCGACTCATTGTGTTTACCTGATGCCACTTTCAGCTTTAAATTGAAAGATGGACCAGTTCCTCAAGGTGCAAATCCTTTGTATACCTATGAATTACCTCCAATTCCAGCTAACATTACTCGTAACTGGGTGGGTTCACATAAATTTGGTGGCTTAGGTCCATACCAAGTTACATTCTCATTTACCCACGCCATTCCTGGTTGTGGAAGAACAGTATTCGATACCATATTGGTTATCGGACCACAATCAATCATTGAAGGTTCAATTATGAGCGGTATGCGTTTCTTGGAAGATACACAACGTTATCAGTGTGTTATCAAAGATACGGTGCACTTTTATAACTTCTCTAAGTTCTATCACAATGACTACAATAAAGTTGACGATGACTCATTGGTGTTGATTTATGACAGCGGTATAGTGAATAAAACTACTCGCCAGTTATTGCCATCAAATACAGTGTTTGATCCTTCAATTCATGAGCGCATTTACCCTGGTTTCAACAAGCCATTAGTGCACGCCTTCATTAAAGGTAAAGCGGGTTCTCCAGATGGTCCAGCTCCTGTTCTTAAAAGAGCCAACCAACAAAGAGGCAATGAGTGCACAACTCGTTTGTGGGATTTTGACGATGACTATTGCGAAAAATGTACCACTGATACTAAAAATGGTGTAAACGTTGGCAAGAACTGTAAATACAGTAAAGACTCTTTGCCTTCGCATTGGTATACACCTTGGGATTCATTGTACCAAACACGTTTTGGTTTACAATCTGAGAGTGTTTTACGTTACAGCAAAGACTCAGGTTTGTGCTATCAACAAAGAATGTGGGCTGATGATTCTGTTGCTATCATCAGAGACACTTTCTTGTACTATGGCGCTAACGCTTTAGCGAACAAAACTAAAGACTCTGTAATTTACCAAAATATCACCAATAAGATTCAAGTTAAGAGCTTGATCAGTGGTCCTGCTCAATTAGATGTGACGACAGCTACGAAATTCTATTTGCAAGCTGGAGATACTGTTTATATTGACTTTAAAAATGGTCTGCCGCCTAATCGATTTGTAGGTCCTCGTTACCTAACAGTTCAGTCTGGCAACACATTAATTATATACAACTCGACCGACAAGGCTTTGTTCAACGTATGGGTTGTTTATGTTCAAGATACTATTCCAGTAAGCACGGTGCAACCATGGCACAACGTATGGAAATACGATGTAATGCCTGGTTACAGAGTAGGTGATAGCGTAAACGCTGCTGCCCACAGACAAAAATTCTATGCTGGTAGAACAGTGCGTTGTTTCAATGTGCGTTTAAAGCATAAAGATTTCTGCCATCCATTGGCTTGTGAGCACGAAGCTGTTGCTGCTTTAGCTTTACAACCACCAAGTGCTAAGAAATTAAGAAAGATTGGTACTTTGTGTTTAGGTAGTGACCAAGACAATTATGGTATCACCTTCATATTAGATGACACCAAACCTGGTTGTATGCGTACATGGTCTGAAATCAACTTTGATACAGCCTTGAACAAAACCAAGTGGGAAAAATTAGTTGGTGCTAACTTAACTCCTGGTACAGTATCAATGGGTGGTTTGCCTCCAATTAACCCGCCTTATCAAGTGCCAATTCCAGGTTATCAAGTGAATGGCCCTGCAGGCAACCGTTTCTCTAAACAATTTACTGTTGACGATATTAAAGATACCGTTACAGGTTACATCAACGTTGGTTTGATTATTGGTAATGGTATTTGGCCAAGACCAGTTGATCCTAATAACCCAGGCAGTGGTTCTGATTACCCTGCAGGTTGTGTTGATACTGTTTACTATAATAAATTTGCACGTTTCCCAATCTTAGATAACCGTTTCAGAATCATCAAACCAAAAGAAGGTACTGAATTCACTAAGATTTGTAAGCGTGATTCTATTAGCTTAACTACTTTAGCTTGGAACCGTTCTTATGTGCCAGACGTTGAAGAAGCAACTTGGACTTTAGAAGCACCAAACGTTGGTAAATACTACACTCAATATTATCGTTTAGCGGTAACAGAGCGTTATACCAGATTTGCTCGATTGAAAGGCGACAAAACTAAGTTAACTGATACGACCAAATTAGAAGACAGATTACAAGTGGTTAAGACCAGCTTCTTTGATGGTAAAACTAAAACTACTGACTCATTTGAGATCCGTACCGCTAAAGTTTTGAAATGGCATACAGAGGCAGACATTACGCCTGTGTTTGACATCATCAAATTGATTCTACAAGCTAATAACATTGACGTATACGAATTGAGCCCTGCTCAAATCAGTGAATTGATCTGGAATGGTCAAGGTACCTTTGGTAAGCCATTTACTGGTTCAAGAGGTTGTTTAGATACCACTGGTTTCGGTCGTTTCATCCGTTTCTATAAAGTTGCTGACAAAAAAGACTCTATGCACTACAGAGATTCTACATTGTTACCATTAGATAGAACAATCGGTTGGGATGGTAAATATTATAATGCTTATACATTCGTTCCACAATACTCAGGTTACTACATTGCTAACTTTGGTTTAAGAAGTACTGCTCCTGAAAACTGTACTAAGAAATTAGGTACTGCTAAGAAGGTGTTGGTTGGTTTCTTTGGTGTAATGAATTACACAGATACCATTTTGTGTCACGGACAACAAGTGGTAGCACATCCTGAATTCAGATACTTTAATGTGTACCCTGAATTGCCAGGCTACTGTGCTGTTACTGGTAACAACTTGTTAGATTGTTATGACTACTGGAGAAACCGTATTTCTGAAGCTGGTCAAGCTAACAGAGAAGGTTATACCAGACATGACTTGAATAAGAAAGACGATGGCACTGATCCTAAATCTATCTTTGGTGGTTTCCCTTACAGTGTAACTGGTTTGTGGAATGACCCTAATGGTAACTTAATCTTAGGTGGTGGTAGCGGTAGCATCTATTACAATAAAGATACAGGTGAAATGTACACCATCAGAACAGCTGCGTCTGACTCTGCAGGTTGTAAAGACACTTTACCTCAAAACATTTATGTAACTGCTGTTAGAGCTAACATGAAGTTAGACCAAACTCGTCCTCAGTGTAATACCATTGTTGAATTGTTTGACTCTTCATACTTAATCGATCCATGTCCTTCTGCGCTTGGTACACCATGCGATAAGATTGTAAAATGGACTGTGTATTGGGGCGATAAGAGCATCAACTCTGTGAACTCATTCTTTAACAACTTACCAAGTAAAATAGGTCACGATTATACTAAGAATGGCCGATTCAAGGTGCGTTGGAAAGTTGAAACTCAATTGGGTTGTGTGGCATGGGATTCTACAGAGATTTATATCCCTGGTCCAGAGCCATTGTATGACAGAAACATGTTGACTCAATACTGTGTGAATGATAAAGTTCGTTTCTTTAACTTGAGTAAGCATACCCGTGCAGATAGTTCAATTTGGTTGTGGGATTTTGGTGATAACCAATTCGGTAACCAATACGATACCATTACCAAAGCCAACGATACTATGACTCATAAGTATACTGCTCCTGGTAAATACTATATCAAATTGACTCAGTTCTATCAGTTAAAAGTTGGTACTACAGTTAAACGTTGTTTAGCGACTTACCCAGACACTACTCAAGGTGACACCATGTTTGCTATCACTATCTTCGCATATGATACGACTAAATTAAGAGCTACTCCAATGCGTGTTTGTATTGGTGATACCATTAAGTTCACTGGTAATGTAAGACCTGATGGTCGTTACACTTTCTACAAGTGGAACTACGGTGTGTCTGCTACAGATACCAGCGTATTGCCAGATACCATCACTAAGCGCGCTTACACTAAGGCTGGTAAATATACAGTCAAGTTTATGGGCGATGTGAATACGGTGCCTTCGACTGATAAAGTCTGTGCGGCACAAGACAGTGTTGTAGTTGAGGTTCTAGGTGTAACTGCAGACTTTGATATAGATAGTACCAATAAACCAGTATTCTGCTTTACCAATACATCTACCAATAGCAAGTCTAACCGTTGGAGCTTCTACAATCCTAAAGATTTGTTAACGCTTCCAGTCGCCACTAGAATTTTCATCGCCAATGGTCAAAACCCTGGTGATTACGATGCGGCTAAGATTTGTGAAGATTACAGAGACTCATTAGGTAGCTATTGGGTATGTCTTGAAGCCACCAACGAGATTGGCTGTAAAGACACCATCTGTAAGAAAGTTTACAATAACTTCCAGGCAATTATAACACCACCTAACGTGTTTACACCAAACAATACCTTCGACGGATTAGATGCCGATGGTTTGAAAGGTAACGAGGTGTTTAACATCTTGATCAAAGGTGAAACCAAATACGAGTTGTACATCTACGACCGTTGGGGTGTGAAAGTGTTCGAATCAAAAGACAAGAACATTGACTGGAATGGTAAAGTAAATAACACTGGCGCTATCTGTCCAGATGGTACTTACTACTACATCTTGAAATACCGCTTCAAGGGTAATGACAAAGATGAAGAGCCATTGAATGGTGTTGTTAAGATCATTCGTTAATCCTTAAACAATTTAAAAAACCCCGCACTGTGTTGCGGGGTTTTTTTTTGCCCTTGCTGCCGTATCTTTGCCAGTATGTATTTGCATGCTGTTGTTCCTGAAGATACCATTGTGGCACCTGCTACTGCGCCTGGCCAATCGGCTATTGCAGTGATTCGTGTGTCAGGGCAAAAGGCATGGCCTATAGTGAATGCTGTTTTTAAGGGGGCAGATTTGACTCAGCAAGCTTCTCATACTTTGCATTATGGTTTTATCATGGATGCTGATTTGGTGATTGATGAGGTGATGGTGTCCTTGATGAGAGGGCCTAGGAGTTTTACGGCCGAAGACAGCATTGAAATTAGTTGCCATGGTAGTATGTATATTCAACAGGAGATTGTGCGTGTATTGTGCGCTAATGGGGCTCGTTTGGCAGAACCTGGTGAGTTTACCTTAAGAGCTTATTTGAATGGTAGAATAGATTTAGCCCAAGCTGAGGCGGTGGGCGATATGATTGCGGCTCAAAACCAGGCCCAATTAGATATGGCATTTAAGCAAATGCGTGGGGGCTTGAGTAAAGAGCTTCAAACTTTGCGTACGAGTTTATTGGAGTTCATTGCTTTGGTGGAGTTGGAATTGGATTTTGGTGAGGAGGATGTTGAATTTGCAGATCGCTCGCGTTTGTTGAAACAGGTGGAGACTATGCAAGCGCATATTCAACCTTTGATTGATAGTTTTCAGTATGGCAATGCAATAAAGCAGGGTATACCGGTAGCGATCATTGGCAGACCCAATGCTGGTAAGTCTTCACTTTTAAACTTGTTGTTGAAAGAGGATAGGGCCATAGTGTCTGACATTGCTGGTACGACCAGAGATACCATTGAAGAGGCGATTCATATAAAAGGGGTAGCGTATCGTTTTGTTGATACGGCAGGTATCAGACAAACAGATGATAGCATAGAACAGATTGGTATTGAAAAGGCTTTGCAAAAGATTGCTTTAGCAGAGGTGGTCTTGTATATTTTTGATGTGAGTACTTTGTCTGAACAAGATATTCAAACAGATTTGAATTTGATTCAGTCTCATAATGCCAAAGCCAAGGTTTTAATGATTGCTAATAAAGCTGATTTGCTAAAGGATCCTGCTCAACAACCACAATATCTAAAAGCGTTTTCGCCTTTGATTATGGGGTCTACCAAAGACCAAGCATTGGCCCAGGCTATACAAGGGGCTTTACAAGATTTAGTAAAGTGGGAGCAACACTCAAATGTGATCGTTAACAATGCCAGACACCAACAGTGTTTATTAGCTGCTCAAGAAGCGCTGACTAAAGCCACAGACTTAATGCAAGCCAAAGCCAGCAGTGATTTATTAGCCTTCGAACTCAAATCCGCGGTTCAATCCATCGGCGACATCAGTGGCCTGATCTCCAACGACGAAGTCTTAGGGTATATATTTGGGAAGTTTTGTATTGGAAAGTGATTGCACAAAATAAGGGAATATAAAATAATATATAAAACAAAGAATATCAGATGTTTATGATTATTTATTTAGCTTTTTAGCCATTTTATTTTGTTTTGATATTTGTTTATTTTGTTTGTTTTTGTACCTTTGGTGTACCTTGTTATGATGAGGTGCAAATTAGGTACAAAATATTATGATAAAAGTAAAGTTAAGAAAGAAGCAAATTTCAGGAGGTAAACAAAGTTTGTATTTGGATTTTTATCCGCCTATAGTAAATGCAAAAAATGGTTTAACTACTAGAAGAGAGTTTTTAGGACTGCATGTGTTTGATAACAGTATTAACCAGCTAAATAAGAACCACAATAAAGATACATTAAATTTAGCTGAACAACTTAGACAAAAAAGAGAGTATGAATTGAATAAGCCAGAAATATATACTGAGTTTGAAAAAGAACAATTAACCAAACAAAAAAATGGCGAAAAGGATTTTGTTGAGTATTTTAAAATGCTTTGTGATAAAAGAAAAGCGTCAAATCATGATAATTGGGTGTCAGCCTATAGTTATTTGAGTAAATTCACAAATGGTTCAATTAGATTCTCTAATGTAAATGAAAAATTCTGCAATGATTTTAAAGAATATTTGTTGAGTGTTAAGAGTAGACGAAGTGACAATAGGAGGTTAGCTCAAAATTCTGCAGTTTCTTATTTCAATAAGTTAAAAGCAACTTTAAAACAAGCCTATAAGGATGGATTAATTACTTATGATTTAAACAGTAAAATTACATGTATAGAATCAGTTGAAACCATTAACCAGACTTTAACAATTGAGGAATTGAATTTATTAGCCAAATCAGAATGTAGATATAAGGGACTTAAAAATATTGTATTATTTGCAGCAATTACTGGATTGCCTTTTAAGGAAATGCAGAATTTATTATGGAAGAATATTGAGTATTCAGAATCCTTTGGATATAGAATTAAGATGATTAGGCAAAAAACAGGCAGACCATATTTGATAAATATATCCGAACAAGCTTATTATCTCTTAGGAGAAAGGAAAAATGAAGATGATAAAGTGTTTAAGGATTTTAACAATAGAGATAGGTATTATTTCTTCCCACTTTGGCTTGCCGAAGTTGGGATCAAAAAAACACTAACTTTTCATGATTTAAGACATACCTATGGATGTATTCAAATAGAATTGGGCACAGATATTTATACATTACAAGGTAATATGGGACATGCCACTATCAGACAAAGTATGAAGTATGGCAAAATAAGTGACATAAGAAAGAGAGAAGCGGCAGAACGAATTACAATAGAAGTTAGCAATTAATAAGACATCATGTTTTCAATAAGTCCAACAATACTAAAGAAATATCCTCCAACTGTAAATGATAATGATAAAAATGAAGTCAATGATGCATCTGAAGCTAAAGGGCAAAAATTTGATTTGTTAAATGAGGATATCATTGATCTTAAAGAGAATAAGATAATAAAAGCCCCAGAATATTTATATAAAGGACAGTTTATAATATTACTTGAGGCAAATAGATATGAAATAAAGGATTTACTTGATTATCATTATTCAAAATCTAATAACCCCGATCTTTTTTATAACTACGTAAAAGTTGATTTGTCTAGAAATTCAACTTTAGATATCGGAATTGTTAATTTAATAAATGAGTGGTTGGATAAAGTAATTCTGTTGCCTAAAGTTGGAAAAAAAGAAGAAATTGAAGTCGTCAATCAGGAAATTCCAAATGACATTATTCGTTCAACTATTGATGATTATTTGATCGAATACAAGGATAGCAATGGTATAGATGATAAAAATTACGAGATACTGTCAACTATTCTAATTGATTACTTTAAGAATGGTTTTTTTAAGGATAGTTTACCTCAAATAATTGTCAGAAAGGTTGGTATAAAGAAGTTTGCATGGGTTTTATATAGTTTATTTAAGGAATTAAATGACGATAATTTAGATATAAATTATCTGAAGTTTGCGAAGTGCCATATTTCACTTTTTAAGAATGTAAAATTCAATGAAAACAATAAGAAAAAGTGTAATATGTATAAATATTTCACTACTAAACCCAAGTAAAATAAATAGAACCACCCAAACCACCCAAACCACTTTTTAAACCACTCAAACCACTTTATTTCTTTGTAACATCAATAAAGAAATAATATGTACAACCCATTTGAAAACATCGATGCCAGATTAAGCAACATAGAGTGCTTATTGCATCAAATTAAGGAGTTACCTCTTTCCAACTCAAATCAATCATTAGAAGAAGAATTTTTAACCACAACAGAAGCAGCTAAATTTCTCAGTTTAACTGTACCCACGATTTATGGATTAATACATAAAGGGGAATTGCCAGTTATGAAAAGGTCTAAACGCTGTTATTTTTCGAAAGAAGACTTGTTTAATTACATTAAAAAGGGGAGAATTAAAACAAATGATGAGATTAAGGCAGAATCCAATGCATTTGATTCCCATAAAAATCATCAAAAAAGATTTTTAAAGAAAGGAGTTTATCATGCATAAATCAAAATTAAGTGTATTTCCTAATGTGCAAGTGAACACCAATGAATCTATGACTTTTAAAGAAGTAATTAATTGCATAAAAAGCAATAAATACTCGTTAAAAATTAAACAAATAAGGGAGTATATTGTCTCGGGTAAAATAGTTGATGCAAATAATTTAAAACATAGTTTGCCAGCTTTCACACCATCTGGTTTATTTGATTCGAATCATAAATCGAGTTCTCTATTAAAGTACTCTAAAATTTTACATTTAGATTTTGATAAATTGACGAATGATCAATTGGTTTATTTAAGAGGTCAAGTTAAGGATGATAAGCATGTGTTGGGATTTTTTGATAGTCCATCGAGCAATGGTTTGAAAGTGTTTTTTTTAACAAAAGGGGAGCATGAAAGTCATGCTAAAAATATTCAAAAACTCATTGCTATATATTACAGAAAATTAAAAATTTTAGCTGATGAATCATGCAAGGACTTAGGCAGGTTATGTTTTTTTTCTCATGATTCTAATGCCTATTACAATGAAAATGCTGAAGCAATTAATTTAGCTAGCGAGTTTCAAGAATTAGACGAATTGGTTATTAAAACCATCAAAAATAAAAATTTACTTTTTGTTAATGGTGAACGTAATAGTTTCATTTTTCAATCTGCCATAAAGTGTCATATGGCATTAATCAATAAAGACATCGTAATCAACTATTTTAATAGTTACTATAAAGAAACTGATTTTGGTTTTAATGAAATTGAGAATACTGTAGATAATGCTTATAAGTATCAAGTGAATTCTAAAAAAGACTTATTAACTAATCACTCAAAGTATGAGAGAATTTCAGATTTATTATTGGCTTTGGGTTACAGGTTTAAAAGAAATATTGTTACACAAACAATTGATTGTTGGATAAAGGAAAAATGGGTCGAATTAACTGAACCGATTCAAAATGATTTAATTAGAGAAGTTAATAAAATGGGTATCCCTGCAAAAGAAACAGAAATTAAGTTAATACTTAATAGCGATCAAATTGAACAATTTGATCCTTTTCAAGACTATATTAATGGATTAGAATCTTGGGATGGTTTTGATTATTTAGGTCAATTATGGGCAACATTAAATCTTGAGGAAGATTATCAATATTATTTTGATAAATGGATGCTGTTATTAGTAGCTAGTATAGTAGATCCTACTATAAATAATCAATACGTTTTTACTTTGGTAGGTCCACAAGGTATAGGAAAAACAAGTTGGTTGAGTAAATTAATTCCAACTAAATTAAAAGCTTATATGTACCAAGGTATATTGGATTTAAAAGATAAAGATACTAAAATCACGATTTCAGAAAATTTAATTATAAATTTAGATGAGATGAATGCTATTGACAGACGAGAAACAGCTAGGTTAAAGGAGCTTATTTCTAGTTCTGGTTACAAAGTAAGAGCACCGTATACTAAAATGCAGATTTATAGAAAAAGGAGAGCTTCATTTTGTGCTTCGTTGAACGATAAACAATTTTTAATAGATAAAACAGGATCAAGACGTTTTTTAATCGTTGAAATGCATGATAAAATAAATCATCAGCATAATATAAATATTGATATGGTATATGCTCAAGTATTTGCAAAATACAAGAAAAGAGAATCTTTGTTTTTTACCAATGAGCAAGAACGGGAAATTAGAGAAAGGAATGAGAATTTTAATATTATCTCTATAGAAGAAGAATTATTAAACGACTTTTTTAGAATGCCTAATGATAATGAAGACTTTGAATGGATGTCAGCTACAGATATAGCAACATATTTATCAGCAAATAATTTAATTTTTAAGCCTAATAACGAGTCTCTCAGAGTAATAGGACAAATTATGAGTAGAATAGGTTACACAAAGAAAAAAAGTATGGGAACGTCAAGTTACAAGGTGAAAAAAATAAAAGGAGAGTAGTAGTGGTACTATATACAAACAATATAATTATATTATATATTTTATTTCATATATACTACTACTATATACTTAATCGACAAGTCTCCCAAAAGTTACTCCAAAAAGAATATTAAAAATGGCCCTAAAATATCAAAATCAATTAAAAATTAGCTTAAACAAAGTTCAAATAGAGAATCTCAGAAAGTTAGCTCAGAAATATGGTATGTCCTACCAGGATGTAATTAGAAAAGCGTTAGATGAGTTTGCTAGGGTAGAGATATAAGATAAATATAATAATTGTAAAAAATCATAAATGTTATTTCAATTTTTTGAGGGCTAAATGTTGTTTCATTATTAAAATATGTGTCTCATTTTTTTTTTAAAATAATGAATATTACATTTACGTCAAAATTGATATAAATATATGAATAATTTGCATTCAAAAATGATATTTATATTTATATTAAATATAATTTAACTTATGATTAAAGACTTATTTTATAAAATATTTAGCAAATGGTCAAGTGATAAAGCTATAGCAATTGAAAAAATTAGCTTAAATAAAGCTTTAAATGCAAAGATTGAAAGTAAGAATTTGCCAAAAATAACTTTCTCTCTTTATGAATTAGAAACTGCTAAAATTATAAGTGAGTTATTGCCAGATTCATTTTACTTAAAATCCGGTTTATCTCGTTCAAAATATTTGATAAAAGGATCTATTGGTAAGGGAAATCCATCTGAAATTCCGTGGATATGTATATTTGATTTAGAAATAACAAATTCTGCACAACATGGATATTACATTGCTTTTCTATTTGATTCAAAAATGCAAGGGGTGTATTTAAGCTTAAACCAAGGTTGGACTCAATATGAAAATGAGTTTGGTATCAAAGAAGGAAAGATTCAGATTAAGAAAAATTCTTTATTAGCTAGATCATTTATATTTAGCGATCAAGGATTCTCACATGATCCTATTAATTTACATTCTAATTCAAAACTTGCAAAAGGATATGAGACAGGGAATATTTGTAGTAAATTTTATTCAGTAAATGATTTTCCAGAAGAAGATGAATTACTAGACGATCTGAGAATTTTAATTGGTGTTTACAGAGAGTTAAAAGGACATGTTGGTTCTCATATTATCGATTTAAGTGGAAAAATTAATGAAGATTTATTTCAAGAAGAGATTCAAAAGGGGAGTGTTAAAATTCTTAGAAGTGGTCCTATTGAAAAGAAAGATAAAATTAAAAATGCTCTTTCTTATGTTTATCCCAGAAATTGTAATATAGCTTTTACGGCTTTGGTAAATGCGAATTTTACTTGTGAGAATAACCCAGATCATTTCTCCTTTATTTCTGCGACAACTAATCGTCAATTTGTTGAGGCGCATCATTTAATCCCTATGGAATTTCAAATCGATTTTAAGTATAGTATTGATGTTCCAGAAAATATAATTTCACTTTGTCCAAACTGTCATAGAGCATTTCACAATTCAATTGATGTTGATAAAGAAAGATTAATTAAAAAGTTCGTTGAAATAAGATTTGATAGTCTTACGAAACGAGGCATTAAAATAAACTTACAACAGTTGTTAAATTACTACTTGAAAAACAAACAGAATTTATATGTATAAAAAAAAAGTTAAGATAAATAATATAGATTTTTTAAATGTAGTAACTCTTGCTAATAAGGCAGAAAAGGTAATTTATTATTTAATAGGTTTAAATGAACAAAATGCCAAAACTATATCTGAAATATATAATATTTTAAATAAAGGTAAAAGTTCCATTGGTCGGCACAGTATTTTGAGAACAATTAATAGCTTAATTAAGTATGAGCCTGAAAAAATAAAGTGTAAATTAATTAAAGGGAAGCAATATTATTGGATGACTGTCTCAGAAATAAATGCTGAAAATAAAATTATTTCTAAAAAAGGTAATAAGCTAGAATCAAATATAGTAAATAAAAAACCCGATAAGTTACTAGAAAAAGATTTATATCCTGATGTGCAAAAATGGCTAAGTAAATATTCTATAAATGGAATTGATTTTAGATTTATGATTACCGGAGGTGGTTTTATAGATAAATCTAAATATTCCAACCCCGATATAATTGGTACTAATATTCAGGGCAAGACAGCACTTGTTGTATCTGTAGAAGTTAAAAATCAAATAAATAATGAATCTGAATTAGCTGGTTTTGCTCAATGTTGTAGCTATAAGCTATTTTCTGATTATGTTTTTCTATTTTGTTTTAAACCGTCGACTCTAGAAAGAGTGAGTAGGCTAATTAATATGTGTCAATTTTATGGAATAGGATTAAAATTCTTGGATGATGAAAAATTAATTCTTGAACCAAAAAATGATTCCCAAATTGGTGATCCTGGCCAAAAACATAAAATTCTTGAAATGTTAAAAAATCATATAGAATGAAAATGAAATATTTAATCATACTATTTTTCTCTATTAATTCAATGTATGCTCAAGACTTATGGTTTTGCGGCAATACAAAATTGGAAGTTAAAAAAGCATTAACTGAAAATAAAAAAGAAATTACAGAAGGCAGTGTAACCGATTCAACTACGAGAATTTCATGGGAAATTATGGGTGATTTTCAAATGATTTGGGTGTTTGATTCCAAGAATTCTTTAATTTTTCAAACTTTATATACCCTTAAGGAAAATGGTAACAATGAAATTGTAAAATTTTTTAATCAAAAATTTGTAATCATATCAGCTACAAAATGGAGGAATTATAACAGCGGTATTATATATGAAATTGAGTTGCAAGAACTTGTAGGAAATTTTATTTTTTCAATTAAACCAGTGATTTTGTGATTTTTTTTGTTTTAAGTATAATTGAATTATGGCAATTTCTGTAATTTTTCAAGTTTTTCTGTTGTTGAAAAAAAACAGGGC
>Ga0255137_1000482_pt1 | contig 13716 bp, 10 predicted proteins | sample Law_Atlam_RepC_8_FD_188548 | JGI IMG/M metagenome (GOLD analysis project Ga0255137, IMG submission 188548) | Freshwater microbial communities from St. Lawrence River, New York, United States - Law_Atlam_RepC_8d | ecosystem: Environmental > Aquatic > Freshwater > River | place: USA: New York... | reverse complement strand
CGGCAACTGCACGCCTGCGCGGCGCTGGCGCCACTCATGGGCGTGGCAGCGTGGGGCAGCAAGGTCTACGAGGCCGACGACATCATTGGCACGCTGGCGTCTATGGGAGCTGCCACTGTGGGATCTGATACTTTGGAGTCTGACATTGTAGGAGCGGGCCCTGCCCCTGTGGGTGCGGGCCCTGCCCTTGTGGGAGCGGGCCCTGCCCGCGAACCGACTCTGCGCCAGCGCCCCATCTGCATCGTCTCCCGCGACAAAGACCTCGCCCAGCTGCTGCACAGCGATGCGGACCACCTCTGGGACTACACTGGCAACACCCGTCGCTACCGCAAAGACATACAACGGCAGTACGGTATCCGCCCCGAGCAGATTCCCGACTACCTGGGGCTGGTAGGTGACGCCGTGGACAGCATTCCCGGGGTGCCTGGCATCGGCCCGGTGGCTGCCACGAGCCTGTTGCAGCACTTTGAGTCCATTCCGCTGCTTTACGAGAATCTGCAGGACGTGGGCAGTCTGCGCTATCGCGGTGCCAGCAAGGGGGCCGATCTGCTGCGCCGTCACGAAGCGCAGGCGCGCCTGAGCCGCACACTTGCGACGATCGTGAACGATGTCGATGATCCTTCCGAAGGGTTTTCACAGGCCAGCATCACAGACCTGCAGTGGCAACGCCCGGACGTGGAAGGCGTGGCTGCGCTGCTGGAGCAAATGGCTGTTGAGGAGCTCGCACGCGAGCGCTTTCTAACCTTGTTGCAGGGTTTGCAGCCAGCAGCCGCAGGAGACACCGCATGAAAATCGTTGCCGATGAAAACATCGTGGCGGTGGCCGATCTCTATCGCCGCCATGGCGAGCTGCTGCTGATGCCTGGCCGGGCCATAGCACGAGAGCACGTGCGGGATGCCGACGTGCTGCTGGTGCGTTCCATTACGCGGGTGGATCGCGGGCTTCTGGAAGGCTCAAGCGTGCGCTTTGTGGCGACGGCCACCAGTGGCACCGATCACCTTGACCTGCTCTGGCTGGCGCAGCAGGGCATCGCCGCGGTTGAAGCGGCCGGCAGCAATGCCAATGCCGTGGTGGAGTACTGTCTTGCCAGCCTTGCCGAGCTGGTGCTGCGAGGCAATCTCACTCTGCAGGGGCGCTCCGTGGCCATCATCGGCTTCGGGCAGGTGGGCTCGCGTTTGCACACCGCGCTGCACACACTGGGCATTGAGGCCCTGGTCTGTGATCCCTTCGTGGAAAGGGAGAGCCGTCGGGATGGCCGCCATTCCCGCGTACAGTTCTGCTCCATGGATGAGGCTCTGCAGGCATCAATCATCAGCCTGCATACGCCGCTGACGCGCGATGGTTCGCACGCCACCCGGCACCTGCTGGACAGGACGCGCATCGATTCCTTGCCGGCTGGCACTGTGCTGATCAATGCGGCCCGCGGTGGCGTAGTGTGCAATGCGTCGCTGCTGGCGCGTTTGCAGCGTCGCAATGATCTTCACTGCATTCTGGATGTGTGGGAGAACGAGCCCGAGATTTCTTCAGCCTTGTTGCAACACGTGGCCCTGGGGACTCCGCATATTGCAGGCTACAGCGTGGAAGCGAAGGCGAGTGCCAGTGAGCGCAATTACCGGGATTTCCTGCAGCATTTCGCGTTGCCGGATGCGCGTGCGGTGCCTGCTGCGGCTGCGGAGCGTGTGACACTGCAGGTCGATCTTGGCGGAGCCGGGACCGACGAGTTGGCCTTGGCACGCTGTCTGCGAGCGGCCTTGCCAGTGGCGCAGATCGATAGGGAATTGCGCGCGTCAGAACCAGGCGCAGACCTGTTCGACGCGATTCGCAAACGCATCAGTGAGCGGCGCGAGTTCGCGCATTACACCCTGCAGGTGACCGGGCTGGGGGAGGGGAGAGTCAGTGCCGCTCTTGCATCGCAAGTGACGGCATTGGGCTTTCAATGGGAGGTAGCGCGGTCTGACTGATCAGAATTCCGCGCGGGACAGGAAGCGCTCGATCTTGCCGATGGCCTGCGTCAGCACATCGCTGTTGGGCAGGAACACGATGCGGAAATGCTGGGTGTCTGTCACGTTGAAGGCACTGCCCTGCACCAGGAGAATCTTTTCCTTCTCCAGCAGATCGAACACGAATTTCGCGTCGTCTTTGACCGGGTACACCTGCGGGTCCAGCTTCGGGAACATGTAGATTGCGCCCTTGGGCTTCACGCAGCTGACACCCGGGATGGAGGTAATCAGGTTCCACGCCAGATCGCGCTGCTCACGCAGACGTCCGCCGGGCAGAATCAGTTCGTTGATGCTCTGGTAGCCGCCCAGTGCTGTCTGCACGGCAAACTGGGCAGGCACGTTGGCACACAGCCGCATGTTCGACAGAATCTCCAAGCCTTCGATGTAGTTCTCCGCCTTGTCCTTGGCACCACTCAGAATCATCCAGCCGGAGCGGAATCCTGCCAGGCGGTAAGCCTTGGACAGTCCATTGAAGGTGATGAAGAACAGGTCGTCACACAGAGACGCAATGGGAATGTGCCTGGCATCGTCGTACAGAATCTTGCTGTAGATTTCGTCCGAGAACACCACCAGCTTGTGCTTGCGGGCCACGCGGATGAGGTCTTCCAGAATCTCCTTGCTGTACAACGCCCCGGTGGGATTGTTGGGGTTGATGATCACGATGGCCTTGGTGTTGGCTGTGATCTTCTTTTCAATGTCCTTGATGTCCGGGAACCAGTCAGCGGCTTCGTCGCACACATAGTGCACGGGGGTGCCGCCTGCCAGACTCACGGCGGCCGTCCACAAGGGATAATCCGGGGCAGGGATGAGGACTTCGTCGCCGTTGTTAAGAAGGGCCTGCATGGCCATGACGATCAGCTCGCTGACGCCGTTGCCCAGATAGATGTCGTTGATGTCGACACCCTTGATCTGCAGTTGCTGGCATTCCTGCATGATGGCCTTGCGCGCAGAGAACAGGCCTTTGGAATCGCTGTAGCCCTGGGCATTGGAGAGGTTGCGGATCACGTCCTGGATGATCTCGTCGGGTGCCTCGAAGCCAAAGGGCGCCGGGTTGCCGATGTTGAGCTTGAGGATGCGGTGGCCTTCTTCTTCGAGGCGCTTGGCTTCCACCAGTGCCGGACCACGGATGTCGTAACAGACCTTGTTCAGCTTGTCGGACTGCCTGATCTTCTTCATAGCGATGATTCTCTGCCTTCACAGTCCCTGAGGGTGATCTGTGCGAATGGATTGCGCCGTATGCCTTGTGCAGCGGACGTCAGGGCGGCTATTGTAAACCCCCGCAGCGAAATTGACAGCGCACAGAATGGGCTGTTTTTGCGAGTACAGCATTGAGGAGCAGGGCATGAAGGACACCGAAATACGCATCCGCAGCGAAGAGGAACTGCGCCAGAGCCTTGGCGAAGAGGGCTATCGCATCGTGCGCCAGAAGGGCACGGAACGCGCTTTCACCGGCCGCTACTGGAACAGCAAGACGCCGGGTCTGTACCGCTGCTCGGTGTGCTCGAACCCCTTGTTCGATTCCGCCACCAAGTACGACTCCGGCAGTGGCTGGCCCAGTTACTGGCAGCCGGTGGCACCCGGTCATGTGAAGGAAGAAACAGACCGCAGTCACGGCATGCTGCGCACGGAAGTGTTGTGTGCCCATTGCCAGGCGCATCTGGGCCATGTGTTTCCCGATGGGCCTGCGCCCACCGGGTTGCGCTACTGCATCAATTCGGCGTCGCTGGAGCTGGATTCTGAGATTTGATTCACCACCTCGGCTGAGTGTCGTTGCCTGAATCAGCAGCCGCCGGAAATTTCGTAATTCTTCTGCAATGTGAACACTCCCTGTACCGAGTTCGGAGTGGTCGGGGCAGAGTCGCGGAGATCAAATGCGCCAACAAACCCGTTGCCATCGGCGCCCGTGAACGCGCCTCCCAGATTCGCGGATGCACCGCCGATCAGTGGCACGTTGGCGCTCGTGCCTACATCGGTGATGGTCAGGCTGCCGTAGTCAGGGTCCAATCTCACGCCTAAGGCATTGATGACACCATTAAAGTGAAGGTGCCATTTCTGCGCGACCGTGCCTGAGATTACCTCCAGGTGACCATTGGTGATGGTGCCGTCATCAAAGTCCATATCGAAGCGGGCATCGACATCGCTGAAGGTACCTGCGGAAGACCCGGTCCCGTACCCGGAGCCATCAGACAACCCGTATCGCCACTCTCCCTTCAGCTGGTTGATTACAAACTCCGGAGTCAACTGCAAGCCGGCAAACAGGTTGTTTGCGTCTGTCTCAATAGCTCCGCTGAGATTGGCGATGGTCGAATTGTTCCAGTCGCCCCAGTCAACCGTCAGGTTTTCCTTGCCTAGCGCGGCGGTTCCGCTGACGTATTGGCCAGCCCCCTCATCGTTCTTGAACGCAAAGGCTGCAACGGCCTGATTGCCACTGTTGATGAACATTCCGCCGATGTTGCCGCTGATATTGGTGCTTTGATAGTCAACGCCTGCCTTGAGGCTGGTGCTGCTCATACTGAGGCTGATAAACGGTCCGAAGGTGCCGGTCTTGCTGCGGGCCTGACCATTGAAAGCGGTAGTCCAGATATTGTCGCCGGTGTAGATTTTCAACTTGCCGTTGCTGATGGCACCGGTATCCAGATTCAGTGTGAAGCCGAATGTGCTGAGATTGCCGCTGTTGATTTCTCCCTCGTTGCCGCCACCCTGTGCCGCGAGCACCGAGGAGTAACTTGCGTATTTGCCTGCCAGCTGCCCTGGGGCGCTGGGAGTCGCAATGAACCAGTAGGCATCCTGGGTCAGCTCAGAGTCTGTTGAATTCAGTGAGTCGCGAACAATGCGGGCCCCGGATTCCGAATCCCATTCTCCCCACGTGAGCAGACTTCCCAGTCCACCCACGTTGGTGACAACAGTCGGGTTTGCCCCGCCTTTACGGAAAATCTGTTGTGGCCGGTCAATATGAAACTGCGAGTCGTCGTACCAGGAATCTGCTGTGAGGGCATTGTCGGCGAGCAGATAATTGCTGGAATTGCCTCTGCGTTGAGCATGCCCGCCGAAAAGCCCCGCGAAGCCTCCGGCCACGCCATTCGCTGTTGCCAGAATGCCGTACTCGCCCAGATTGAAGCCGATGATTTCGTCGGCACTCAGATAGTTGCCAACGCCAAGCAGGTAGGCGGCGCGCAGATGGTCGCTGGGTGCACTGTTCTTGTAGATGTGGACGCCGCCCACGTACGTCTGGTTACTGGTGCCGCTGAACGAGCCGGTAAAGCCGCCTGCGAGGCTGGCCGTCAAGGCTGTGCTTGTATTGTCAATGCGTGTATTGCTGATGTTGAAAGAGGTCAGAATGCCTTGTGTGAACGAGCCAGTGTATTCGAACTCCCAATTTTCAGAGCCTGTGCCACAGCTTTCTCCGCGGACACACAGTGCAAGAATGCCATTGGCGACATTGCCGGTGCTGAAGTCGATGTCAAACGCCGACTTCAAACGCCAGAGCACCATGCTGCCTTCGTGCAGATAGTGGTTGACGGCGCCGTAAGTGGACCCATTCAAACCAAGATAGGTCCGTGTGCCAGTGGTGGGGAGTTGGGCCTGCGAGGTCGGCACAAAGTTGACGAAAAGCAAACTGTCACTGCCGCCAGCAAACTGGCTGTTGTTGGCGTAGTTGGTGAACAGTTTGTAATTGTCGCCCTCAGAAATACTCCACTTGCCCCAGGTCACGCCGGTTTCATTGACGTCGGAGATGCGTGCAGAAACCCCTGCGCTGTGACGTTGGTAGATGAAAGCCGGTTCAGTGTTGGTCGTCAGCGGGCTGCTGGCAATGCTGCTCACCAGGGTTTCGGTGACGCCTGCAAGATTTGCATTGCCGTCCCCATCATTGACCTTCACCCTGCCATAGACCGCCAGTGGTGAATTCGGGCTCGCGGCAGGAAAGGCTCGACCAAGCGCGAAGCCGAAGCGGTCCGCATGGAGGTTTGCATACTCCGAGGAGGAGAGCACGGGCACCAGCACGGTCTTTTCGAGCAGCACTGCGCCATAGCGGCGCTCACTGTTGCCTTGCTTCAGCAAGTCAAAGCCAGCGAGGAATCCGAATTTGTCGTCGTTGACTGAAGCACCTTCTGCCTCTACCACTCCTTCCGCAAAGGTAAATACGCCGGTAAGGCTGCCGCTGAAATTATTTAGAGAGTTCGAATCCGAGTAAGAGATGCTGCCATTGAATGCAGTGACTGGCAGAATGCCATTGCTGACTGATCCCGTGAATGTGTCTGCTGTCCAGGTCTGCAGCACGCCTGCACCTGTCGAACTCGTCAGCTTCAACTTGCCATTGGTCAAGTAGCCGCTGCCCAGGTCGATGTCAAAACTCCCGTGAATATTGTCGATGGAGTCGGTGGTGGAGTCGGCTGTGGCGAGGAACTGTCCGACTGTCTCGAAGTAATGCACGCCTGTCAGATTGGCCTCGGGACTGGGTGACGCCGACGCCACGATGACAAATCCGCGAATAGTGTTCCGGAGCATTTCGTTGCTCAAGTTGTAATTGTAGACAAGGCTGCCGTCTAAATTCGTCCCCTGCCAGCGCGTCCACTCAATGTCGAAACCGTTGATGCCTGTTGTCGTGGTCCGCAGGCTTGCGTTCCCGCTACGCAAGATGAATCCGGGGTTGGCGCTATACACCAAGGGGACATTGCCCGCGGAATAGAGCGAAGTTTGACCAATGCTGATGCCGAGATTTTTGGTGCCATGGCCAATTATTGCAAAGCCGCGACGGTCGAGATCTGCGATTTCCAACGCTGAAATAGCGGGTGGCAGTTTGAAGACTGTCGTTCCGATAATGGCATTGCTTGGGCTTTCTTCTGCAGCAATTTGCTCAAATATCTTGAAGCCGGCTACGAAACCTTCGCCAGAATGGCCAGTCAGGAAGCCACTCAGAGTGCCACGCAATGGCCTGCTGGATTCAGTGGTAAAAAGATTTCCACCTTCGCTTAAGACCCCCGTTGCAGTGAAAGAACTGGTCACGATTTGTCCTTCCAGCTCGACGTCCTGCAACTTGCCCTCGAGTAGTGGCCCCTCGAAATGATCGACTTCCCAGCGTTCCCATACCTCGCCGCTGGAGGTGCAGCCATTGGCTCCTATGCAAATATTGAGAGTTCCGGCCCACACATCAGTTGAGGCGGCAATTCCCAGCTGGAGTCTTCCGCTCACTCCCTGAACAGCCGGCCCACTGTTGTTGCGACTGGCCAGGAATGCTGACGTGGTATCGAACCAGGCAGCGCCGCTCAAGGAATCAATTGTCTCGCCGTCAGTTGGTGCTGCAGACACCAGGATGAACTTGTCCAGCCCAATGACTTCCGATGCAGTCGCATTCTGTTGCACTGACGGTGCCAGCACAGAACTGGTCCACAGGCCCCACTGAACGCCCAGTCCGGCCACATTGAGCTGGAAACCTGACGCAGTGGCCGCACCGCGCCGAATGTAGGTGTCGTCGTCAATGTTCCCGAACAGCGGTGCGTCTTCCTCGAAATCCGTGGCGCTGCCGCCCAGAACGTCGAAGCTGTGGCCGAGGGCCAGACCGCCGCGGTTGGAATCATCGAGATCGTCAAGTTCATCCTCCGAGATCGCCGTAGGTGTTGGCGTTGGTTGTGGAGTCGGAGTCGGGGTCGGGGTCGGCGTAGGTGTAGGTGTAGGTGTAGGTATAGGCGTAGGCGTAGGCGTAGGAGTCGGTGTAGGTGTAGGCGTCGGAGTCGGAGTCGGAGTCGGCTCAGGGGTCGGCGTCGGAGTCGGTGCAGGAGTCGGCGTTGGCTCAGGGGTCGGCGTTGGAGTTGCCTCAGGTGTCGGCACGGGTGTCGGAGTTGGAGTCGACTCAGGTGTCGGAGCGGGTGTCGGAGTAGGAGTAGGATCCGGCTGTGGGCACAAGGTTGCGTCAGTGGCGCAGGTGAGGGCGCCATTACCACTGTCATTTGGGTTGATGCTTACCGGCTGTGCCGAGCCTTGGCCGGTGCCAGCGGTATTGCCGCCAGTCGTGATGGTGCCCGGGACAATGGCATTGACAGTATTCTCGTCGCGCAGAGTCACCAGAGTCGTAACGGGAGGCAATTCGCGATTGTCTGGATTGTTGTTGGTATTGCCAGCCGTATTCCCCGCACCGGCATTGCCAGCGTCTGCATCGGCATCGGCATCGGCATCGGCATCGCCGTCACCATCCGCGCCGCCGTCTGCATCGCCATCTGTGTTTTCCTCTTCTTCCTCTTCTTCCTCTTCGTCACTGAGTTCTTCGTCAGTGGCAATGGCGATACTGCCTGTGCCAGGGGGCCAGTCCAGAAGTCCGGATGGAGCCTAATTGGGATCTTCCACCAACCCAATGTCAAAATCCGCATCAGTGCCCAGCTCCAGCAATCCGAATTCGTTTTCGATCTGTGTGCCCCCACGGAACACACCGGCCACCAGGCCTCCGGGCGTAATCTCCCCGAGGTGATCCGTGCCGCGAATACCGATGGTCGCAAAAGGTGTTTCGACTCTGTAGGCTTCCTTGTTGGCGTCGCCGATCGTCCCTGTAATGGTGCGAAAGCCGCCCTGAATAAGGCTCATGGTGGCACTGTCTTCCTGGCCGGAAGCCGCCTGGAAGCTGTAGTCACTGATCTCGAAAACGGTATCTGCCTTCAAGGCAATGATGGCGTCGTCAGTCAGACGCAGCTGCGCATACCCGTCGGCGCTGGTTGTAATGGTGTCACCCACGAAAAGATCCACACCGCGTGTCAGCGGTCGCGTCGATCCGTTCGCAGAGGCAGTGACCTGGCCCGTCACCTTGACTACTTTGCCGACTGTTGTTTCTTCAGCTGCGTGACTGGCGAGCGAGCAGAGCACCAGACTTGTAGCCAGGCACACAATTTGGAGCTGTCGATTCAGGCGCTGCAAGTGCTTGTTCAATTGATGTGCTCGTCACTTCCTGGTGCTAAAGCTGGAATCTGAACCCAGCCTGGAATTTGGATCGCGTGTATTCGAACAGCGGGATGTTGCTGTCACCGCTGCTGTAACTGGCCTCGGCGCTCATGGTCAGTCTGTTGGAATAAGTCCAGCTCCACCCTACGGCTGCATTGGTGCTGGTGTCATTTCTGACGTCATTGAAGAAAACAGGGTGTTGATCGGCATGTTCAGTTTTCTGCAAGGAGACTCGCACATAGGGCGTATGGCTATTGTTGAAGCGCCAAAGCACATTGTGCGAAATGCCGTAATAACTGCGTCCGTTGTGTTCTCCTGCAGAGTCACGCACCCGGTCATCGGCGTAGAAGAGCGTGAAGCTGTTGGTAAATCGGTCCGATAACTTGGTCAGGGTGCCAGAGATCAGGGCCTGATTGGTGTCCTTCAAGTCATTGCGTGGAGCCGTAGGCGTATTGTCGTTGCGCGTGGTCGACACTGAGACTGCCAAGCTCTGGTACCAGCCATTCTGCCCGGCTCGCTGCCATGAGTTGTTGAAGCGCAGCGAGCCCTGAAAGGCTTCCTTGTCCAGATACACCCTCTGGAACTGCACGCTGTGACGGAATCGATTGACTTCGCCACCCCAGCCGTAAGTAAGGTCTGCCAGGGAGTAGTCCATGTCGAACTGACTGGAGGATTGATTGTCGTGGCGGTTGAGTATGAGGTTCGCGTCAATGCTGGTGTTGCGGGTAAAGGGCCGGCGGTAGCCAAGACCGACTGTGAGGTCTGCGAAGTCGTCGGCTGTTTTCAGGCCGTCGGCACCCAGTTCAATCTCACCAATCAGGGGGGTATCGACCAAGCCGTTGGCTGTGGCGCTGTTGATATTGTCATCGTGCCCGAACTGCGGTGCGACTGAGAAGGTGAATTGCGAGCGCTGGCTGTTGCGACGTGCTTCAATCAGGGCGAGAAATGCCTGAATATTGTCCTGCACATTCTGGGGAGGATTGCTGGCCAGAACTTCAGTGAACAGCGCTTCGGAAGCGGGAAGATTGTTGGTCAGCTGGTGTGCCCGAGCCAGCTCCAGACGAGCTCTTTGTCGCAGGATGCTGGTCTCTCCAGTGACGACGACACGTTCCAACGCGAATATGGACTCATTGACGTTCCCTGTTTCGAGGGCGGCGATACCGAAGAGGATGTCGAATTCGGAATCACCCTCCCATGCATCAAGCTGACTGTTGCCCACTTCGAAGGCTTCCGCGAATTGGCCAGCTGAAACAAGCTGATTTAGCTGCGCAGTTGGCGGCGGTGTTTGCGCCAAAGCTCCGGTGACGCAGGTGCCGCTGGCAATAACCAGACAGATTGCGCGATTCAGTCTCATAAAGTGGCCCATTGCTGACAATCTGTGACAGTGCCTGGTGCGGCACTGCTGTTTTTGGTTTTTTCCCGTTACTGCGTGAAAAATTTCGTTCTGGACGAAATAATTAATTTATTGTCGTAACTTTACCTGTAATAAATCATTTTTAAACGTAGGTCATTAATTCCGTGGGAAATTTGTGATGAGCTTCGAATCCCCGGTGGTCATTCACCATTTTCCATGTCAGAAGTGTCGGCATCCGGCGTGAAAACTTTGACATCCCCAGTGGCGGTCGGTACTTTGCCTTGCAACCAGGAGACGTCTCAATGTTAAGGTTTGTGATTGCCATACCGGTTGCTGCCGCCGTATTTCACTCCTCCGCAAGCAGTGCGCAGAATGTGCCTGCATTGCCAAACAATGTTGCGACGGGCGCCTACTTCAGTACAGGTGATTATGGTCTGCCTGATGACACGTCCATCTACTTCATTCCCCTGTCTTATGAGCGCAGCGTTGGCAACTGGAACCTGCAGGTGTCAGCGGCGCACCTGCAGATCTCCGGCTATGGCAATGTGCTGGTGAATGTTGGCGGTGTCGGCCGCAACGAGTTTGTCGAACTTGAACAAGACTTGCAGACCACCAGGACGCGCGGTGTCGGCGATACGTTGCTTTCTGCCACCTACCAATGGCCGACCTATTCAGAAAATGCGGCATTCATGGATCTGGGCTTCGAGGTCAAGCTGCCGACGGCCGATGAATATGCAGGACATGGGACGGGGGAGGTGGATTACGGTGTGCAGCTTGATGTCTACAAGCTGCTCGGGACTACGACACTGTTTGGCACGCTGGGATACAAGTTCCGCGGGCAATCCACGCTGTTTGACCAGATGTCCGATTCAGGTCTTGTGTCTCTTGGATTCTCACAACCCCTGAGCGAGCGCTGGAACTATGGCGTGATCTACGATTTCCGGGAGGCTGCATCGACCAGTTCGGGTGAAACGCATGAAATTCTGCCGTATCTCTCCTGGTCGCCTGTCCCGGCGTGGTCTGTCATGTTCTACACCGCGAAGGGCTTTACACAGGACAGTCCCGACATCGCAGTGGGAGCGCAACTCGGCTACCGCTGGTAAGACCGCAATCAGATGCGCATGGGCTGCACCCGACTGGGTAGCAGAGAAGGGCGCTCTACTGGTCGGATTCTCTGAAACGGTGGCAGGTCCGGTCGTTGAATGCGTTCCGGCATGTTGTCGCGTGCGATGTTTTCCTGTGACTCTTCTTCTTCCGATTCATGGGCAACAGTCATTGCTTCTGCTGGAATTACAGAGGGTTCCACTGTTGCATCAAGCATGCCTGGCGTTGCTTGCTCGGCCGTTTCGAAAGTAGCCACGGCATGCTGTTCCGCCAAGGGAGTGACAGTCTCAATGATGAGGGGCTGTGGCTCGGTGCCCGCAATCTCGGCAGGTGACTCCTGACGTTCAATTGGTAATTGTACCTGCGGTGGCGCTTCGGCCAGCTGCTGTGTCAATCGTTCATCGGATTCTATCGCAATCACTTCCTGCGCTATGACATCGAAGCTGACCGCATTGCTTTGCGCTTGTTGCGTCAACGCATTCTGTTCCAGCGCTTGAGTGAGTTCTGTCTTGACCTCTGCGATTGCTGGATCTCCAACGTGATTGGGAGCAGCATTTTCATGCTGTTCAATATCATTTGCGGACGTGAAAAAGGGAGAAGGACCGCCTGTTCCGCCGAAGCCACTGCCTCCGAACTCGCCCGACTTGCCAGTCCCTCCGATACCACTGCCCCCGTCACCGTCATCACCACCGCCACTTCCAACGGTACCGAGACTGCTTGCCGTCATGACAAGGGTGGCAAGGAATAGCACTATCGCGAGCAGCATGGTCGCTGGATAGCGGCGCAAGGCGAGAATGGCTCTAGGCATTTTGGCTGTCCTCGTCTGAACTTCGTTGTGCTGGCAGATCTGCGCTGAAATGGAATACACCGAAGTTCATGCGATGGTGTCTGTCCTCACCGGAAATGTCCTTTTTCTGTAATTGCAGCGCAGTGCGGTTCATGGTGGTCAGGGCATTCATGCCGGTTTCCCTGGCGAGCTCGGTCAACGTCTGAATCGACTCCAGGCTGAGGTTGTCAAAATAGACGCTTCTGTCGAAATAGGAAGGCGAGTGGCCGAGCAGGTTGTGCGCGCCCGCGCTGATGTGGTCGTGAATATTCTTGCCGAAGAAAAACGCCTTTTCGTCAAATCCTTTTGCAGGTGTGAATGCCCCGGTATTCAAGACAACTCGATTGGCGTCGTCCTGTGTGGCAATTCCCAGATTCAACCATTCATCAAGAATCACCCGGGGGCGAATGTCCTGCCTGCAGACGATTTCCACAAGATCATCGAAGGTCTTGCCGAGGACAGGCCTGGAGGTTGATCGCAGCGGCAGCGGCAGGGGAGCGCCGGTGTCGTCCAGAAATTCTGGTGATCCGAGCCAGACGCCAATAACTTGAGCACCTACAGAAACGTTTCGGGGAGTATTGCGATCGTCGGCGGCTTCGCTACGCAGGCGTTTGACGTCCTTGCGGTGCACACCGGTCAGCAGATTGATGCGGCTGTCGGTCTGGCGTTTGCTGTCGACTTGAAACTCCTGGTCAGCGACTTCGACATAGACGGATTTAAGCAGGTTGATCAAATAGGGGTAAGTGATCTGATAGGAAAGCAGCAGTCGCACCAGCGGACGCAAAATCTTCCGGAGTGCAGACACTAGTGCGGCGGGAGGCCGCCCCAGTGCGTTGACGCTGTCATCTGAGAGGTTCATGAGGTCAGTATATCGCAAGGGTGGGAATTGTTCCCACATGTTTATGGTGAGTGGAGGAGCTCTGGGCTGATTGACGTGGGAATTATTCCCACCTATGATGTGCGCCAGCTACCAGAACTCCAGGTCACCGGGCAGAGCTGACGCATCTCCCCTCGGGCCACCCAAGGTAAACATGACTTCGCATTCACTTACTCAGTCCCGTAGCGATACACGAAGTGCACACTCCGAGCGCGGTGCAGCTCAGCGATTCAACCTGAATGACGGAAGGCAACTGGCGTACGCTGAGTATGGTGCTGTCAGAGGATTCCCCTTGCTGTATGTACATGACTCCGAAAGTTCGCGTCTGGAGGCTGCCTTTTTTGATGTCGAGGCGCGTCGAAAGGGATTTCGACTTGTGGCGCTGGATCGTCCCGGTGTCGGAGAATCAGATTCGCATGCCGCTTTTACCAGGGAGTCCTGTGCTGAGGACATTCTGCAACTTGCCGATCACCTGGATTGCGACCACTTTGGTATCCTCGTCACTGGGGCGGGGTGTGGTATAGCGCTGGTAACTGCGTCTATGGCGCCCAATCGCGTTGCCATGGTGCTGGGGCTGTCCAGTCAGTTGCCAGTCTGTGGTGGTCAGTCTGGCCTGTTCTGCAGCCTTTTG
>Ga0255137_1000475_pt1 | contig 13780 bp, 14 predicted proteins | sample Law_Atlam_RepC_8_FD_188548 | JGI IMG/M metagenome (GOLD analysis project Ga0255137, IMG submission 188548) | Freshwater microbial communities from St. Lawrence River, New York, United States - Law_Atlam_RepC_8d | ecosystem: Environmental > Aquatic > Freshwater > River | place: USA: New York... | reverse complement strand
CAGCAAGGCGAACGGTGACCCACACAAGAGGTTGCAGTCGCTGGGCACGTGCGCTTGGTAATCGGCCGGGTCTCGGCCCAAGGTTTGGTCGAGCAACACCGAGGCCGCATGGGGACGGTCGGCCAAGTCGTCGATAACCATCAACTGCCCATAGGCGCGAGCCAAAGCCTGTTCCCAACGGGCATCCAAGGCGTAGTGGTCCACCACCAACCAGTCTGGCTGCAGCGCCTGTAACACGGGCTCACACGCTTGTGCGTCTTGGGCTTGGCTGGCGCCCAGCCAAGGCGCGTGGGCCGTGCCATCGGCCAAAGCGTTTGGGCTGGCGACCAAGGGCAACACATGCACCACAAAACCTTGTTCGCGGATGAAGTCGACCAAGTGCCCCGCGTGAGCCCGGCAAATGAAATCACAACGGGCCCCAAGCTCAGCCAACGCACGCGCCAAGGTCAAGCAACGCATGACATGGCCGGTGCCGATGTCGGTGGATGCATCGGCGCGAAACACGACTTGCATCTCAGGCAAGCAAGGGCAAACGAACGGGCACACCAGCGGCAGCCAATGCTTGTTTGGCACCTGCCGGCGTTTGTTCGGTGAAATGAAACATGCTGGCTGCGGCCACAGCTGAAGCACCCGCTTGGGTGACCGCTTCAACCATGTGCTGGTAATGACCCGCGCCGCCCGATGCAATCACAGGGACCTTAACGGCTTGCGCTACCGCCTCAATCAAAGGCAAGTCGTATCCTTGCATGGTACCGTCACGCTCGATGGAGGTGATGAGGATTTCTCCTGCGCCCCGGTCTTCCAGTTCTCGCACCCAAGCAACGGCATCCAGGCCTGTGGCTTGTTGACCCGCATGGCTGAAGCACCGCCAAGCGCCCTCTTGAAAACGAACATCCACGCTGGCCACCACGCACTGGGCGCCATGGCGGTTGGCAATTTCGTTGATGAAACTGGGCCGTGCATAGGCTTCGGTGTTCACCGCCACTTTGTCGGCCCCTGCTCTGAGCAGCCGCTGCACTTGATCGATGTGTGTGACCCCACCGCCAACGGTCAATGGCACAAAGCAATCTTGGCCAAATTCGGCAATCGATTCAAAGTCGGGATCATCTGAGGACAAGTGGGCCACGATGTCCAACAAAACCAGTTCATCCACTTCGCGTTGGTTGTAAACCTTCACAGCAGGTAACACCGGGCCCACCCGACGCCAGCTGTCAAAGGCAACGCCTTTGACCAATCCGAACTGTTTCCACAGAAGGGTCGGAATGACCCGCACCTTCAACATGACGGCCCCTCGATGAAATTTTTCAGTACTTTGAAGCCCGCTTTGGAGCTTTTTTCCGGGTGGAACTGTGTGCCCCACACATGTCCGCGCCGCACCGCTGCTGTAACGGTGATGCCGTGGTGAGTGGTGGCAATCACGTCGGCAGCGTTTTTGGCATCGAAGGCGTAGCTGTGAACAAAGTAAAAATCGGTTTGGGGCGGAATTTCATGAAACAAGCGGTCTTGGGCTTGTGTGCTACTTACAGCGTTCCAGCCAACATGTGGCACACGAAGTTGACATCCCATGGCTGCCAAATGTTGAACTTGACCTGGTACAAAACCCAAGCCCATCAGCGGCTCTCCATTGACCGCGCCTTCGGTGCTGCTATCGGCCAACAATTGCATGCCCACACAAACACCCAAGAGGGGCTTGTTGTAACCCATCACCTCTTCTTTGAGGGCCGTGATCCACTGCCCGGCCTCCAGCATACGCACGCAGTCGGCAAAGTTTCCAACGCCAGGCAGTATCAGGCAATCGGCAACGTGCATGTCGGTCGCTCGGTCGACCAGCAGAGGCGTGACGCGCAGCACTTCCAACGCCCGCATAACAGAGCCCAAGTTGCCCACACCGTAGTCGATTACTCCGACTTTCATGCTTCAGTGCTCAAACATTGTCGTAATTAATTTTGGTGAGATTTCCTTGACGATCTTTCACCAACGCTCCGCTCACGTCACGTTTAAAGATTTTCTTGTTGGTGAATTGATCGCACAGGCGCGTGAACTCATCCACGGACATATCGAGCGGCTGCAAAATGTCTTTCAACGACTTACCCAAATATTCCCAAGGAAATAAACCGTCTAAGCGCTTGACCGCTTCAATCCCGTCCTGTCGTGTCAGACGGCCACGACGAATATGCAAACAAGCCAAGTCGGTAGCACGACCAAAACCAAACTTCAAAAACTTGAAGTAGTCGTGAATGCCTGTCTGGTGGTTGTCCAAGTTCTCATAGTTCACCATCGACCCCTCAACCACCTTGTGGTAGGTCTGGAATCCGTTGGCTTGTGCAATCAATGTATTGGACAAACCATCCCAGGGAATGTAGTGACCCAAAAACAGACCGGTCACTCCCACGCGCTGCAATTCTTCATCTGTGGGGTAAGTGTATGGAATGAGGTGTTTGGCCTCAATGCCTTCTTGGCCAATCAAATCAGAAACGCGCAAACCGAGCATGCCACCAAACTCTTCTAGCCAGCGGCGCGTGAGAACGTTGTTTTCAGCAGCCGCTGCAGGCCCCCCGTACTCGTTTTGCGAGTTTTCGCCCCAAACGATGAGGGGTACATTGAATTGAACGGCCGCGCGAACCGGTATGGTGAAGATACCGACATGCTCTGGCCATGAAATATCGCCCACCTGGGTCAAGCCCACACGGTTGAGCTTGGCACGAACCAGAGGGTTGGGCGAGACCTCAATGTAATCAACGCCCAAATGCTTGAGGTTCTCAATATTGGCACGCCCCAAGGGAGAGAGATCACAAGTGGTTGACGTGACGCAAAGCGGGTTCAACCCTAACTGAAGCATGCGTACCACTTGGTAGGTGCTGTCTTTGCCACCGCTGACGGGAACGATGCAATCCCAATTGGCACCATTTTTCTGACGATATTTATCCAACAGTTTTAAAAGTTCTTGGTAGCGCGCATCCCAATCGACTTCTTTTCGCTTTTCAAAGCTTCGGCAGGCGTTACAAATGCCATGTTCATCTAAATGAAGGTCGGGCTTGGTGTCAGGCATGACACATGACTTGCAATACGTGAGCATTTCGACAACTCCAGAATTTAATTTTTTTCCATCAAAAACCAAGTGATGTCATCTTGGGGGAAATTGGGGTCTCGACGGTACGCAAAGCCATAGTCAATCAATTGGAGCTGTGGGTGTCTGTCCATCATTTCACCAGCAAAGTCTCGCTTGAACAGGCGGTCGCTGTGGCCCCTGTAGGGGATTGCAACTGGGGCTGGGTTGTAGTACTCCGCCACCAACAAATAGCGTCCACAGGCGGCGAACAACTGGTCGTAGACCTGCGGCAAGACCTCTGGATTCAGGTGAATCAAGACACCCTTGATCAAAGTCAGGTCCCATTGCTGTGATGGGGAAAAATCCAGAATGGACTGGTTGTGAACTTGCTTGGCTGGAATGACCTTGGCCAACTCTTGAGCTGCGTCGGCGTTGATTTCAATGGCATGGGCATCGAGCCCTGGGTGCAACAGTTTCAAAGCCTTGAGGTTCATGCCGATGTTGGCACCAAACTCAATGCAACTCTTGAACCCTTTGGCTTGATGTAAAGCCTTGGCGAAAAAAGCCAAGTTCGAGGCCAACAAGGCATCACCTTGGTTGCGCTGTATGTAATCGGTTCCGAATTGACCAGCCCAAAAGGCTTCTTGATCGGTTTTAAAAGTCATGGTTATCTTTCCGTAGTTTGATTAAGAATTCCAAACATCAACTCAGCACGAATCCAGTCTTCTTGGTTATCGATGTCTTGAACTCTGTAGCGAGGTAAAACAATGGGAGCTGTGGCTTCCGAAAACAAAGGCGTAGCTGCCAACCACGCTTGAGCTCGTCCCCAATAGAACTGGCCGGCATCGTGGTAAGCCTCTTCAAGGTCTTGTGAGCGAGTGTTGAACTGCACAGGGTTGAACATTTCAATGCGCTGCTGGCCTGTGATGCGAAACGATCGTTGAATGGGCGCAGCAAAGTTGGTCACCGTGAACGCGTATTGAGCGCCAGAGCGCTGCAACTTTTCCAAGCCTTGGCGCAAGTCTTGAGCCTGCACAAAAGGGGCGGTGGCGTACAAGCAGCAAGCAAGCTCCACGGGGCCTACGTGCTGGCCCATCCAGCCCACGGCGTGGGCCACCACGGGTATGGTGCCGGTGTGGTCGTCCGACAATTCGGGCGGGCGCACGAAGGGCACTTCGGCCCCATGGGCCCGGGCCACGTCGGCGATTTCGGCATCGTCGGTGCTAACAATGACGCGGTCAAAACAGCCCGAAGCGAGTGCCGCCTCAATAGACCAAGCGATCATGGGCTTGCCAGCAAAGGGCTTGATGTTTTTGCGGGGTATGCGCTTGCTGCCGCCCCGCGCCGGGATGATGGCCAGCTTCATGCCTGCAACACCGCCTTCAGCACCGCCACCACGCGGTCTTGCTGTTCTTCGGTCAGGGTTTGGTACATCGGCAGGCTGATGGCCTGGGCGTAGTAGCTTTGCGACTCGGGAAAGTCTGAGGGCTTGAAGCCCATGCGCTGGTAATGGGGCTGGGTGTGCACCGGAATGTAGTGCAGGTTCACGCCAATGCCCTGCTCGCGCAACGCCTCGAACACTTCACGGTGGGTCTTGGTGATTTGGTCCAGCTTTAAGCGCACCACGTACAAGTGCAAGCCAGAGTAGCTGTCGGGGTGTTGCCATGGCAAGGTGATGGGCAATTCGGCCAAGAGCGCGTCGTAGCGGCGGGCCAGTGTGTGGCGGCGGGCCACGTAGCTGTCCAAGCGCGTCATCTGGCTCAGGCCCAAAGCAGCTTGCAGCTCGGTCATTCGGTAGTTGTAGCCCAGGTCTATCTGCTGGTAATACCAAGGCCCATCGGGCTCGTGCGTCATGTGTGCGGGGTCGCGGGTGATGCCGTGGCTGCGCAGCAGCGCCATTTTGTGGGCCAGGTCATCGCTGTTGGTCATGGCCATGCCGCCTTCGGCGGTGGTGATGATCTTGACGGGGTGGAAGCTGAACACCGTGATGTCGCTGAAGCGCCCGTTGCCGATGAACTCACCTTGGTAACGCCCACCGATGGCATGCGATGCGTCTTCGATGATCTTGAAGCCGTATTTCAGGCTCAGGGCATGGATGGCCTCCATGTCGCAGGGCTGGCCACACAGGTGCACCGGCACCACTACCTTGGGCAGCCTGCCTTGCTGCTGGGCAACCTTAAGCTTGCGCTCCAAGGCTTGGGGGCACAGATTGTAGGTACGGGGGTCGATGTCCACGAAGTCCACCTGGGTGCCGCAATACAAGGCGCAGTTGGCCGAGGCCACGAAAGTCACGGGGCTCGTCCAGAGCCAGTCGCCGGGGCCCAGCCCCAGGGCCATACAGGCGATGTGCAGGGCCGACGTGGCGCTGTTAACCGCCAAGGCGTGCTTGGCTCCCACATGGTTGGCCACGGCTTGTTCAAACAAAGGCACCTGCGGGCCTTGGGTGAGGTGGTCCGAGCTGAGCACGGCCACAACAGCGTCAATGTCGGCTTGCGTGATGTCTTGGCGGCCGTAGGGGATCATGGCTTAAATGGCCCCAATTGTTTCGCGGTTGGCATCAATCCAAGCTTTCAACTCGCCATGCGTCATCCATTCGCTGTTGTTGTCGCTGGCGTAGACAAAGCCCTCGGGCACTCTTTTGCCGTTTTTGATCCGGTTGGTATCTTTGTCCCAGTTGTTGATGGCAGGCAAAATTTTGTAGTGTTCGGGGTATTCATAGGTGTAATAAGCGTCTTCGGCACCGATCATTTGCTCGTGTAACTTTTCACCAGGGCGAATACCGACCACCTCTTGCTTGCAATCTGGGGCCACCACACGCGCCAAGTCGGTCACCTTCATGGATGGGATTTTTTTGACGTAGATCTCCCCCCCCACCATGTCTTCAAAGGCGTGCCACACCAGTTCCACGCCCTGCTCCAGGGAAATCATGAAACGCGTCATGCGCGCATCGGTTATGGGCAACACGCCCTTCTCCTTGATGGACATGAAAAATGGAATGACCGACCCGCGGGAGCCCATGACGTTGCCATATCGCACCACAGCAAAGCGTGTATCGTGCCCACCCGAATATGAGTTACCCGCCACAAACAGCTTGTCAGACGCCAGCTTGGTGGCACCGTACAAATTGATGGGGCTGCTGGCTTTGTCGGTGGACAAGGCCACCACGCGCTTCACGCCTTTGTCGATGCACGCATCGATCAGGTTCATGGCCCCATGAATGTTGGTCTTCACACATTCAAATGGGTTGTATTCGGCCGTCGGTACGATTTTGGTGGCAGCAGCATGAACCACATAGTCCACCCCATCCAGCGCACGGTACAAGCGGTCTTTGTCGCGCACGTCACCAATAAAGAAGCGAATGCGGTCATCGCCCTGGTAGAGCTTGGCCATTTCCCACTGCTTCATTTCGTCGCGCGAGAAGATGATGAGTTTTTTGGGGTTGTATTTGGCCAAGGTCATAGGCACAAACGTGTGACCAAATGAGCCTGTGCCGCCGGTGACGAGAATGGTGGAGTTGGAAAGCATATTTCTGTCTTTAGTGATTTGACGCCATCGCCCGGAACTGATCGCTTTGTTCAACGAGTTGATTAAAGGTACCGTTTGATTTGACGATACCTTTTTCAAGCAAAAAGATCTGATCGCATTCGCGAACGGTGGTTAATCTGTGAGCGATCAGGATGATGGTGATGCTGTGGCTCAGGTTGTGCACAGCTTCCATGACGGCTTGCTCGGTAAGGTTGTCCAGTGCACTGGTGGCTTCATCCAAAACAAGAACACTGGGATTGTGATACAGCGCTCGGGCAATGCCAATGCGCTGACGCTGGCCGCCGGACAAGCGAACGCCGCGCTCACCCACCATGGTGCTATAGCCTTGCGGCATGTTTTGAACCACAAAGTCGTGCAAGTTGGCAATTTTGGCTGCACGCTCAACAGCCTGTTGGTCCACCATCTCTGGGGCAAGGCCAAAAGCAATGTTGGCCGAAACCGTGTCGTCGGCCAAATAGATGTGCTGTGGCACATAGCCAATGCTTTTTTGCCATTGCCGCCTATTGCTGGCGTTAACCACTTGGCCGTCGATACACAGTGTTCCCTCTTGTGGGCCGAGTAAGCCCAAAATCAAATCCACCGTGGTGGTTTTGCCGCTGCCCGTAGAACCCACCAAGCCTACCGTAGAGCGTGCCGGAATGCTGAGGTTGATTCCATTCAACGCTGGTGCATTGGCATTGGGGTATTGGTAAACGATGTTGTTGAGCTCAATGCACTTGTTGAGCGGCAAGGGTTCAGACACCATGGCATAGGGCTCGACTGGTTTCAGGCCCATCAAATCGGCATGCAATGCATTCAAGGCTGGGCCTGCAAACTTGAGCTGGGTGACTGCGCCGTATATCTGCTGAAGTGCTGGCATGAGCCGATAGCCCGCAAAGGCATACAAGGCAATGATGGGCAATGCAGCTGCGAAGCTGCCGCTTTGGGCCATCAAATACAAAATGACCAACAACATGCCCCCAAAGGCAATGGCCTCTAGCGCAAAACGGGGCACTTGGGCGATGACTTGAGCGGTAGCTTGGCCTTTGGCATAGGTTTCGGCCGGTTTTGCAAAGCGCTCAATAAAGATTCTTTCCAACCCACCCGCTTTGACTTCTTTGGCTGCACCAAAGGCTTCACTGACGACGGTGTATCTTTCTTGGTTGGCTTGGATGCGTGCTTCGCCAAGGGTGTTGAGCCAGCCACTCATGAGGGCCAAGATGCCTCCATAAGCGATGCCCAAAACAAGACCCACGGATACTGCCAGCCAAGGGTCTACCAATAACAAAAGACCCAACAAAGCAATGGTGACTGCAAGCTGCGCCATGAGGGTCATCAGCGGAATCATGCCGCCATAAATAACACCACTCACCTCGGAAAGAATGTTCTTACCCAGATCGGCACTGTGGCGATTTAAAAACCAACTGTAGGGCTGGTGCAAATAGCCCTCCACCAGCCGCTTACCGATGCTGTATTCGCGCATGAGCGCAAAACGGGTTTGCGCGTAGGTGGTGAGGGCCTTGAAGGTCAAGGAAAAGACCAACAACACAAACACCAAGAACCCCAGCAGAAACAAAAACTGCTCCACCGAAGCCACGCCCACGTTTGCAGAAAGCTCATAAGCCCAAGACAAGATGGGGTTGGTCTCGACCAAGGCGGGGTTGGCGAGCACGGCAATGAAAGGCAGGATAGAAGCCACGCCCAGCATGTCCAACAATGCCATCACCAACATCATGGCCATGAGCACCCCCGCGCGTTTGCGCTCCGCCGGGGTCAACAGGTCGAGTAGCTTGTTGATTATTTCCATGCGGTTTAAGCAACCAGGGCGGCCACGATGTGCTGCTGTTGCTCAGGCGTAATTTCTGCACTCATGGGCAAGCTCATCACCCGCTTGGCCAATTGCTGCGCCACGGGTGTGCAGTCTGGGCAGCACAGGTGTTTGTAAGCGGGCTGCTCGTTCAACGGCACGGGGTAGTGCACCGCGGTGGGAATGCCGGCTTCGGCCAAGCGTTTTTGCAGCGCTTCGCGATTGGGCACCATGACGGTGTATTGGGCGTAGACGCTGGTGCGGTCAGCTCGCTGCTGGATTCGAGCAATGCCTGCTTGGTCTAGACGCTGGTTGTAGCGCTCGCCAATTTCGTGGCGCTGCTGCACTTCCCATTCAAAGCGCTCCATCTTGGCCAAGACGATGGCACACTGCAGGGTGTCCATGCGGCCGCCCACACCCACGCGAGTATGCACGTAGCGCTGGCTTTGGCCGTGCACGCGAATCTCGCGCATGGCTTGGGCCAAGGTGTCGTCATTGGTGAAGATGGCCCCACCGTCGCCGTAGCAACCCAGGGGCTTGCTGGGGAAGAAGCTGGTGCACCCGATGGTGCTGAGGTTGCAGCTCTGGCGGCCTTTGTAAGTAGCGCCAAAGCTTTGGGCGGCGTCTTCAATGACGGGCAAGTTGCCGTGTTTGGCCGCGATGGCGTTGATGGCGTCCATGTGGGCGGTTTGGCCGTACAGGCTCACCGGCATGATGGCTTTGGTTCGGGGGGTGATGGCCGCTTCAATGAGGTCGGCGTTGATGTTGCCGGTGTCGGGCTCGACGTCCACGAACACGGGCTTGGCGCCCAAGAGCACGATCACCTCGGCCGTGGCCACAAAGGTGAAGGGGGTGGTGACAATCTCATCGCCCGGACCAATACCCAGCGCCATCAGGCTCATGAGCAAAGCCTCGGTACCGCTGGCGCAGGTGATGCAGTGCTTGGCGCCCGTGAAGGCCGCCAGCTTGTCTTCCAACTCTTTGACCTCAGGGCCCATGATGTATTGGCCGTGCTCCAGCACCGCGTCGATGCGAGCTTGGATTTGCGGCTTGAGCGCTTGGTATTGCGTTTTAAGGTCGATGAATGGAATAGTCATGATGAAGTCCGCTTCAAGGTGCTGCCAGTCAGTGCGTATTGATGACCTGTATGTGGGCAGGTGTATTGACCTTCGCCGTTCGTCGGCAGTGGAATTTGCTCGCCGTACTCGCTCATCCAGCCAATTTGGCGGGCAGGTACACCCACCATGAGCGCGTAAGGCTTGACATCTTTGTTGATGACCGCGCCAGCACCCACAAAAGCGAATTCACCCACTGTGGTGCCGCACACGATGGTGCAGTTGGCACCGAGAGTGGCACCCTTTTTGATGAGGGTGTCGCGGTATTCGTTTTTCCGCTCGATCAGTGAGCGGGGGTTGTAGACATTGGTAAAGACCATGCTCGGGCCACAAAAAACGCCTTCTTCCAAAGTAACGTTGTCATAAATCGACACGTTGTTCTGGATTTTGCACTTATCACCAATGGTGACTTTGTTGCCCACAAAAACGTTTTGCCCGAGCGAAACGCCCATGCCAATCTTGGCACCGCCACACACGTGCACAAAGTGCCAAACGCGAGAGCCTTCGCCGATTTGCGCGCCTTCGTCCACGATGGCGCTGGGGTGTACGGTGTAGCTAGGGGTCTTATCAGCATTCATTCAGCACACCTATTAGGCCTCAAGGGGCAAAGAAACCTTGACACCGTCTTTGGCAGAGCGGTACATGGCCACTAGCAATTCCAGGCTCTTGAGGCCCGATCGCCCATCGGTTTCGGCCTCGGCCTCGCCACGCAGGGTTTGGATGACGTTGCCGTAATACAGGGGATGGCCAAAGCCATACACGCTGGTGGTGGCATAGCTGGCATTTTTGATCTCGGTGTCTTCGGGCCGTTCGTCGGCAAATTGCCATTGCTGGATTTCATTCACAGCCACGCCGCCCACCCGCACGGTGCCCTTTTCACCCAGGATGGTGATGGAGCCTTCGAGGTTTTTGGGGTAGGTGAGCATGCTCACGTTCAGGGTGCCCATGGCACCGTTGCGCCATTTGATGGCAGCTACGCCACTGTCCTCCGCCTCGATGTCTCGGGCCAGGGTGCCGGTGTAGCTCATCACGCTCTCCACCGGGCCAATGATCCAGTCAAGCAAGTCAATGTAGTGGCTGGCCTGGTTCATGAAGGCACCACCATCAAACTCCCAGGTGCCGCGCCATCCATTGCCTTGATCGTAATAGTCTTGTGGGCGTGTCCAGAAGACATTGAGCGCGACGTTATAAATGCGGCCAAAACGGCCCTGCTCTACCGCTTGCTTGAGCAGTTGCAAAGTGGCGTTACGGCGGTTTTGCTTGACCACGAACAGGCGCACGCCTGCATCGTCACAGGCCTTGACCATGCGCAAACCATCTTGCCAACGGGTGGCCATGGGTTTTTCGGTCATGACGTGTTTGCCTGCTTTGGCGATGTCCACCGTTTGCTGCGGGTGCAAACCGCTGGGTGTGGTCAGGACCACCAGATCGGCTGTGGTGTTTTGGAGCAAGTCGGCCAATTGGGTATGACCCTTTGCACCTGTGCGCTTGACTGCTGCCTCGAGTGCCACAGGATTGATGTCACAAACATCGACCAACTGAACGCTGTCGGCATGGGTTTCCATGGCGCCAAAGTGGTTGACAGAAATGCGGCCGCAGCCAACCAGGGCCAAGCGAAGTTTGCGACCTGTGATGGGGGTGTAGTGTTGCATGTGGAGTGACATTAAAGGCGGAAAACAGAAAAGCCAGCATCGGCCAGGGCATGACGGTTGTACAGGCTTTTGAGGTCCCCAATGACAGGCTGATGTTTACTGTTGCAGTGGCTGCGCAGCTGCGCTGCAGTCAAGGCACGGAATTCTTGATGGCCCACCGCGACGACCAAGCTGTCAACCTTGTCGTTCGGGCCAATTCGGCGCAAAGTGATACCGTACTCTTCTAAAACTTCTGCAGCATTGGCCCAAGGGTCAGTGACAATAACATTGACGCCCCAGCCTTGAAGCTCTTTGACCAGATCGACTACTTTGCTGTTGCGGATGTCGGGACAATTTTCTTTGAAAGTAATGCCCATGACGCCCACGGTGCTGTGGGCGACATCAATGCCGTTTTGCAGCATGCGTTTGATGATGCCCTGCGCGGCATAGCGGGCCATGTCGTCGTTGATACGGCGGCCCGCCAAAATGACCTGGGGGTGATATCCCAACTCTTCGGCTTTGTGGGTGAGGTAATAAGGATCAACGCCAATACAGTGTCCGCCCACCATGCCTGGACGGAAGGGCAAGAAATTCCATTTGCTGCCTGCGGCCTCAAGGACTTCCAAGGTGTCGATCCCAATGCGCTCAAAAATCACCGACAGTTCGTTGACAAAAGCAATATTCAGGTCGCGCTGTGAGTTTTCGATCACTTTGGCGGCTTCTGCCACTTTGATGCTGCTGGCTTTCCAGGTGCCTGCCTTGATGATCTCTTTGTAAAGGTCATCGACAGCATGCGCCACGTCGGGGTTACTGCCGCTGGTGATTTTTTTGATGGTGGTGAGTGTGTTGACTTTGTCACCCGGGTTGATGCGTTCCGGGCTGTAGCCACAGAAGAAATCTTGATTAAATTTGAGTCCGCTGACTTTTTCGAGAACGGGTACACATACTTCTTCAGTCGCACCGGGGTAAACGGTGGACTCATAAATGACGACATCACCCGCTTTAAGGACTTTGCCTACAGTTTCACTGGCCTTGACCAATGGCGTCATATCAGGTCGATTGGCCTGGTCAACTGGCGTCGGCACAGTGACGATGAACACTTGGGCTTGTTTGAGCTCCTCAAGCGTTGCGCTGTAGCGCAATTGCGAAGCCGCCTTGAGTTGCTCTGGACTGCATTCCAACGTGTGGTCATTGCCGTTTTGCAACTCGTGGATTCGTGCTGAGTTGATGTCAAACCCAATGACCGACCGATGCTTGCCAAACTCGACGGCCAATGGCAGTCCAACATAGCCGAGTCCGATGATGGCGAGTTTTTTATTTTGAAGGTTCATATCGTTGAGAGGTTGATAGCAGACCTGGTCATTGAGGTCTTACTGCAGAGGCACTGTTCTCATCTCTGGAGGGGCGTAAACGTCCTTGATGTCACTGCGCCCTGCTTCACGCTGAAGCGCCTCGATCTCTGACTTGAGGGCTTCGTATTCGGTCATTTTCCGCTTCAAAAAACGGTCTGTGAGCGCCATTTTTTCGGCAATGCCTTGGGGTGTGAGCAAGTAAACGTATTTGAATTTGTTTTTGCTGTTTTGAAAGTTTTGCACCTTGACCCAACCTTTGTCGATGAGCGCATTCAGGCAGTAGTTGAGCCCACTGGTGCTGACGCCTAGTTGCTGCGCGATTTCACGCTGAGTGAGGTCGGGGTTGCCTTGCAGCATGCGCATCACCCGAAAATAGGTGTCTTCTTGCAATTGGCTGCGACGGCTGATGGATGGCATGTTTTCAGGCGGGTGACTGCGTTTTGGCCAGGCTACCGCAGTGCACGAGCTGATTTGAGCAGGTGACACTGGTGTTTATGGGGCTGATTTCGCGGGCGCGAATGTTTTGTTCGAAAACGGACAATTCTAGTTGTTATTGTGGTTTTTGTGGAGCAGACTGCCTTCATTGCACTATTTTTTATGCATTCACAATGACGATGGCAGGGTGGTCAGTCAAAAACCTCGGCCAGTGCCAGCGGTTTGGCAGCTTGGTCTTTGGCTGACAGTATTGGCATGAGGTCTTTTGGCCAAGTGATACCAATGGCCGGATCGTTCCAAGCGATGCTGCGCTCGTGTTGGGGGGCGTAATAGTCAGTCGTTTTGTACAAGAAATCTGCTGTCTGGCTCAGGACCAAAAAGCCGTGGGCAAAGCCGGGTGGCACCCAAAACTGTTTGTGGTTGTCTTCGGTCAGCTCGACCCCGGCCCATTGGCCGAAGGTGGGGGAGTTTTGGCGGATGTCGACCGCCACATCAAACACCGAGCCGCGCACCACGCGCACCAGCTTGCCTTGGGGTTGCTGCAGTTGGTAGTGCAGGCCACGCAACACGCCTTGGGCGCTGCGGCTGTGGTTGTCTTGCACAAACTGCACGTTCAGGCCCGTGGCTTGGTTGAAGTCTTGCTGGTTGAAACTTTCAAAAAAGAAACCCCGCGCATCGCCAAAGACCTTGGGCTCGAGGACGAGCAGGTCGGGGATGTTAGTGGGGGTGACGGTGTAGGGCATTGTTGGGGATGGATACCCGCATGCGCGGGTATGACAGCTCTCTGTTGTCATGCCCGACTTGATCGGGCATATGTGGTTTTGGAGTCATGGATACCCGCATGCGCGGGTATGACACTTAAGGGG
>Ga0255137_1000474_pt1 | contig 13795 bp, 7 predicted proteins | sample Law_Atlam_RepC_8_FD_188548 | JGI IMG/M metagenome (GOLD analysis project Ga0255137, IMG submission 188548) | Freshwater microbial communities from St. Lawrence River, New York, United States - Law_Atlam_RepC_8d | ecosystem: Environmental > Aquatic > Freshwater > River | place: USA: New York... | reverse complement strand
CTTGAAGAAATCATCGGCATCCAGTTCGGGTTCGAACACAATCACCTCAATGCCCTTGGCTTTCAGCCGTTTCATGATGCCCTGCACACTGCTGGCCCGAAAATTGTCGCTACCCGCTTTCATGGTCAAGCGGTAAACGCCCACCACTCGGGGTTGACGCTTGATGATGTCAAACGCGACAAAATCTTTTCGGCTGCTGTTGGAGTCAACAATGGCGCGAATCAGGTTTTGTGGCACGTTGGCGTAATTGGCCAGCAACTGCTTTGTGTCTTTGGGCAGGCAATAGCCGCCATACCCAAAACTCGGGTTGTTGTAATGCGAGCCGATGCGCGGGTCCAGACAAACCCCTTCAATGATCTGCCGACTGTCTAGCCCCGAATCTGCGGCATAACTGTCGAGTTCATTGAAATAGGCCACGCGCATGGCCAAATAGGTGTTGGCAAATAGCTTGATGGCCTCGGCTTCGGTGCATCCGGTGAGCAAAACCTGTGCATCTTTGCGAACGGCACCTTCCAGTAACAAATCTGCAAAACGCTGAGCTGAATCAGCCTCGCCGGGCCCATGCCCGACCACCACTCTGCTGGGGTGAAGATTGTCGTGCAGTGCCCGACCTTCACGCAAAAATTCTGGCGAAAAAAGCAGCTTGTGGGTGCTGTATTTTTGCCGCATTTTCTCGGTAAAACCCACCGGTACCGTGCTCTTGATGACCATCAGTGCTTCGGGGTTGATGGCAGTTACATCGCGAATAACCTGCTCTACCGAAGAGGTGTTGAAGTAATGGGTCTGCGGATCGTAATCGGTGGGGGTGGCAATGAGCACAAAATCAGCTTCAGCAAAAGCCTTTGCTGGGTCCAGAGTGGCTTGCAAATGAAGCGTTTTGTGCGCCAGGAAGTGCGCTAATTCAGGGTCTTCAATAGGCGACTGTTTGGCATTGATTTGGTCGACTTTGGAGGGAAGAATGTCCAATGCCATGACCTTGTGGTTTTGCGACAGCAAGACAGAAAGCGACAAACCCACATAGCCGGTCCCTGCAACGGCAATTTTTAATTGATCCTTCAATCGAAACCTCGAGTCATCAGTCATTGGATTGAAAACATCATAAATCACAAAATAATTAAATTAGATAAATTTAGACTATTGATTTGAGGCTATTGATAAAACTTACATCTTGATTAAAGTACGATCTTGGTTGGCTTTAAAGATCAGGTGTGCGCTGTGTCCCTCATCAGCCAGAACCTAGTCAAATTTTTGCCCTCAGACGGGCACAGGAACAAGACATGAATCGGCGTGAGTTATTGGCCATGTTGGCGGCGGGCAGTTTTTGCCCGGTACGGTTGTGGGCAACCCCCCAAAACATTACCGACGGCCGTCTTGTGGTGCTGATGTTGCGCGGTGCCTATGACGGTTTGAGCGCAGTGGTTCCTTACGCCGACCCCTATTACTACGAAGCCCGCCCCCGCATCGCCATTCCTCGGCCTGACTCTGGTGATATGGGGGGCATGCGACTGGACAGCCGTTGGGCCTTACACCCCCAGTTGGCCGAAACTGCGGGGGAAATGTTCAAGTCCTCTCGCTTGTCGTTTGTTCCGTTCAGCGGTACATCCTTTGTTTCGCGCAGCCATTTTCAGGCACAAGACTGGATGGAAACCGGCAAGCGCCCGGATCAACGCCCTGATGTGACCGATGGTTTTCTCAACCGATTGGTGGTGGCTCTGGGGGGCCAAGCCATTAGTTTCACATCCACGATGCCGGTTTCCCTGAATGGCCAGGCTAGGGTGGTCAATGCGCCGGTGGCCGGTGGCATGGGCCGTGTCAGTGAAGAGTCTTATATCCAGCAAGTCATGGCCATGTATGCAGGCCATTCTTTGGAGCCCATGGTGGCTGAAGGCCTGGGACTGAAACGCGCTTTGGCGGCCAATCTGTTGCAAGAAATGGATGCCAGTGCGCGCGGTGCATTGCCTGCCTCCGGCTTTGTCTTGCAAGCACAGCGCGTGGCGAGATTCATGCGTCAGCGCAAATCATTGTCGGTGGCATTTTTGGACATTGGGGGCTGGGATACCCATGCAAACCAAGGTTCAGCGCATGGTGCGTTGGCCAACAGATTGTCTGCACTGGGGCAAGGCATACAGTTGTTTGCTGACGAGTTGGGCCCCGAATGGCAGAAAACCGTGGTGGTGGTCCTGTCGGAGTTTGGCAGGACTTTTCATGAAAACGGCAGCGGTGGCACCGACCACGGCCATGGCAACGTGATGTGGGTCGCCGGGGGAGCCGTTCAGGGCGGCAAGATTTGCGGTGAGCAAGCCCCTCTCACGGCCAGCAGTTTGCACCAAGGCCGTGATGTGCCGGTTTTAAACGACTACCGGGATGTATTGGGTGGAATTTTGCAGCGCCTATATGGGCTGAACAACACGGCACTGCAGAGCATATTCCCTGACAGCAAGCCCCTGGACCTGAAGTTGATTTAGCTGTCTCAAATACCGTTTCGGTACATGAACTCTGGACTCGACAAATACAAAGGCCACAGAGAAACCGACTGACTCGAATTGCCACCTGCAACTGCGGCAGAAGCTTTGGTCATTAAGTCGGGTTGCTTGGCCAACCAAGGTCGCGCAGCAGGGACAGTTCGCAGGTCTTGCAGCTCAAATCGGCCAGTTGCGTGGGTTTGAACCTGGGCCATTGCCATGGCCGTTGCAGGCATGGTTAATCGGTGTGCGTGGGCCACCAACTCATGGGCTAATTCAATGCGTTGCGCCAACTGGCCTGCGCTGAGCCAAAAGCTTCCTTGCAAGGGGTAGCCGTCGGGCGTTGATCGGCCCAACAAAGGCTGACCCAACATGCGCATCCAGCGCAACAAAGGCTGGGCATTCACCACCGGGGTGGGTCCGCACAAAACTTGCACAGACGACACCAAGTAATGCATCGGATCTTTAAAAACAGCTTGCCCTCCCATGCGCTGGTACACATCCCGAGCACTTTGCCAAAGGGCAGTCAAACTTCCCCCTGTGCGCGTAAAAACTGCTGCCAACTCTTGCACCGCAGCCTCGGGTGGTACATCAAACCACCACAAACACAACTTGCGTGCAATGTGTTGCGCCGTGGCAGGGTGCGTTGCCAAATGCTTGAGCAAAACACCCAACTGAGACTCCCCACCTGCAGGCACAGACTTGCCGAACACGTTGCGGGAAGCAGGGTCATGCTGAGCCGGTCTGAAAACGGTCCGCCCCATTTCATTCGGATTGCCAGATAACTGCACCGTCCAGCCCGTCAAAATCCGGGCCGTATCAAGCACATCTTGCTGCGAATAGCCACCAGAAACGCCCAGCGTGTGCAACTCCAGCAGTTCACGCGCCAGGTTCTCATTGCCCTTGGCTTTGGTATTGTTCACATTGTCCAGATACATCAGCATGGCGGGATGCACGGTGACCTTCTGCAACAAATCGACAAAATTCAAGTCCAGAGCCCCCTCTATGGCCTCGGACAGATAACTGGAAAGCACCGCGCCGATATGCGACTTTCGCGGGAGCACATTAAAGTGGTTAAACCAGAACCAGCGTTGCCAAGCTCGGTCTGAACTTTCAGGCCTGACAAGATCAAGCGCTAGCGCATGGGCGACTTCTCGTGTTTTTTCCTCGCGCATTTTGCGCAATGCCATATTGGCGGATATGCGCTCTGAAGGGTCCTTTATTTGGCGATGGGCCAGCACTTCCTTCCAATAATCATTCATGCGCTGCAGGTCCTTTTTGGAAAGAACATATTAAATGCAACCATAGACCCATCCCGCCACCAAAGCATGGGGAATGGCCTGCTTCCGATCCATGAAAACCAGGCGTTGCGGCCTCATTTATTCATGCTTTCCAAGCTGTTGCAAAGGCACGGACGCGGCAATGAAGCTGGGATTTAGGACATCAGGTTTACCGTAGTGCAGTCGATGACCCGCGGTGTCGTAAACATGCCCACCCGCGCCTTCCAAAACTGCTTGGGCGGCGGCGGTGTCCCATTCGCAAGTGGGGGCTAAACGCGGGTAAACATCAGCGATCCCCTCAGCAATGCGGCAAAACTTCAGGGAGCTACCAGCTTGTATCAATTCGGAAGGCCCCAGTTGGTTAATAAACCCCGAGGTCTCTGAGTTCAAATGACTTTTGCTGGCAACAACTCTGAAGGCCTGCCCAGGGCCAACGGCGGGTGAAACGGCGATTGAAGAGCGCAGTTTCCCCGTCTGCCGAAAGCTGCCCGAAGCGCGTCCACCCCAAAACATTTGATCCAGTGCGGGGGCATACACCACCCCCCAAACCGCTTCACCCTCCACCACAAGGGCCACATTCACTGTGAACTCGCCATTGCGGGCAAGAAACTCTTTGGTGCCGTCCAATGGATCAATCAGCCAAAAACAGCCTTGCGCAGTTCGATGCATGAAAGAGCCTGCGTCCTCTTCGGACACCACGGGGGTATGCGGCGTCAAACGTGCCAGTCCATTGACCAAAATATGGTGCGCCGCCAGGTCGGCAAGGGTCAGGGGACTGTCATCAGACTTGTGAGAAACGAGCGCCTGTTCTTCAGAGCTTTCCTGATAGATACGCATGATGGCAAGGCCCGCTTCTTTGCTGAGCTGGCAAATATCGGGTGCGGCTTTCAGGACTTGGTTGGGATTCATTTGTAATAAAAAACAATACAAATAAATTTTTATAAATTGATATTGTTAGATTTGATGTTTATGGGGTGATGTTACCAAAAAACATGAACTCATTGGCAAACCAGCGCTTCAGTTGCCGGCATTTGCACCCGGCACAGGAGACCGACTCACTTCATGACTCAAACCCCGAATGGCAGTTGCACTGGCCAAAGGGATGTGAATTTTGCATTTATGCAACTAATGGCAAAGACAAGCCTAAATATTTGTTAAATACGATAAAGACATGCATAATGTCATCAATAAAAAAAAGTGTTTAAACGTCAAAATTGACAAAAACGTGTTAATTTTAAGAAAAATTGCTTACTGACGATTCCTCAATGGTGCGTTGTCCATTGGGGTTTGTCCGACCAAATCGGTGCCAAAAATGAATGAAGTACAAAATTTATTGAATTCCGAACCTGTTCGAAACAGATTGTTGTCGACGATGCAGCGTATTGCGCGCAATGCATCCGGTCTCAGCGGGGAGTTCGGCAGTTCGGCCTTTTCATTGGCCATGTTGGTGTTTCTTGTTCAAGAAGCGCGGGCTGCTGGTTTGTTGCAACAAAGTTCAGCCAACCCATCCAATTCCGATGCGTTTAGCACGGATGCAGTGCGCGAGGTTTTTGGCAATTCAGTTGATGACAGTGTTGCGGGGGTTGACTATTCAACGATTGCCGAAACCCTGGCCAGAATCAATGATTTGTATTCGCAAGATCAAGTTGTCGATACGTTGTCGGTTGAAGGTGGTTCTGATTCGGAAGTGGCTGCTGATGGGCAACCCGCAGAACTTGAAGTTGCAAACACCTCAATTGAGCTGATAGCTGATCAACAGTTATCCAATATTCTTCATCAAGGCGTGCAATACGCGCAGTTGTCTTCGGTAACCGCAAGTTCGACAACTGCCGCTTCGGGTGCTGCTGGTTCGGCTGCTGCCGCAGCCTCGATGAGTAATTTCTTGCCGTTCCTTTTTGCCACTTTAGGTATCGCTGCAGTGGGTCAGTCCTCCGACGCGAGCACGGGGGTTGATACCAAGACAAGTTCGGGCGGTTTATTCGACGGGTACATCAAAGGCGCTACGGTTTTCCAGGATTTGAATGGCAACGGTATTTTGGATGACGGTGAGCCGCGGACAACGACCGATGAATTTGGTAAATATGAGTTGAATCTGGTCCAAGGCAGCGATGCCTACATCATTGCGTTCGGTGGATTTGACATTGAAGACCTTGATTCAGATGGGAACCCTAAACCCTTTACTGGTATTTACAAAGCCCCCCCTGGCTCCTCAGTGATTTCTCCCTTGACGTCCATGGTAGTCGCCTTCATGGACACTGGATTGAGCCAAGAACAGGCGCTCTCCACAATGCTCAAAATTTTGGGCGTCGATGGTGATTTTGATCTCTTATCGTTTGACCCTTGGGGTGCGGGTGCCGACAATGAATCTGCTGCATTGATCAAAAAACAGGGTCAGGTGCTTGGTGCGATGTTACGCACGGGCGGGGACTCAGTCTTAGAATCTGCGGCCAATTTTTTGCTTGAAAACCCAAATGCCGACTTTGAGTCGACGTTAACCAGTAATTTGGATGCCATCTTTGAAGCCGCTGGTAAGGAAGTTCCATCTGATTTGTTGGAAACCTTGCTCGCCAAGGCTTCGACTTACACCGTCGACGTTGATGTTATTACGGGCAACCCAGCGGGTGTTCAGGGTCTGAATTTAGTGAAGCTTAAAGCTGATGGTGTCAAAACCATTGATCTTTATGTCGACAACGCGCCTGCAGATGCCGATCTGCGAATTGATTTCGCTGATGCGGATGCTTTGTTTAAGCAAGGTATCGGCTTTGACAAAGATGACTCGATCACTTTGGACATGTCTGAGGATGATTTCGGTGAATCGGCCACTGGTTCCTATCTCAGTGGAGGTCTTAATACCACTAGCTTTGGCTCATCAGGATTGAGTCTGGATGGGTTAAACGGTTTGGGTGTAGATGTCATTGATATCGATGGTGACAAAGATTCAACCCTGAGCATTTCCGCTGGATTTGCTCGGTCAATGGCAGATGAATCGTTGGAATTTGCCGATAAAGACACGATCACGCTGGATGTTGATGCGGGGGATATCGTTGATACAGGTTCGGGTTCGTATTTGAATGTGAGTCTCAACGAATCTCTGGGCGGCACTGGATTGAGCTTGGGCGGACTGAGTTCATTGGGGGTTGATGTCATTGACATCGATGGCTCCAGCAATTCAGGAAAACTGCATATTTCTGTGAGTACTGCTCAAGCCATGGGCAGTGACATCGTTTTTGCTGATGGCGACACGATCACATTGGATGTCGATGCGGGGGATATCGTTGATACAGGTTCGGGTTCGTATTTGAATGTGAGTCTCAACGAATCTCTGGGCGGCACTGGATTGAGCTTGGGCGGACTGAGTTCATTGGGGGTTGATGTCATTGACATCGATGGCTCCAGCAATTCAGGAAAACTGCAAATTTCTGTGAGTACTGCTCAAGCCATGGGCAGTGACATCGTTTTTGCTGATGGCGATACGATCACATTGGATGTCGATGCGGGGGATATCGTTGATACAGGTTCGGGTTCGTATTTGAATGTGAGTCTCAACGAATCTCTGGGCGACACTGGATTGAGCTTGGGCGGACTGAGTTCATTGGGGGTTGATGTCATTGACATCGATGGCTCCAGCAATTCAGGAAAACTGCTTATTTCTGTGAGTACTGCTCAAGCCATGGGCAATGACATCGTTTTTGCCGAAGGCGACATGATCTCACTGGATATAACGGCATCTGGTGAAATTGAAGGCGTCAATGGTTCATACCTCACGGGGTCCCTGAATACCGCAATCAATCAGATCACAGGTGGTCTGACTCTCAGTGAAATCAGTGGTTTGGGTGTGGATGTGATCGACATCGATGGTGCCCAATCTGCAACACTGCACATTACTTCAGCAAACATGCTAGAAATGGCAAATGCTGGATTGACTTGGGCAGACAACGACAACATTGTTGTTGAAGCTACCAACACAGTAGCAAGAAGCTTGTCGCTCACCTCAACCGATGAAGCCTTGGTCAACATAGTCGGCGACTCACTTGGCTTGAGCGCAATGGGTATCGATCAGGTCGAAATTGACGAAGGTGTCATGGTCAGTTTGTACCAGGACTCGGATTTTGCATTGGGTTCAGACCAGTCGCTCAAAGACCTGCTCCAGGCGTTGGGTGACTCTGGCATGACTTCAGACGATATGGCGCAGTCACAAGATGCTGTGAGTGCTGTGGTGGTGAGTGCCGATGCCAATTTCGCCATCGACGACACCATGGTCAGCGCGTTGATGGATGCAGGCTTGTTGACGGCCAATACAGATTCGTCCATCGAGGTGGAAACAGATTCCGAGCACATGAGCACCAGCTTGTCGCAACTGGCAGACATTGGCGCAGACAAAGTGACCACTAGCCAAGACAAAGTGTATGTTGATTTGGGCAATGTGAACGACGTCGACACTTTGTCGCAAATGTTGGGCAATTTGTTCGATGGAACTTCTACGCTGTTCCAGCAAAACAATGGCTCTGTGGTGACAGAAGTCGGATTGGTTCTGACCGCTGACCAGGCCGATTTGGCCATGGCCATCGAAGACTCTGCCGACGTCATGGCTCAACTGGCTCATGTAGGCATTACTGAATTGCTGATTGCAACGGCCGATGACCAATCTGTCGACGTGACTTTGTTGGGTCAGGAATATCACAAAGTTCCTGTTATTTAATTGTTGATTAGTGACGGTTCGAAATTAAAAGTGGTGGAAATTACAGGGCAGCGTCATGTTGACGCTGCGCCTGTAAACATAGAACAGAGCTTGCAAAGATCAAGCCGAAAGGGAGGGCGCATATGCGCATGAAGCCAATATCCGCGAGGGCCGCCCAAAGTCTGGCAGCCGAGATTTCGGATCGAACGGCGTTTGAGACACCACTGCGCAAAATATTGGGGCAGTGCAAGCAAACCTTTTATCTGGTGGTGATGCTGACCTACGTGTTGGAGTTCATCAGCTTGGCCCCACTTCTGTATCTCTTGAACGTCTATGACCGGGTCTTGAGCAGTCGCAGCGGTATCACCCTGGTGTCGCTCACACTCATTGTTGTGGCAGTTTTTATATTTTGGGGTGCGCTGGAATGGATCCGGCAGCGCCTGATGGTCCGCTTGTCATTGCGCATTGACTGGGATGTAGGCCCGGACGTATTTGATGCATCTTTTCGCAGCCATGCCTTGCACAAAAATGTGGATGTGCACCAATTGCTCGGCGACCTGCTGGACTTGCGTCAATTTCTGACGGGGGCGCCCTTACTGGCCATCATCCAGGCACCCTTTGCAATTGTGTTTATTGGCATTGGATGGATGTTCCACCCTTATCTGGCCATCTTGGCAGCAGTAGGTTCGGTCTTGATCCTTGTCTTTACTTACATGACCCTCAAAGTCTCGGGTCCCATCATGCGTGAGGCCCAGCAAGCTAAATCTGAAGCTAACCGCGTCGCAGCTGACAGTCTGCGCCATGCAGAAACCACCCTCGCCATGGGCATGTTGGGTGCCGTGCGTGATCGCTGGTACGCACAGCACAGCCAGTTTTTGACCAAGCAGGTGTATGCCAGCGAAGCCAGTGGTTTGATGGGGGGCATTACCGGATTCATTACGCGAGCCATGCCCTCACTGCAAATCGGTTTGGGCGTGTATCTGGCGATGGAAGGCCACATCACCGCAGGCATGGTCATTGTGGCCAGCATGTTGGTCAGCAAAGCCATGGGGCCGATGAACTCCTTGCTGTCCAACTGGCGCTCTATTGCCACGGCTAGGCAGGCCTATGACCGCGTCAATGCCTTACTGCTTGAAGACGAGGTTTATCAAAGCCAGATGAATCTGCCTTTACCCAAAGGCCAGTTGGTGGTCACTGATTTGGTGGCCGTACCGCCGGGTGCAAAAAAACCAGTGCTCAATGGGATTGGTTTCAGTTTGGAAGCCGGACAAGTGATGGCCGTTGTGGGCCCCAGTGCAGCCGGTAAAAGTTCTCTGGTGAAACTGTTGTTGGGTTTATGGGCACCTACCGCAGGCTCGGTTCGCCTAGATGGCGTGGAGTTGTGTGATTGGAGCCACGACGAGGTGGGGCCTCATGTGGGCTATGTGCCGCAAGAGATCGAGTTTTTTGAAGGCACTGTCGCACAAAACATTGCCCGATTGGGTTCGGTGGACTCCGATAAGGTGGTCAAAGCGGCGGAGTTGATTGGAATGCACAACATTATTTTGAGCTTTCCGGATGGCTATGACACAAAACTTGGCGAATCTGGTTTTGCACTGTCGGGTGGACAACGCCAACGCTTGGCTGTTGCCCGTGCTGTTTATGGTGACCCTCAGTACATCGTCATGGATGAACCCAACTCCCATCTAGACGAAGCGGGTGAAGCCGCTTTGGTGCAAGCCATCAACCAGCTGAAAAAAAGAGGCTGCACCGTCATACTCACCACGCACCGCCCACGTTTGGTGGGCGTCGTGGACATGATGCTGGTCTTGCAAGCAGGCAAGCAAGTGGCCTTTGGCCCGGCCAAAAGCATTCTGGATGCCGCTCGACAGTCGCAGTCTGCTAAACAAACGATTGGCGCTGGCACAAGCACAACGACACCCGAACCGACGCCTGCACCTTCAGCAACTGGAGGTGGCGCATGAGCAAGCAAAAAAACACCCAGCAACAAACTGATGGCGCTTTGGTGCGAGCTGACAATTTTGTGAGCCGTTGGGTCAGTGGGTGGAACCCCTATGATCCGCAGCGACTCAAAAATCGCCAATTGCAACCACTTTCGGTAGAAGAGTCGTCTGTGCGCAAACGCTCTGCCCAAGTGTTTTTATTGTTCTTTGCATTGTTCTTGGTCTGGTCCACCACGGCACCCATTGATGCTGGCGTTGCCGTGGTCGGCAGTGTGGTGGTCATGGGCAACCGCAAGGCAGTACAACATCCCAGCGGGGGAGTGGTGGAGGAAATCCTCGTCAAGGAAGGCGATGAGGTGAAGCAAGGTGATGTCTTGCTGAAAGTCAACCCTCTCAAAATTGATGCCCAGTTCACCGGTGTGGAGTTGCAATACATCAACCTGCTGGCATCGGAGTCACGTCTTAAATCAGAGCGCATTGGGGCAGACAGCATCCGTTGGACCGAGGAACTTGCACGTAGTTTCCCCAGTGGAGATGCACGGGTCAAAGAAGCCAAAGAACTACAGGTGCAATTGTTCAACACCCGACGTACCGATTTCGAGAGCCAAGTGGCCAGCCTGCGTGAGCAGATTGCCGGATTGACCGCGTCTTACAAGTCGCGGCAGGTGCAGTTACGCAGTATCGATGAAGAGATGCGCAACTCCCGCGAGTTGGCCAAAGATGGTTTTGTGCCCCAGACCCAGGCCAATCAGGCAGAGCGCGCCAAAAGCGATCTCGATGCGAGCATTGCCAATACACAAGCGGATATTGCCCGAGCGAAACTTCAGATCAGCCAGGTTCGCACCATGTTCTTGAAAGATGTCGATACGCAGCTTCAGGAAATTCAGAAAACCCGCGATGCCGTTTTAAGCCAGATGGGCGCCGCCAAGTTTGACCGTAATTTGGCGCAAGTGCGTGCACCGGTCAGCGGCAATGTGGTGGGTCTGAAAGTGTTCACCGCGGGCGGCGTCATTACCAGCGCGCAGGTGCTGATGGAGATTGTGCCCAAAGACGAATCACTGGCCGTAGATGTGAAAATTCCAACAGATTTGATCGACAAGGTCAGAGCCGGCATGTTGGCTGACATGCGATTTGTCGCCTTCAATCAAAGCACCACACCGGTGATCCCGGGTGAATTGAAAGTTGTGGGGGCAGACAAACTGGCTGGCACTTTACCGGGTGAGTCTGAGTACTACATGGCGCAAATTCAGACCACTAAAGACGGTTTGCAATTGCTCGGAGAGCTCAAGATTCAGCCAGGCATGCCGGTTGATGTGGTGATCAAGTCAGGGGAGCGGACTTTCATGAGCTACCTGCTCAAACCCCTGACCGACAAATTGGCCTTTGCCTTCAAGCAATAAAGGATTCGCAAATGGCAAATCCTTATGTCACGAAAATTACCGCCAAGAGCTCGGCTACAACGGCGATCAACTTCGTGGCAACTTGCCTGAGCCTGCTTGCAATTTCTGTAACGCCAGCCAACGCCCGTGATTTGCTGGTGGATTTTCAAAAAGCATTGCAATTTGATCCGCAATACCAAACGGCCTTGGCCGATCTGGCCATTGCCCAGCGCACGGCCAAGCAGGCCAGGTCGGCCTTTTATCCAGAGGCCACTTTCAACACCGAACGTCTGGCCACGGATACCGCTACCCGCATGACATTGGGCATAGCCCAGCCCTTGCTGGATTGGGAACGGTACATCACCTATAACCAAGCCGAACCTAAAGAGCGTTTGGGTGAAATCAGTCTGCAAGTCAAGCAACAGGACTTGGCCAACAAATTGATCAAAGCTGCAATAGATTTGGTGCTGGCCAACGAAAGCCTGCGGTTAAACACAAGCAAGATCGAATCGGTTGACCAACAAGCGCAGCGTGCTAAGCGCATGCTGCAACTCGGGCAAGGTACGGTCACGGATGTGCGTGATATTCAGGTCAAACAAAGCCAGGCCCGTGGGCAGCAACTGGCCTTTGAGAGTCAGTTGCAAGTGGCAGTTAAGCAATACGCAGCCATCACTGGAGAAACGCCACGCATACAAGATTTTCAGCTGCCCCAGATGCAAGGCAATGTTGACGTCTTGTCATTGGAGCAGTACATCGACATAGGCTTGCGCGCCAATCCGTCTACTTTGGCAGCACGCCTGAATGTAGACCTCGCTCAAACCGAGGTGAAAAAAATCAAGGCCAGTTTTTTACCCACCGTGCAAGCGCGTTACAGCTACAGCAAGGCGGGGGACGTTACCAAAAGTCAAAACTATGTCGGGGTTTCTTTGGCCGTTCCATTGAAGGCGGGTACGGTTTACAACATGCAAAGCGCCGAAGCCACAGTCATCAAGACCCAAGAATCCCTGCGTGAAATAGAAAGCACGATTCGTCTTAACGCAGACAAACTTCGCGGCCAGGTCATCAACGGGGTGGAGGCCCTGAAGATTCAACGCGAAGCCATAGAGGCGGCTGAGTTCAGTGTCGAGGCCAACACCAAAAGTTATCAGGGGGGCGTGCGCACCGTAGTGGATGTTCTCAACGCCATTCAAACGGTGTTTCAGGTCAAGAGTGAATATGTCACGCTAGCCACCACGCAAGCCCAGAACATTTTGGCTTTGTCTTTGTTGGCTGCAACCGAGCCCCTTGATGCCGTGACTCTGACCAGGAAATACCTGTTTGGAAGCCCCTAAACAGCTTTAAATTGATTCAATTCACCATTAGCTATGACTTCTCTTTGCATCACCGGACTGAGCGACTCAGCGATTGAAGTCGTAGATCAGGCGCTCCAAGCAGCAGGTGTAGCGCCAGCGCAAACTGCACAACGCGACTCTGAACTGAGCTTTGCAAGCTGGCATGACCGTGTTTATAAATCGATCGAGCAAGGACAAGGTGAATCAAGTGGCGACGCGGGTTCGTTAACTGAATTACCCGCTATGGGTCGCCTGTGGGAGCAGTTGGCCAGTGATTTGTTTTTGAGCAATATCCAGACCCCCTTGTGGAGTTGGTCAAACGCCAAGAGCCTTGGATTGCTGGACTACTGGCTGGCCTTCGATGCCGGTATTCACTTTGTATTAGTGGCCACTTCGCCGGAGCAAATGCTCGCAGAAAATTTAGCGAAATTAGCTGTTGACAATACAGACCATAAAAAATCACTAGCCGCCATGCCTGTCGAAAGTCTGCTGGCTCAATGGCATAAAGCCCACCATGCCATGCTGCGATTTTCCCTTAGGCATCCAGAGCGGTGTATGTTGGTGCTGGCCGAAGACCTTGAGCAGCACGAACTTGTATCAGCTGCAAAGGCAAAATGGCCTAAGGCCCTGAATGCCTTGCGCGCTCCTAAAATGAGTACACCAAGCGTCGTGGCGGAGCTGAGTTTGTCGCCCGCTGACCAAGTGCTAAGACACTATGCAAC
>Ga0255137_1000469_pt1 | contig 13858 bp, 9 predicted proteins | sample Law_Atlam_RepC_8_FD_188548 | JGI IMG/M metagenome (GOLD analysis project Ga0255137, IMG submission 188548) | Freshwater microbial communities from St. Lawrence River, New York, United States - Law_Atlam_RepC_8d | ecosystem: Environmental > Aquatic > Freshwater > River | place: USA: New York... | reverse complement strand
TGAAAGTTATCTCTGACCCGAACTTGCCAATCCAATCGGAACTCACGGGTTTGACCGAAGAGTACGAAGTATGGCTTGGTGATGTTGAAGAAGGTCAGGAAGGTGAGGAGGAGGAGAAGGAGGAAGAAGAGCAACGGAGCGGAGCTAAGGTAGGTTTGCTCGATGGGGAAGGAGCCTCGGATCTATAGGTCGTCGGAGCGATCTATAGTTCGACTTAAGCAGCGAGCGAAATCAGTTCGTCGAAAGTAGACGTTAGTAGTCGATAGGATTAGTTCGGCATTCGGTAGATTGCCGAACGTTTCCCGTCGATGCGGACTTTTGCTCGTCCTTGCTCGACTCGTAGTGCGGCGGATTTTCCGAGAAGGTCATCGCACTGAAACGACCATTTCTGTTCCATGGGTCGAATCGGTAACTTCGCGTTAGGATCATCCAATGGGAATTCGACCCATTCGGCTTGATCATCGTTGTTGATTACCACGATGAAGACATCGTTGTCATCGGTGCGTGCGTAAGCGAATTGTTGTTCGTTGTCGAGTAGGTCGTAAGACTTGCCGGTCCGAAGTGCCCCATGGGATTTGCGCAGGGCTCCGAGTTTCGCGACGTGATCCCAGACTTGTTGTTCCGATTCGGTTCTGCCTGAAGGGTCGAAGGCGTTGCGTTGGTCGCCGGGAAAGCCTCCTGGAAAGTCACGTCGATTGTCAGGGTCGGTGCCACCGAGCATGGCAAGCTCATCGCCGTAATATAGGATCGGGGTTCCACGGCTGGTCATGATCAAGCTCAGGGCGCATTGGAGCCCTTCGATGCTTGCTCCTTTCTCGTTCATGAAACGAGGCATATCGTGTACTCCGACAAACGTAGCCAAGCGATCAGGTGCTACGTAGATCCAATCTCGCGCGAACATTTTATGGATCTCGCGGATGCTTTCTCCTTTTGCGAAGGTTTCGCGAATGGGAGTGAACAGACCGAAGTCAAAGAGAGCATCGATTTGGGTATCGATTCCATCGTGACCTTTGCGGCCACCTTGGTAGTAAGCCACGAGTACGGGGTCGGAGTCGTATAGTTCACCGAGGATTTTGGTGTTGGGGAACTCCTTCTTTACCGCGCTGGCCCACCTTTCCCAGAATTTCCTCGGAACGTGAGGCAAGGTATCCATACGGATAGCGTCATAGCCAGCTACACCTAACCACCAGATGGAATTTTGGATCAAGTAGCGTTCGACTTCGGGGTCGTCTTGGTTGAAGTCGGGCAAGATATCGACGAACCAGCCATTGAGATTGGAAGCTTGAGTGCTTTGAGCAGCTCGCGGGTTCATGGCCGTCCATTTTTGCCAATTGTTCGGCGAGTGAGATTTTTGCGAGCCATTCCACCAAGTTGGAGTTGGTGGATCGTTTACCCAGACGTGATAAGGGCCCGTGTGATTCGCGACTTGGTCTTGGATGACTTTCATCCCTCGCGCGTGAGCTTCGCGAATGAACGTTTGAAGATCTTGCATGGAGCCGAAGTGCTCATCGATGCCGTACAGGTCCGTTGCACCGTAGCCGTGATATCCGGTGGTAGGGACAGGTTGGCTGCCACCTGGTTCGGGATGCATTTCTTTCAGATCGGGTTCGTCGTTGTTGTCGTAGATAGGAGTTGTCCAGATAGCCGTAGCGCCGAGACTCTCGATGTAATCGAGTCGATTGGTGATCCCTCGAAGATCTCCTCCGTGATAGTAGCGTGATTTGGTTCGATCGAAGATCGAGGGAGATTTTTCAGGTGCGTTGTTTGTTGGGTCACCATCGCAGAAACGATCAGGCATCAGAAAGTAGATAAAGTCGTTGGCATCGAATCCTTGAGGCTGATGCGAAACTGTTGGGAGGACTTCGAAGGAGAACTCGGCCAAGGAGGGTTCTTCGGTGGAGCGATGAAGCCGGATGGGGACGATACCTGGGGGGCAGTCGGGAGCGATGTGCAGGTCCGCAAAAAGGTAGTGCCCGTTCTCGCTGGTTTGAACGCTTGTCAGGTGGATGTGGTCTGAGTCGCACAGGAGCAGGAGTGTGGAATCCAAGCCGTGGCCGTAGAGGAGGATTCGAACCGGGTTGGTTTTCGAACCTGTCCACCAGGAAGGTGGTTCGACGCGTGATACGGAAACGTTGGAGGATTTCGCAGGTGCTGATTCTTGTGAGATAACGGGATCGGCAACAGCCGTATCCGCAAAGATTGGGCAAGGGTTCGCGTGGGGTAGCAGGCTGGAGAGTGCGAATGCGATTGAGCGCAGAAATGGAAGAAAGTTCGTCGTCGTAGAAGTTTGTTTAGCGATTGGTTGGGCAGATGGATGTGTTGTGAGCATCAGGAGTGGTTCTTGAAGCAAGGCAGTCGTTGTGAATGAATCAAAAGAGTGGACAGGGGTGATCGATGAGCGTCAATTATCCTACCTGGAACAGAAAGAATCGTCAGGGAGGTCGAGTTGAGCCGAATCGCACTACCATTTCGGGGAAAACGCAAGCTATACTTAGGAAGTTCGAAATCCCGATAGGGAATTTCAGCAGGCGACTGCCTCCTACCTCCCACCACCAATCATCTCCACGATTTTTCCTTGCCGTGTTTTTTCTTTCCGTGATTTTTCCTTTCCACGATTTTTCCTCAGGCCGGTGACATGATGACACTTCGTCCACGTTTTTCTTCTGTTCGTTCGAAACACGCAGCGCGTATGTTGCTGGCCACTTTGTTGGGGTTGTCGGGTTCTTCGATTTTGTTCTCGACAGCGAATGCTGAAAATTGGCCTCAGTGGCGAGGGCCCAAGAATGATGGGGTGTCGACGGAAAAGAACATTGCGACCGAGTGGAGTCCAGAGAAGAACGTCGCATGGCGATGTGAATTGCCGGGCCAAGCTGGGGCGACGCCGGTGGTTTGGGGTGATCGGATTTTCTTGACCAGTTCCGAAGGGGACGATTTGGTTTTGATCGCGGTCAATGCGAAAGACGGATCGAAGCTGTGGAAGCAAAAGGTTGGATCGGGGAATCAAGACGCGAGGGCGGGCGAAGGCAACTCGGCTTCGCCGTCCCCATGTACCGATGGCAAGCATGTATGGTGTTTTTTCGGAACCGGCATGTTGGCTTGTTTTACCGTCGATGGCGAGCCGGTTTGGCGAGTTGATGTCAATGAGAAGTTCGGCAAGCTTGATATTCAGTTTGGGATGACGAGCACACCGGTGCTTGAAGGGGATGGGCTGTATTTGCAATTGATTCATGGACCGATGAAATTCGATGATAACACGCGAATCGGCAAGGTAGTCAAGCTTGAGAAGACCACGGGAAAAACCGTATGGGAGATCGATCGGGTCACCAACGCGGGGTTTGAGTGCAAGCACTCGTATGCTTCTCCTTTTATCTACAAGGATGAGAAGCAACAGTTTTTGGTGGTTCACGGTGCGGATTGCATCACTGGCCACAGTTTGAGCGACGGTAAAGAGATGTGGCGTTTTGGTGAGCTCAACGGTCCGACGGAGTTGAATCCCAAGCAGAATGACCCGACTTTCCGATTTGTCGCTTCGCCAGCCATGGTTCCCGGAACGATTATTGTTCCGACAGCGAAGGAAGGGCCACTGGTGGTATTGAAAGTCAACGAAGCGTTGCAGGGAGAGAGTTCCAAGAAGTCAGAAGTTGTCTCGTGGTCGATTCCCCGAACGCCAGACGTTTCGATTCCTTTGATTGTCGATGGCTTGGTGTACATCTTGCACAAGGATGGCAAGCTGCAGTGTATGGATTTGAAGACGGGCGAAGAGATTTACTTTAATCGCACGTACACAGGTCAGCATCGCAGCAGTCCGACGTATGCCGACGGCCACATTTATTTCTCGTCCAATGATGGGCATTGCACGGTGGTCAAAGCGGGTCGCGATTTTCAGATCGTTTCGACCAATGCGATGAACGAACCGATCACGGCTTCGCCTGTGGTATCCGGCGGCGTATTGTACGTCCGTTCGTATCAAGCCCTTTACGCGATCAAGAAATAGAGCGCATAGTTATGGGAAACCAGGCATTTCGCCACTTGATCAGCGGGAAAGCAGCCAGCGGCAAGTCGCTTAGCAGCGATGTGCTGGGTTGTCAGGAGTTCAATCGAGGAGCTCGATTGCATCGCCGGCAATTGCTTACGGCTGGATCGCTGAGCGCCCTTGGGCTTGGGCTCGGCGGCGTGCCGGTCGCGTACGGCCAAGAGGCGTTGCGTGGGATTTCTCAAACGCATGCTCCGAAGGCCAAGCGGTGTATTTTTCTATTCATGTGGGGAGGCCCGAGCCAGCTCGACACATTTGATTTGAAACCCGATGCGCCGGCGGAGATTAGGGGCGAGTTCAAACCGATCTCCACCGCTGTGCCTGGCACACAAATCTGTGAACACTTCGGGCAGCTTGCTAAGTGGACAGACCGGTTAAGCATAATCCGATCCCTTTCCCATGATGATCCAGCGCACTTGTCGAGCGGGCATGCGACATTGACAGGTAATCGCGCTCCGGTCCTTAAGAGCGATGCGGATCCGCCGAGTCCAAAAGACTCACCGCACCTTGGAAGTTTGCTATCGCGATTGCAACCGCGCAGCGATGGAATACCGTCGTTTGTCGCGATGCCATGGAAAGCTCTTCATCCGGCTGCACCTGGGGGGCAAGCACCTGGCCAGCATGGCGGGTGGTTGGGTCAAAGCTATGACGGCCTTTTGTTGCAAGGGGATCCGAACGATCCGAAGTGGCGTCCACAAGGTCTGTCGTTACCTGCGGAGATCACGCTAGATCGACTCGAATCGCGTCGGGTATTGATGGAATCGCTCGAGTCGCAGCGCAGGTTTTTAGCGGACAATCCAGCCGTTTCAGCACTGGGGACGCAGCAATATCAAGCGGCCCAGATGCTGTCGAGTTCAAAGGTTCAAGAAGCGTTTGATCTGACGAAGGAGAGCGATCAGACTCGAGATCGTTACGGAAGAAATATCCACGGCCAATGCGTGCTGATGGCAAGAAGGTTGCTTGAACATGGTGTTTCGTTGGTGAGTGTCAATTGGCACAACGACGGTCAGAATTTTTGGGATACGCATGGAGACAACTTCAAGCGGCTTAAAAATGATTTGATTCCACCTTCTCAAGCGGCGTTGGTCGCATTGCTTGAGGATCTCGAAGCTCGCGGTATGCTTGAGGACACCCTCGTGGCTTGGGTGGGTGAGTTTGGCCGACGGCCACAGATTACCGCCAACAATGCAGGCCGAGAGCATTGGCCCTACTGTTATAGTGGTCTTTTGGCGGGTGGCGGGATCCGACGTGGGTACGTGCACGGTGAGAGCGATCGCCATGGAGCTTATCCGGTACGCGATGCGATGACTCCGCAGGACTATACCGCAACGATGCTTCATCTGCTTGGTTACGATCCGCAGCAAACACTTCTGGATCGCGAAGAGCGTCCGCATCCTTTGTCGACCGGCAAGGTTATTCACGAGTTGCTCGGTTGAGGTTGCTCGGCTAAGGCTGATCGGGAAGGCAGCTCGGCTAAGAGAGTGTTCGCATGTCGCACCAAGATGAGCTTGGTGCGAACGTAGCGGATTTCATTCAGCATCGTTTCAGCTAGCGACTGAACCGAAGATGATCGACAGAGATCGGTTCTCTCACTGCGCGTCCCAGGAGCTCCAGGGGGCGGTGTGATCCGGTCGAAGGCCAGGATCGCACATCGCTTAGCTCGGGCATCAGTTCGATCAACTGATCCTTTAGAGTTACGACAAGTCTCGACAGTCTTGTCGAAGTGGGGATCTCGCTTAGAGCCATGACCGTTTTCATGATCTTGACCAGACAAGCGCGGTCGCGGAGGGATTCGGTCAGAGGTTCATCGCGATCGACAAGTAGGATTTCGATCGGCACATCTAAGATATCCTTCCAGAAATAAAGTTCTTGAAGGGTTAGGTTGGAACCCGGTCGCTCTTGGCTTCGTAGGACGCGCAATGCAATACCGGATTGTCTGGCTATCGACCTTAGCGAACGACCTTGTTGCACCCTGACTTTCGCTATCCGATGGTAGGATTTGCGTCTGGACTTGTATTCTGGTGCCGGTCCTTCGGTTACTTCACGCTTGGAATCCATAATACTTCTTTGATGGAATTGCGTACAAGCGAGGAACAGTGTGTGCTCCGATCCTTCTGTTGGTAATGAATGTGGTTGGACAAGGATAAATCAACGGTTGTCTTGGGTATTCTGCGCGGATTACCTATGTTGTCTCCCCTGCAACGTAGGGGAGTTTCCCTTCCGCAGGGCAGGAGTGGTGGAAATCTAAGCAAAAAGCAAGGAAATACTGGTTTTGCTAGCAAAGCGGGCGGGTTGGAAATGGGTGTTAAAGGCTTGCTAATCGGAATATTTTACCAATAACGCAAACTCGGCGTTATCCGCAGAGTGTGAACTGCCGATCTGACGAGATGTATCTCCACCCACATACCCGTAGACAGGTATCCCATGGAAGGTTCATCGAAAACCCACCAACGGCTCAAGACAGCAATTCGTAATGCTTGCATAGCAGCTTTGTTGGTTCCAATAATTCCAATGACTTTCAGTGGTTGCAATCGAGCGCATTATCGCACGCGAGCCGACCAGGAGGTCAGTCAGTTGATTGACGAGAAGGTTTGCGATGCTGCGGCGCCGTCGATACCTGGGATTCAGGTAGATCGAGCATCGCGGATGTTTGATCCTTTCAATCCGGATCGACCGCCGATGCCTGAGGATGACCAAGTTGCGCATGGGTACATGCGGATGGTCAATGGCAAGAAGCATTATCCGCTTTGGGACGTCAATGGTCGGACGAACACGGCGGAGAATCCGATTTGGTGGCAATACTTACCGCTTGATGAGCGTGGCGTATTGGTGCTGGACGCGGATACAGCGGTGCGTGTAGCGACATTGCATAACACGAACTACCAAGCGGAGATCGAGACGCTTTATCTTTCTGCGTTGGACGTAAGTTCTGAGCGATTCTTGCTGAGCAATCAGCTTTTTGCTGGTTACGGATCGATTTACACAGCGGATGGTTCGCTGCGGCGAGGTGCGGGTGGTAACACGAGCACGACGGTATCGAACAGTTTGTTTTCGCGTGGACCGCGTGGAATCGGGCTTCGTCGTCAGTTCACCACTGGTGCGGACATGATCGTTGGGTTTGCGAATACGTTGACTTGGCAGCTTGCAGGTCCGGACACGCAGACGGCGACGACGCTTTTGGATTTCAGTTTTGTGCAGCCGCTCTTGCGTGGGGCTGGGCGGGACGTGGTGATGGAGCGACTGACTCTTGCAGAGCGAACGTTGCTTTATAACGTTCGTGCTTTTGAGCGTTATCGAACAGGTTTTTACACGACGGTTACCGTTGGTCGACAAGCGGAGCCTGGTCCGACGCGTCGTGGTGGTTTGTTTGGTGGTGCGGGGCTTCAGGGTTTCACGGGTCTCGGTGGTGGATTCGGAACGGTAGGTAACGTACAGAACAATGCGGGTGGAGCTGGGTTTGGCGGTGGTGGTGCGGTACCGCAAGTCGGCGGGTTCCTAGGGCTTGTTCAAAACCAGCTACAGATTCGCAATGCGGAGGAGAACGTGGCTCGGTTGCGCGACAACTTAGCTCGGTTCGAAGACACGCTTCGCGAGCAGTTGACCATCATCCCGGCCACACAGGATGCGATTCCGAGTCAGCAGTTGCAGGTAGCTCAAGCTCGCCAGGCGTTGATTTCTTCGCAAGCGAGTTTACTGCAGCAGAAGTTCAACTACGAGCAAGCTTTGGACAACTTCAAGTCCACCCTTGGGCTTCCGCCGTATGTATGCATTGAGATCAAGGATCCGATACTCGATCAATTCGATTTGATTAGTACCGACCTAAAGAACCGACGTGATCAAGTTGCGGATTTGCGGGATGCGATCGGTGACGACAACGCTAAGCTGCTTGAACTCAGTCCTGTGGAAGCCAATCCGCAGACGGGGATCAAAGAGCGATCGCTTCAGTGGAACGAGCAGTCCAAGGGTGCTGTTGCTGGGATTCAGCAAGGGATTCGCACGATTGAGGAAGTTCGTAAGACATTGTTAGGGACGGACTTTGCTCGAGTTCGCGAAGACATCGCTAAACTGCGAGACGTGCTTCCACAGCGTGAATCGGAGTTAGCGAGACTTCGTGAGATTTACGCTCAGGAGCGGGACATGGTCTGCAATCTGCTCCCTACTGATACCCTCGACTTGGCGTTATTGTCCTCTAGCGATTTGGAGTCGCTCCCAGAGAAACTCTCGAAGGATCTTGATAAGCTTGAGGATCGCTTCCGAGCACGCGAAGCGAGGGTCAAGAGGTTAAGGGATGACGCAGAGCGAGCGATGACGAGCACGGGTGGGGACGGTAAAGAGCAGTTCAAGAACTTGCGAGACCAAGTGATCTTGCCTAGTCAGTCCTTGTTAGCAGAGTTCGCCGAAGATGTGCTTGCTTTGCAAGTTCTCCAAGCAAGGTCGCGGGTCGAGAGTGTGAATCTTCCGCAAGTTGACTTGCGGCAGGAGGAAGCTGTCGAGATTGCTAGGCAGAATCGGCTTGATTGGATGAATGCGCGAGCACAGTTGGTGGATTCATGGCGATCGATCGAAGTCGTCGCTGATAACTTAGAGAGCTATCTCGATGTGGTTTTCAGCGGAGATCTTCAGAATGCCAACGACAATCCAATCTCATTGCGAGGCAGGACTGGACGGCTGCGAGCTGGATTCCAATGGGATACGGCATTGACTCGAATGAACGAGAGAAACCAGTATCGTCAAGTGTTGATCGAGTATCAGCAAGCCAAGCGGAGTTATTACCGTTACGAGGACAGTGTATGGCAAGGCTTGAGGTCATCATTGCGAAACATACGCTACAACCAGTACAACTTTGAGTTGCAGCGATATGCGGTACGAATTGCTGCTCAGCAGATCACGATCAACGAGGATCTACGGCAGATTCGAGAGAGCTTGAATCAAGCTTCTGGACCCACGGCAGCTCGGGATAGTGTCTCTGCTTTGCAAGATCTTCTCAACGCTCAGAATACCTTCTTAGGTGTTTGGGTGTTCTACGAGGCGCTTCGCAGAAACCTTGACCAAGACTTAGGTACGATTCGGGTTGATTCGGAGAACATCTGGGTCGATCCAGGGCAGATCACTTCGGCCACGTACGGTTTCCCAGGATCGGCAGGAGGAGCCTACTGTCCTCCTTGCCAGGATCCGATCAGTGAAGTGGTCGCAGAGAGACTTGAAATCGACACCGGTGATCAACAATTCTTGGATCAGCAAGGCGTTGATCCGCGAATCATCGAACCCCGGGCTATCGAACCACTCCCTTTGAATACGACGTTACAGGATTACGTAAAGCCGTAAGGCTGCTTAAGCGTGAACCGTTGATGAAGTTCCCGCGAGGGAGTTTTCATCGAGGAATTGAGACGGAAGTAGTACTTCGACCGTTTCAACCGACACTGTTGCGTGGTACTTGCCCATGACTTCTTCGCGAAGGACTTTGATCAAGCCTTCGCTGACGTGAAACGGGACGATCGTTTCGATCCGGACGCTTGGAGAAGGCACCCATGTTCCGTCGTGGATATTATGGCGTCCGACTCCTTGGGCGGGAGTGACGGTAAATCCAGTAGCACCACGCGAGATGCATTCCCTTTGCACCAGTTCTTCGCAAGCGGGTTCTGCGATGATCGTGATGCGACGCATTCGGTTCAGTCCGCGTTTGCGGGTCGCGTCTCCATGTTGTGAGAGAGCTTGATGTTGCTCCAAGCCGACGATCTCTAAACGCAATCCTTCGGCTTCCATGTCGGCTTGCATCTCATGGAGTTTTTCCATAACGGTATGGTCGACGAGCTTTGCATCGGAGATATCGACGATGAGGTTGTTTCGTTGCACAAGTCCGATGTGTTCGATTTGGCGTTTAAAGGGGATCCAGTTACTGAATACCGCTGATTCGCTTGCCCGTATCTTGACCGTATCCTCCGAGACCGGTTCGATGTCCAAGTAAGCCTTGAAAAAGGACTTCATCGGTACTCCGTTGAGGATGTGGATGAAGAACTTCATGCCGATACCTGCAGCGACACCGAAGAGCAGGTCGGTCCAAAGAGTCACGAGCAAGGTTGTGACGAAGATGATGAATTGTTCGCGACCTACGTGGTAGGCGTGCATGAATTCGCTTGGGTGAGCCAGTCGATAGCCGGTGTAGATCAACATTGCAGCTAACGCGGCTTTGGGGATCAAGTGCAAGGTCGAGGGCAACAGCGAGACACACAGAAGCAGTAAGACACCGTGCCAGAGATCGGCAAAGCGGGTTCGTGCTCCATTGTCGATGTTGGCTTTGCTTCGGACGATCTCGGAGATCATCGGCAGTCCACCTAGGAGCGAAGCTACTAAGTTTGCAAACCCGACCGCAAGCACGTCACGGTTCATGTCCGTTTTGCGTTTCCAAGGATCGATGGCATCGATCGCCTTCGCGCTCAAAATTGATTCCAGAGTTCCGATGATAAAGAACATCAGCACCCATTTCCAGGCGACCCAGTTGCGAAGCGCCCCGAATTCCGGAGTGACTACTTGTTTGAAAATCCCGAAGATCTCTTGGGGCAAGGGTACCAGGTGGCTTTCACCCAATTCGTACTCATGTCCAAGAAGTTGGTAGGTGTGTTTGTGGAGCAAATTAAAGTAGAGTCCGACTAGCACGGCGACGACCAAGACCACCAACTGGGGTGGAATAACCGATGCCGCTTTGAGCCGTTTTTTGAGCCATGGCCAAGTTGCCAGAAGGGCTAAGCTTATTAAGCCGATCACTGCGATCGCTGGGTTTGCCTCCGAGAGGAAGTGAGGGATTTCCGCGAGTAGTTCGAAGGGTTCTTGCAAATCGGTTTTCACGCCGAGAGCAATCGGTATCTGTTTGGCGATAATAATGATCCCGATGGCGGAGAGCATTCCGTGGATCGCGGACTTCGGAAAGAACTCACTGAGTATCCCTGCTTTAAAAATCCCAAAGAGAATTTGCAGCACGGAAGCGACGGCTGCGACAGCGAGCGCAGAGCGATATGCATTGATGTCTTCGGCGGTAATCTGCCCATCGGCAAATCCATTTCCACCAAAATCCTTGACGCAGCCGAGGACGATCACGATCATCCCGGCAGCTGGACCTTTGATGGTCAATTCCGAGTTGCTAATCAAGGTGGTGAGGATACTGCCGATCACCGCCGTCAAGATTCCCGCCATCGGCGGGAATCCACTTGCTAATGAGATCGCTAAGCACAGTGGCAGAGCGATAATGAAAACCATCAGTCCGGCGACGAAGTCTTCTTTGAGGTATCGAGAGAATCCCCGCAAATCGCCGCGCGGAGTCTCTTGTTGAAATTGTGACACGTAAGCACTTTCCCTGAATTGATTGAAACTGAGTGAACCTTGCTATTCGCTGCGAGCTGCAGCAAACGTCTTAACCAAGCAAAAGGTTCCATTCAGGGGGAGGACGTTGACGATGAAACTCCAAGAGGGCTTCATCGACATCGATGGTGCAACACTCTAAAGGTAACGGTATCCAACGAGTGCTTGAACAACTGAACGTAAAGGAAGGTTCTACTAGATACTGATCGGCTTCCTGTTCGGTAAGCTCTTCTGCATCGGATCCGAGCTCTTCGAAGGATTCCGAAGTGCAGATGGGAGCATCCGAGTGCATCCAAGGTGCGATGGAATTGGCGAAGAGACCCAGGAATACCCCGAGCAACAGCAGCCCGATCAAGGCTGGAGAACAGAGTTCGGCATATCTCCAACGAAACATGGTAAACTGCACGAGTTGAGAAAATCGGACCGTCCCTAACGCCATCCGGTAGGCTTCGAAACAGTTTCCATCGGTATCGTCAGCTTCTCGCTTGCGAGCGATATCCTGAAACAAATTATAGCAAGCCTAGATTCCAGGCGCTCGGAAACTGCCGATTTCGACGATTTTCCGCCCTCGCGTTTACTCCACTAGCAACCAAAATTTCCAAGTCGAAATATTTATCATGAACGTTATCATCACCGGAGGAGGTGGATTCCTCGGACACCAACTATGTGAAAAACTTCTACAGGTGCGGCAGTTGGTGAATTCCTCAGGAGTATCCGTGCCGATCGAACGGGTGGTGCTGCTCGATTCGCATTTTTCACGTCCAGCTGATTTGGGAGCCCCAGATAGTGCGATTCGCGTCGAGCGGGTGGTCGGAAGTGTCGAGGATGGAAAAATGATCGATGAGGTTTTAGGTGGTCGACCGGATACGTCGATTTTTCATCTCGCGTCGATGGTCAGCGGGGAATGCGAAGAGCGTTTCGATGACGCTTTGCGTGTGAACTTGCAAGGTGGATTAAACATTTTTGAAGCTGCCCGCAAGCTGGGGCCAACGTGTCGCGTGGTATTCGCAAGCAGCATCGCTTGCTTCGGTGGCCAAGCCATGAGCGACCCTTGTAACGACATGACCAAGACCACTCCGCAGACGACTTATGGTATGACGAAAGTCATGTGTGAGTTGTTGATCAACGACTATTCACGCAAAGGATTTTTCGACGGACGATCTGCCCGTTTGCCGACGGTGATCATAAGACCTGGGAAGCCCAATGCTGCGGCTTCGTCGTGGGCGAGCGGAATGTTTCGCGAACCGTTGCATGGAGTCGATTGCCTGTTGCCGGTTCATCTCGACCAATGCCATCCGATGACAGGTTATCGAACGGTGATCGATTCCTTGGTTGCTCTTCACGACTTACCCGCCGAGCGACTTGGAAGCGATCGAGCTGTTGGGCTAGCGGCTTTGCGAGTTACTCCTCGGGCTGCACAGCAAGCCCTCGCTCAAAAAGATATCCCTGGCTTGCCAAAACAACTTGGGAAGATTGTCGAGGTTCCCGATGCGAGGATTCAAGGGATTGTTGATCGATGGCCGTTATCGATTGATGGCTCTCGCGCGATTAGCTTAGGGCTCCCGTCTCCGACAAGTCTTTTGCAGATTATCCGCGAGTACATCGAAGACTTTATCGTTTAGGTGAACAGAGTCTCGATGATGTTTCCTTTGCTCCAAGCCATCGGCCGTCCGATAGGTGTAATGGATTCGACGCTTGGGTCGATCCCAAAGGCATGAAGGATCGTGGCGTGTAGATCTTCTACGCGGACAGGATCGCGTACACCTTCGAGTTGTGTGATTTCTTTTTGCTGTGCTTGTTTCGATGCGGATTCTTTTGCTGATTCGATCAGTTCGTCGGTAGTCGCTCCGTGTACGTGACCGCGACGGAAGGGGCCGCCGAACAGGACGGTGCTAAACCCGTTGGGCCAATGATCGCGTCCATCGGCGACGTTGATTTTTGGGGTACGTCCAAATTCACCACCGCATACGACGACTGTTGAATCGAGAAGTTCGCGTGCTTCTAACAATTTGATCAAGCCGTGCAGAGCTGCATCGAGGATCTTGCATCGACCGGATTGCAGCGTGTGGTTTTCGATATGGGAGTCCCAGCCACTGAGCTCGACTTCGACACAACTTACACCTTGTTCGACAAGTCGCACTGCGGCAAGGCAACCGCGTCCGAAGGGAGTATCGCCGAAGGAGTCGCGTGTGGATCGATCTTCTCGATCGATTTCGAAAGCTTGGATCTGCTCGCTGGACATCATCTGCATAGCCCGTTGGGTCGAGATCGAGTGAAGGGTCTTGTTGGCATCCAGGTCACTGCGTCGACCTCTTCGGAACTGCTTCTCGAGGACTTCTAAGTCTGCGATACGTTTCTGGAACTGTTCGTCATTGACGCGGCTTTTGAGGTTTGGAAGTGGATTCTTGGGGTCGGAGAGCTGGAACGCATCCCATTGGCTTCCAAGGTAACCACCGCGCGAAGGCCATTGGC
>Ga0255137_1000466_pt1 | contig 13918 bp, 14 predicted proteins | sample Law_Atlam_RepC_8_FD_188548 | JGI IMG/M metagenome (GOLD analysis project Ga0255137, IMG submission 188548) | Freshwater microbial communities from St. Lawrence River, New York, United States - Law_Atlam_RepC_8d | ecosystem: Environmental > Aquatic > Freshwater > River | place: USA: New York... | reverse complement strand
CTCGCGCCAAGCGGCCAGTGCCGATGCCTTGGTTCAATATGCCCAAACGCTGGGCCTGAAGGCGCAGCGGGTGGACGACGCCAATGCCGCCTTGGCCCATTGCCCACTGGTGGCCAGCACCACGCCCGCACAACAAGTGGTGCTTAATTCAATGCCGCGCAGCGATGCGTTTGTGGCGGCTGTGGGGGCCTTTACGCCCCGCATGGTGGAATGGTCTGCCCAGGTTTGCCAACACCTGGCCCGAACCGGTACGCTGGTGGTGGACACCCGCGATGCCGACCACGAAGCGGGTGATTTGTTGCAAGCAGGCATCGATGTCAACACCTTACCCACCTTGGCTGATGTGGTGGGGCAAACCGAAACATGGCAACGTGCAGCCCGGCCGTCACCCGGCCCGGTCTTTTTTAAAAGCTGCGGCTGGGGCGGCTGGGATTTGGCGGCTGCCCGGTGCTTGACTGGGTGACTGTGGGTTGACTGTGGGTTGAATGGGGATTGAGGGCTCCCGAGCTGCTCAGCGCCCCACTACCCGCGCCATCTCCAGGCACTTGTTGGAGTAACCCCACTCGTTGTCGTACCAAGCCACCACCTTGATGAAGGTGCTGTCCAGTGCAATGCCCGCATCGGCGTCGAACACACTGGTGCACACCTCGCCCCTGAAATCGGTCGACACCACTTTGTCGGTGGTGTACCCCAGCACGCCCTTGAGCGCGCCTTCGCTTTGGGCTTTCATCTCGGCGCAAATCTCGGCATAAGTGGCCGGGTTGTTCAGCTCGGCGGTCAAGTCCACCACCGACACGTCGGATGTGGGCACCCGAAAAGCCATGCCGGTCAGTTTGCCCTTGATCTCGGGAATCACCACGCCCACGGCCTTGGCCGCGCCCGTGCTGCTGGGAATGATGTTTTCCAAAATGCCCCGGCCCCCGCGCCAGTCTTTGTTGCTGGGGCTGTCCACGGTTTTTTGGGTGGCGGTGGCCGCGTGCACCGTGGTCATCAGGCCACGCTTGATGCCCCATTTGTCGTTCAGCACCTTGGTGATGGGGGCCAGGCAATTGGTGGTGCAACTGGCGTTGCTGATGATGGCCTGCCCGGCATAAGTGGCGTGGTTCACGCCGTACACAAACATGGGCGTGTCGTCTTTGGAGGGGGCCGACATGACCACTTTTTTGGCTCCGGCCGCCAAATGCTTGCCCGCGCTGTCTTTGTCCAAAAACAGGCCCGTGGCCTCAATCACCACATCGGCCCCCACCTCGTTCCACTTCAGGTTGGACGGATCGCGCTCTTGCGTCAGGCGAATCTTGCGGCCATTGACCACCAAGGTGTTGCCCTCTACCGACACGGTGCCCTTAAAGCGCCCGTGCACGCTGTCGTATTGCAGCATGTAGGCCAGGTAATCGGGCTCCAGCAAGTCGTTGATGCCCACGATTTCGATGTCGTCGAAGTTTTGCACCGCCGCGCGGAACACCATGCGCCCGATGCGGCCAAAGCCGTTGATGCCAATTTTTGTGGTCATGAGAGTCTCTCTGAAAATTAAGGAAAAAATGCGGTGCCAAATACCGGCGCAATGCGGTCAAAGGCTCACAGCAGCGCAGAAAAATCGTCAATCACCCGATCCGGCGCGCAGGCGTGCACCGACTCGCCCATGTTGTAGCCATACGGCAATAACCAAACCGACACACCCGCGTTTCGTGCTGTGGCCGCGTCGATCGACGAATCGCCGACAAACAGGGCGCTCGATGGGTCCAGGCCCCAGCGGGTCAAACAGTCCAAAACGCTGGTGGGATCGGGTTTTTTGACCGGGAAACTGTCACCGCTTACCACCACATCAAAGGCCTCATGCAGGCCATGAACACGCAGTACGGTGTCGGTGTAGCGGCCTTCCTTGTTGGTCACCACGGCCAATTTGCAACCCCGCGCACGCAGGGCCGCCAGCACCTCGCGCACCTGCGGATAAAGGTGACTGCGGGTGCCGCAACGGGCTTGGTAGTATCGGTCAAAAATCGGCAGAGACTGCTTCAGGTCGGGCCCACTGCGCACCGCCTCCACCGTGGTTTGGGTCACACTGGCCAGTGCCTGGATCAGCAGTTCTTTGGTCCCGTGCCCAATCCAGTCATTGACTTGCTGCTGCGACACCTGGGGCCAATCAAAGTAGCGCAAGGTGTCGTTTACGGCATCGGCAATTTCGGGCGCGGTTTCGACCAAGGTGCCATCCAGGTCAAAAAAATAGGCTTTTTTGTCTGTATTCATGGAGACTTTTCAGGGGCCAGAAAATTTTTTTAGGCGAATGGAACCTGTGCTTCCAAAGCTCAAGCGTGACCCAGCGCGCGTTTGCGGCGCTCCATCATGCGCCAGACAAAGGGCGTGAAAATCAATTGCATGGCAATTTCCATCTTGCCGCCGGGCACCACAATCGTATTGGCACGGCTCATCCAAGAGTCGTTGATCATGTTCAACAGATAGGGGAAGTCAATACCCTTAGGGTTTGCAAAGCGGATCACCACCATGCTTTCATCGGCCGACGGAATGTCGCGTGAAATGAAGGGGTTGGAGGTGTCCACCATGGGCACGCGCTGAAAGTTGACGTGCGTGTGCGCAAACTGCGGCACGATGTAGTTCACGTAGTCGGGCATGCGGCGCAAGATGGTGTCGGTCACAGCCTCGGTGCTGTAGCCCCGTTGGTGCTTGTCGCGCCAAAGCTTTTGAATCCACTCCAGATTAATGACCGGCACCACCCCCACGCGCAGGTCCGTGTGTTGCGCAATGTTGTGCTCCGGGGTAACCACCGCACCGTGCAAGCCTTCATAAAACAGCATGTCGGTGTCAGCCGGTAAAGCCTCCCACGGGGTAAACGTGCCAGGCTCTTGGCTGTAAGGGGCGGCTTCTTCGGCGTTGTGCAGGTATTTGCGCGCTTGGCCCTGCCCCGTCTCACTGTAGGTCCGGAACAGGTTTTCGAGTTCACCAAACAGGTTGTTATCCGAGCCAAAATGGCTGAAATTTTTGTTGCCTTCCTTTTCAGCTTGGGCCTGGCGCACCTTCATTTCCTTGCGGTCAAAGCGGTGAAAGCTGTCGCCCTCGATGATGGCCGCGTGCACGCCTTCACGGCGAAAGATATTGGAGAAGGTGCGTGTCACCGTCGAGGTGCCCGCGCCCGATGATCCCGTAATGGCAATGATGGGGTGGCGTTCAGACATGGAATTTCCTTGTTGTTTTAAAAATCAAGTGACTTAGATGGGTGCCGCTCAATCGCGAAACAAGCTGCGCTCGGCAAACAAAGGCGCAAAGCTTTCTTGTCTTGCGGGTTCGGTGTGGTAGCGCTCAATGCGCTCGACCTCGTTTTTGGAGCCAAACACCAGACCAATGCGCTGGTGCAAGCTGGTCGGTTGGACGGTCAGCATGGGCGCGCGCCCGGTACTGGCCCGGCCCCCAGCTTGCTCCATGATGAAACCCACCGGGTTGGCCTCGTACAGCAAGCGCAGGCGACCCGGTTTGCTCGGGTCTTTGGTATCGCGGGGGTACATGAACACACCGCCGCGCATCAGAATGCGGTGCGCCTCGGCCACCATGGAGGCGATCCAACGCATGTTGAAATCCTTGCCACGCGGGCCAGTCTTTCCCGCCAAACACTCGTCCACGTAGCGCTTGACCGGAGCTTCCCAGAAGCGGCTATTGGAAGCGTTGATGGCAAACTCCTGGGTGTCTTCGGGCACCCGCAACTCGGGGTGGGTGAGCATGAACTCGCCCATCACCGGGTCGAGCGTGAATCCGGCCACGCCATTGCCCACACTCAAGACCAGCATGGTGGTCGGGCCATACAGGGCATAACCCGCAGCCACTTGACGCGTGCCCGGCTGCAAAAAATCGTTTTCGGTCAAGGCACCGCCATGGGCGGTGGCGTCGGGTGCACGCAACACACTGAAAATGCTGCCCACGGACACATTCACATCGATGTTGCTGGACCCATCCAGCGGGTCGAATACCAACAGGTATTTGCCACGGGGGTGTTGCACCGGAATGGCGTAAGGCCCGTCCATCTCTTCCGAGGCCATGCCCGCCAAGTGCCCGCCCCACTCGTTCATGCGAATGAACAACTCGTTGCTGACCACATCGAGTTTTTTCTGGGTCTCGCCCTGCACATTGATGCTGCCCCCGGCATCGGCTGCGTGGTTGCCGTACAGATCGGCCAATGCGCCATAGGCCACCGACTTGGCAATGGCCTTGCAGGCCATGGCAACGTCCAGAATCAAGGCATTGAAGTCACCACTGGCATCGGGAAATCTGCGACGCTCCTCAATCAGGTATTGCGTCAGGGTAGGCGTGGTGCGGGGACTCAGGGACATAGGGAAAAACTCTCTGAAGATTTAAAAAAATACAAATATCAGCGCTGAGCTCAGGCAATAGCCGCCTGTTTGAGGGCTTGCATCACGCCCCGATAGCCGCCATCGGCATCGGGCGCACCAAATACGGCACTGCCGGCCACGCAGGTGTCGGCGCCCGCCGCCACGATTTGGGCGATGTTGTCGATTTTCACGCCACCATCTACTTCCAGCACGATGGACTGGCCGCCCCGGGCCACATGGGTGTTGATGCGCTGGCGTGCTGCTTGCAGTTTGGGCAAAGTCGAAGGGATGAACTTCTGGCCCCCAAAACCGGGGTTCACGCTCATCAGCAAAACCACGTCCAGGCGATCCATCACATGGTCCATCCATTCCAAGGGTGTGGCGGGGTTGAACACCAAGCCCGCCTTGCATCCGTGGTCGCGGATCATTTGCAAAGTGCGGTCCACATGGCGACTGGCTTCGGGGTGGAAAGTGATGATGTTGGCCCCCGCTTTGGCGAACAAGGGCACCAAGGCATCGACAGGTTCGACCATCAAATGCACATCAATCGGAATTTGCACATGCGGGCGAATGGCTTCGCACACCAAGGGGCCAATGGTCAGGTTGGGCACATAGTGGTTGTCCATCACGTCAAAATGAACCCAATCGGCGCCTGCGGCTTCGATGGCACGCACCTCTTCGCCCAAGCGGGCAAAGTCAGCAGACAAAATGGAAGGGGCAATGCGTACAGGGTTCATGCGAGTGTCTTGATAAAAGTGCTGTGCCATTCGCGCAACTGCGCTACGCCCACGCCCTCCAAGCTGGGAAGGGTACGCAACGCGCCCTTGAAATCGTGCTCAGCGGTGAAGTCATTCGGGGTGATGACGGTGGCCAAGCCTGCTCCTATGGCGGCACGCAAGCCGTTTTCGGAATCTTCAAAGGCCAAACACTGGCGTGCCTGCAGACTCAGACGCGTCAAGGTTTGCTGGTACACCATAGGGTCGGGTTTTTTGCGCGGCGCGGTGGAAGCGTCCTCGATCACTGAAAAGTTGCGCTTCCAGTCCGACCCAATGGCTTGGCGCAACAAGGCCGCAATGTTGACGGGCGAGGTGGTCGTGGCAATGGCCAGTTGTAACCCGGCTGCACTGGCCTCCGACAACAAAGCCAACACCCCCGGGCGCATTTGCACCGCACCGTCTTGCACCGCTTGCTCGTAGGCAGCGGTCTTGATCTCGTGCAGATGGTCAATGGTTTCTTGCATGCCCGCCCCACTGATGTCCTTGGGTTGTGAAGCCTGGGTTTGCCAATATGCTTTGATGCGTTCTTTGCCGCCAGAAACTGCCAGCAATCGTGTGTACAAGGGCACATCCCAGCGCCAGTCCAATCCCATCTCGGCAAACGCGTGGTTAAACGCCGCTAAATGGGCCATTTCGGTGTCGGCCAAGGTGCCGTCTACATCAAATATCAGAGCTTGGAGCATGCTATTTCCAGTTATTCAGTGGGGGACTGCTGTTGAAATACGCGACTGGCGAGCAGATCTTCGGGCATCAAAGTACTGAGGTCAGTCTCGCTCAGCACGCGGTCCTTGTCGGCATACAAACGGCTGGCCTGGCGCAGGCGGGCACGGTCCAGTGCGTTGCGCACACTTCGCGCATTGGCAAAGTGGGGACGCACCAAACGCCGCTGGAGATATTGCTGCATGACCTCGGCTGTGCCCTCGCCCATGACGTAGTTCTGGCTTGTCAACATCTTGTGCGCTATCTGCAGCAACTCGTCCACCGCGTAATCAGGAAACGAAATATGGTGCGCCACCCGACTGCTCATGCCGGGGTTGGACTGGAAAAAAGTGTCCATACGATCCTCGTACCCCGCAAGAATCACCACCAGATCGTCCCGGTGGTTTTCCATCACCTGGAGCAATATTTCAATGGCTTCCTGTCCATAGTCGCGTTCGTTTTCCGGGCGATAGAGGTAATAAGCCTCATCAATGAACAACACCCCACCCATCGCCTTTTTCAACACCTCTTTGGTTTTGGGCGCGGTGTGGCCAATGAACTGCCCCACCAGATCATCACGGGTGACGCTGACCACATGCCCTTTTCGAACAAAGCCCAGCCGATGAAGAATCTGCGCCATGCGCAGTGCCACCGTGGTTTTGCCGGTGCCGGGGTTGCCGGTAAAGCACATGTGCAAGGAGGGCACTTGCGAGGCCAAACCCATGTTGGCGCGCAAACGGTCAATCACCAGCAAAGCGGCGATGTCGCGAATGCGTGATTTGACCGGGGCCAATCCAATCAACTCGTTTTCGAGTTCCGCCAACAAAGGCTCCACCTGGGAGTCGGCCAGAACCTCGCCCACGGTTCTGGCTTGGCTCACGGTTGTGGTGCCCAAGTTTTGACCCGGTTCTGTCTGCCCGGGATCGGGCACAGAAACCGCTTTGCTGCTGCCAGGTAGGTTGTACATGGTCGGTCGGATCAAGGTGTGCGTCAGTACCGCTCGCCTTCGGGGCGATTGGCGCCATAGCCGCGCACGGTGTAACGGATGCTTCTGCCATTCACTTCTTGGCGCTCCAGCATGAAGCCTTCTTCATTTGGGGGGCGGTTGACAATGAAACTCATGGTGATGGTTTCGACGCCACGGGTCGAGTCAAAGGCCATCAACCGGATGTAGTGACGAGGAAAAGCCTGCCGACAGGCGTTCATTTCCATCAACACCCCTGCGGCATCTTCCAGATCAAACATGGGCATGCCCCACATTTCCCAATAGGTGTTGCGTGGATGGGGGTCATCGGTGTATTCGACGCTCCAGGCATAGCCCTTGGAGAGTCCGTATTGAATCTGAGCGGTGATTTCGGCATCGGTCAAATCGGGCAGAAAACTGAACTGGCCTTGTGTCACTCGGCCCGTGGGGTTGGTCATCATTTGAGAACTCCTTTTTGCTGGGGTTAATTTGGGCCGGTTCAAGCGGTGGTGGGTGTGGCAGCGTAGTCACTGCTGTCGGTCGACTGGTAATTGAAAGAGATATCTCCCCAAGTGTCCAGCGCGGCCTTGAGCGGACCGCAAGTGGCTGCGGCTTTACGCAAAATATCGGGCCCCTCTTCCAAAATATTTTTGCCTTCGTTGCGTGCCTTGACCATGCACTCAAGGGCCACCCGGTTGGCAACTGCACCGGCCTGAATGCCTTGTGGGTGACCGATGGTGCCGCCACCAAACTGCAAGATCACATCGTCTCCGAACAAATCAATCAACTGGTGCATTTGCCCGGCATGGATACCGCCCGAGGCCACGGGCATGACTTTTTTCGTGTCCGCCCAGTCCATGTCAAAAAACAAGCCTCTGGGCAGGTCCGTCTTGGTGTAGCTGTCACGGCACACGTTGTAATAGCCCTGCACGGTCATAGGGTCGCCCTCCAACTTACCGACCGCAGTGCCGGTATGCAGGTGATCGCAGCCGGCCAGTCGAAGCCATTTGGCAATCACCCTGAAACTCACGCCGTGGTTCTTCTGGCGGGTGTAAGTGCCGTGTCCTGCCCGGTGCATGTGCATGATCATGTCGTTTTTGCGGCACCATTCGGCCATCGATTGGATGGCGGTCCAGCCAATCACCAAATCCACCATAACCACCACAGAACCAAGTTCTTTGGCAAATTCAGATCGCTCGTACATGGCCTCCATGGTGCCGGCCGTGACGTTCAGATAGGAGCCTTTGACTTCTCCGGTGGCGGCACTGGCTTTGTTCACGCCATCCATGACGTACAAGAATCGGTCGCGCCAGTGCATGAAAGGCTGCGAGTTGATGTTCTCGTCGTCTTTCATGAAGTCCAAGCCCCCCTTGAGACCTTCATAAATCACTCGGCCATAGTTGCGCGCTGAAAGGCCCAACTTAGGCTTGGTGGTAGCGCCCAACAAGGGGCGTCCGAATTTATCAAGGCGTTCACGCTCGACCACCAAACCTGTGGGAGGCCCCTTGAAGGTCTTGATGTAGGCCACCGGAATACGGATGTCTTCGAGGCGGGCCGCCTTCAGAGGCTTGAAAGAGAACACGTTGCCTATCAGGCTGGCGGTCATGTTGGCGATGGAGCCTTCTTCAAACAAAATCAGGTCATAAGCCACATAAGCAAAGTACTGGCCGGGGTTGTTGGGCACAGGGTCAACTCGATAAGCTTTGGCACGGTAACTGTCGCAAGCCGTCAGGCGGTCTGTCCAGACCACGGTCCAAGTGGCTGTGGACGACTCTCCGGCCACAGCAGCAGCGGCTTCTTCGGGGTCGACCCCTTCTTGCGGGGTGATTCTGAACAGGCAAATGGTGTCGGTTTCCTTGGGCACGTAGTCCGGCACCCAATAGCCCATCTGCTTGTACTTGAGCACGCCAGCGCTGTAGCGTTTTTTCTTGTCGGTAATTTCGGTCATGTCGGTCATGTTGAAGTTCCTAGGTTTTGGGGTTGGACTCTTGGCTGAATCTGTGCTGAATTTATTCATCTATTCAAATTAGGTAAATTCAAATAAACTTCCACTTCAGTTAAGGAAAACCTGAATGAAGAATGCCACCTTCCGACAATTGCGGGTCTTCAACGAAGTGGCCCGCCACCTGAGTTTTGCCCGTGCGGCCGAAAATTTGCACCTCACACCGCCTGCGGTGACCATGCAAGTCAAAGAGTTGGAGGGCCATGTGGGCATGCCTCTTTTTGAGCGCCAAGGCAAACAGGTCAGCCTCACCACCACGGGTGAATACATGCTGGTCTATACCCGCAGAATTCTGGCCACGGTAAAAGATGCCGAAGACGCGGCCGCCCGCCTGCAGCGGGCCGAGACTGGGGTGTTGACGATCGGCATGGTGAGTACCGCCAAATACTTCATGATGAAAATGCTGGCCGAATTCCGCAGCAAGCACGTTGGCGTGGAGTTAAAACCCGTCATTGGTAACCGCGATCAATTGGTGCAGATGCTGCAAAACAACGAGGTGGACATCGCGGTCATGGGCCGCCCGCCCAAAGAACTGCTCACCCGGGCCGAACCCTTTGCCGCGCATCCGCATGTGTTTGTATCCACCCCAGGGCATGTTTTGGCACAACGTGGGCACTTGAGTGTGGAGGACTTGCGGCCCTACGATTTCATTGTTCGTGAACCCGGCTCGGGCACCCGCAGTGCCATGGAAAAATTCTTTGTTGAAGCCCGCGTGAAACCCCGCCTGCAAATTCAATTGCACAGCAACGAAACCCTGAAGCAAGCGGTGATGGCGGGTTTGGGCATTGGCTTTATCTCACTGCACACCATCGGACTGGAGCTTCAGCATGGCTTGATTGCCTTGCTGGATGTAGAGGGCGCCCCCGTAGTGAGAGCCTGGAACGTGGTGCACACGCAGTCCAAAATGCTTTCTCCAGCGGCCGAGGCCTTCCGCTATTTCATGCTGGAGCAAGGCGAGGCGCATTTGGCCAATCAATTCGGGCACTGCCTGCCCTTTTGATAACCGATCATCAGATCTTGCCTGAGGTATTGGACATCGGCCTTCATCAGCCGCTTTCAGCTCATCAAAATCGCTTCGTTCAGGATTTCGTAACGTCGGCCTTGTTTGTCACAGGGCTTGAGGGCGCCATCGCGCACCAGACTGCTGATTTCACGGCTCACAGTTTCCAGCTTGATATCGAGCATGGCCCCCATGTCGTGGCGGGCAAAAAAATCCGTCATCTGGGGCTGCTCTGGGTCTCGCATCTTGAGGGCCAAAGCGGCTACTCGCTGACGGGCTGAACCAAAATTCAAATCCGCCAACCAGTCATCTGCGTCTTTCAGGGCTTGTTGCCACTTTTGCATCAAGCGTTTGTGCAAGCGTGGTGAGTTGGCCGACAGATGGTGCAGCACTGACAAGGGAATGCGGCAAACACTGGCTTCTACCAGTGCAACGGCTTCGGTGTCGTAGCGAGCGGTGGCCAGCGCCTCTAAACCTGCGACATCGCCTGGACGCAAAACTCGAACAATCCGTTCACGCCCATCTGCAGTGGTCCTAACGAGTTTCAACATGCCTTTGCGCAAAGTAAAAACACCCACGGCTTTCTGGCCTTCGGTATAAAGCGGCGCATCGGCTGCAAAAACCATGTCATCGATGGGCGTATGGACTTCTGCAAAATCCTGCTCATTCAGGTCGGCAAACAAGACCATGTCACGAATGCCGCAATTTCGACAATCCGAAGTGCCCTTCCAAGCAGAGTCGATTTTGATGGGAATCATGCGATTAATCTAACAGGTTCACAGTGCGACAAGCTGACATAAGACGCGTACTTAAGGATAAAGGCAGAAGGACCGAGGTCAAACAGACTTGCGGCCTTGCGCCATGCGTTCTTCTAGGTAAGGACCATAAAAATCGGGCAGGTAGGCGCCCTCCATTCGTTCAGCCACCTCTTTGCCACCCGGTCCAAAAAACAGCAAGGTGGGGGTGATCGAGACTTTCCACAGACGGGTCAACTGGTCATGGGTGGTCAATTTGCCCGCAAAGTCCAATACGGACTGATTGTTGCGCATGTCCACCTGAACAATGACCGTCCCCGCTTTGTGCATGGGCGATAGGTGGCTTTGGCGGGCTTGGCGACAAAACACACACCCCTCTAAGCTGACCATGACAATCAGGGGCTGCTTTTTTTTAAGGGCCAGCGCCAACTCGTCGGGCAGCGACTGGGCCGCAGGCAAAGTGGCCACAGGCCCTGTTTGGGCCAGAGCGGGTACGGCCACCAAGGCCAAACCCACGCGCAAGAGCCAATCTCGGCGGTGCCAGTCAGAACGGGGTAAAAAAGCTTGGGAAAACGCCATGAGGGTCAGACCGTGGACAATATCGGGTTTCGCTTCTGTTCTGGAACCGTTCAGAAGACGTTCGTTAAATATAAGAAACCAGTGAATTATTGGAGAAATTCGTGAATCTCGCAAGCTTGCTTGAAACCTGGGGAGACTCAAATGTACTGGCCCTGACCGGGGCCTTGGTGGGCTTCATTTTTGGTTTTGCGGCCCAACGCTCACGGTTTTGCGCCCGCGCTGCCGTGATCGAATGCTGTGAAGGCCAACCCGGAGATCGCTTCAGCGTTTGGTGGCTGGCCTTTGGAGCCTGCCTGGTCGGGGTGCAAGGCTTGGTGCTGGCCGGATGGCTAAAGCCTGGCGATGCCCGTTACATCGCCCCAACCGGCAGCATTTCCGGTGCCGCCCTAGGGGGTCTGTGCTTTGGCGCTGGCATGATCCTGACCCGCGGATGCGCCAGTCGCCTGCTAATTCTGTCGGCTAACGGTAATTTAAGAGCTCTTTTGGCCGGTTTGGTGTTTGCGGTCACGGTACAAGCCAGCATTGCCGGATGGTTGGCCCCAGCAAGACAGACCCTGGCGTCTTGGTGGCCGATCGATGGCGGACCTTCACGAGATTTGTTGCAACTTTCCGGCTTAGGTCCCGTGGGCGGTTTTGTCTTTTTTAAAACCCACCAGCGGCATTGGGGCCTGGCTTTGGGTGCGCTCATCACCGGTCTGACGATTGCGTTGGGCTGGGGGCTGACCCAAGCCATCGCCCTGCAGTCCTTTGAAGCCGTCCAAATACAAAGCCTGAGCTTCAGCAGCGCCTCGGCCGAAATGCTGATGCGGGTGTTGTCCAGTGCCACTTCCCCCAGTTGGGGCTTCGATTCGGGCTTGTTGCCCGCCACATTCCTCGGTTCATGGCTCGGTGCCTTGGTCGGTGGCGACTTCAAGCTGGAAGGGTTCAAAACTGAAAACAAACTGGGACACTATCTGATAGGTGCCGTTTTGATGGGATTTGGCGCAGTACTGGCCGGAGGTTGCACGGTTGGCGCAGGCATGACCGGGGGGTCGGTGTTCTCACTCACGGCTTGGCTAACCCTAATTTGTATCTGGCTGGGTGCCGGTTTGGCCTGGCGCATCAACCGAAGCATGGGCTGGCCGATCTGAGCTTCTTAAACAGCGGTTTTACCTGATCGCTCACCATAAAAAAACGCCGCCAGTCTGAGAGACTGCGGCGTTTTTTTATGGCGAGGCGACAAGCCTCGCGCACCGAGCATCAAGCCAGTGTGTCGGCCCAGATGTTTTGCGCCCAAGCCCATGCGTAAACGCCTTCGAGCTCATTGGCCGCGCTGGACACGCCGCCGGAGCCGGGCACGGCGAGCATGGTTTTCTTCTCAGCGTCGTAGCGGTGCACGCTGGCCACATGCACCACGTCTTTGCTGCTGACATAGCTGTAGCAAGTGTTGTTGTAGATGGGCATGGGGTTGACCTGTTTACCCATCAACAAAGCGACAACAGCAGCCGCGCAGGTTTTGCCATGCTGGTTGGCCATGTGACCCGATTTGGGCATGCCCGGGGCGATCTGGATTGAATCACCCAGCACATGCACGTTTTTCGCCGCCTTGGACTCAAAGGTCAAAAAGTCTACTTCGCACCAACGTTTGTTGGCCGTGGCCAGCCCTGCATTGACCGCGATATCACCTGCACGCATGCTCGGAATCACGTTCAGGACACTGGCCTTGACGTCGTCGTTGAATTCGAACTTCAGGGTGTTGGTGGCGACATCGACATCGGTGACATTGTGTTTGCCACGGTATTCAATGATGCCTTTGTAGCGTTCAGCCCAGGCTTTTTTGAACAACGGGCCCTTCGAGGTCACATCATCGTTGGCATCCAGAATCAACACCTTGCTCTTGGGTTTGGCCTTGGTGAAGTAGTCCGCCACTTGGCAGGCACGCTCATAAGGGCCGGGGGGACAGCGGTAGGGTGCCAATGGGATCGACATGGCAAAGACGCCGCCATCGGGCATGGCTTCGAGTTGTTTGCGCAAGGTGACGGTTTGTGCGCCGGCTTTCCAGGCGTGCATGACTTTGTCTTTGGCACCAGCTTTGTTCATGCCGGGCAGGGATTCCCACATGAAGTCGACACCGGGCGAGACGATCAGGCGGTCGTAAGTCAACTCGGTGCCACCGGCCAGCTTGACAACGCGTTTGTCGGCGTCAATGGTGTTGACACGGTCTTTGATGACCTTGACCCCGTGGCGCTTGGTCAGGTTGTCATAGGGGGTCGTGATGTCGGTGATGGTTTTGCTGCCACCGAGTACCAAGTTGGACATGGGGCAGGAAATGAAAGCATCGTTGGGCTCGACCAGGGTGACCTGAATCTTTTGCTCAGACCACATGCGGATATATTTGGCTGCGGTGGCACCCGAATAGCCCCCCCCGATCACGACCACTTTAGGGCCGCTGCCACCGCCCACCGTGGCGCAACCCGAAACAAGACCCATGGCACCCAGAGCGGAGCCGGTCTGCAAGAAATGACGACGTTGCATGAGTTTCTTCCTTAATTCTTTTGCGCGGCAAAGTAGCCAGCAATGGCGACGATCTGCTCGTCAGAATAGCCCTTGGCGAGCTGGTGCATGATGGTGGCACCGGGCACCCGGCCAGCCTTGTAATCGAGCATTTTTTTAGTGGTCACTTCTTTGGGGGTACCGGCTAAAGAAGCTATGCCCGGCTGAGCACGGCCATCTGTGCCATGGCAAGCCGCACAAGATGCAGCCCAGCTGCGGACATGCAGCGGATCGACCTGGGCTTGCGCCAAGCCGGACGTCGCGACCAGAGTGGCCA
>Ga0255137_1000461_pt1 | contig 13989 bp, 10 predicted proteins | sample Law_Atlam_RepC_8_FD_188548 | JGI IMG/M metagenome (GOLD analysis project Ga0255137, IMG submission 188548) | Freshwater microbial communities from St. Lawrence River, New York, United States - Law_Atlam_RepC_8d | ecosystem: Environmental > Aquatic > Freshwater > River | place: USA: New York... | reverse complement strand
GTCCTGTTCGTCCAGTGGCAAATCCCCGTGCAGGGCCAGTATGTCCACGCCAAATTCAGCCGCCACTTGTTCCAGCGCCCGTTCCGTGGCCCTGATTTCGCCCATGCCAGGCAAAAACGCCAGTAAATCGCCGGGTGTTTCCTCCAGCATCCGCCGGATTCCCCGTGCCATGGCAGTCCCAAGCGGGGTATCCCGGTCCACACCCGCATGCAAATGCACCACAGGAAACAACCGCCCAAGCGAATCCACAACCCGGCAGTCCCCCAAATACTCCGAAAGGGGCTTCACATCCAGCGTGGCCGACATCACCACCAGCTTCAGATCCGGCCTCAAGGTTTCACGAATGGTCCGTACCATGCCCAATATCAGGTCCGTCTCAATCCCGCGTTCGTGAAATTCATCCAGAACGATGGCCCCAATTCCCTCAAGTGTCGGGTCGTCCACCAAGCGTCCAAGCAAAATGCCAGGGGTCATCGCCACAACCCGGGTCGCATTGCTCAATCGCTTTTCATGGCGCACCTGGTACCCGATCAAGTCCCCGGGCTGGCTCGAAAGTTGCCTGGCCATGTGGGTGCAGGCGGCCCTGGCCGCCAGTCTTCGCGGCTCCACTAGCACCACCCACCCTTCGCCACAAAGGCCCGAACGCCAGATCGCAAGCGGCACCCGTGTGGTCTTGCCGGCACCCGTGGGAGCTCGAAGCACAAGGTTCGGGCATGCGCGCAAAGAGGACACAATCTCGGGTAAAACCGAGTCGATTGGCAGGGAATTTTCTGCTTCAGCGGGTGCCCCCATGGTTCAACGCGCCCGCGGTTCCAGATTGCGCTGTTCCAATAGGGCAGCCAAAAAGTGAACCCGATCCTCTTGCCGTCGGGCCGCTTCCCGCATGGACCGAAAATCCTTGTGCTCATGGCAGGCCGGGCGCAGTGCTGCGGGAGACTGGCACATGCCTGCAGCTTCAAGCGCTTCCCGGTCGTGTCCCAATTTTCGCAGCAAGTCCAGCCATACCTCCGCCGGGTACGGGTTTCCTTCCTCGCCAGCACGCACTGCCTGCTCTCTGAAGAATGCTAGCTGCTCTTCGGTTTTGTCACCTTCCAAAGCTGAAATAAACCGGCCCCAACCGCCAAAGAAATCCTCAAATGGTGGCTCTCCCTTGGGCACAAAGCGGCCCTTCAGGCGACTTCCATAATCACACAATTCGCGTGCCAGACCCCGCTCGGCGCACTCCCCAAGCTGAGTGGAAAGCTGCACCGTCGACTGCAAGTGTGATAGATCAATGTGGTAGTTGTCTTCTTCGGTCAACTCCGGGTGTTCATCCAGCAATTGCAAAATTGCACCCAACGCTGGTGGTGGCCCAAGCTCCTCATCCCTTTCCAACTGCGGTAATCCGGCGCGGTGCCGCAAGTCGGCCTTCAATCGCCGCATCAGCTCTTCCCGCAGAGCCCGCACCAACGCACGCAGGCAGTGCTGGCGTACTGCCGCACTTCCCGGGGTTTCTTGCGAAAGAGTGGTAATGGCGTTGCAAAGGCCATAGCGCCGCAAGATCCATTCAAAACCAATCTCAGGCGCTAGCCCTTCGTAAAATGCCAGCCTTATAGGAAGCTCCCAGTCGTCATCGTCACCAAGCGGCTTGGCCAATAACGCTGCCCGCACCGGCTCAGGCTCTCCCAATAGCTTGTACATCTGCCAAGCTGCTTCCAGCTGGCCTTTCTCCAAAGCCGCCGAGCCTACCTTCCTTCCAGCCGCCCGAATCGCCTCTTCATAAGGCTCGTGAAGCCCGCTGGGAATCTCATCCGCCGATGCCGTGGGTGTCGGGGCAAGGCCCAGTTCATTACGAGCCTTCATTAAAAGCGTGTAAAACCAGCCCGTATGATCTCCGGCATTTATCATCTGGTTTTCCAGCATCTCCAGAGAGGCCATTGGGCCTTTTTCCCTGAAACACGCTTCCAGTTGTTCGCAATCGGCCGACATCGCTTCTCCCCCCGGGCTAAACCTTCAAAATGCTCACAGCACGATTTTTGTGAAATTTTTGTGAAAATTTTCCATAATTTTTCTTGCCTTGGCTTTCAGGCAACCTCATAGTACCGTTGCCTCGCCATGATTTCGCTGGTGTATGGGCGATACCTTCGAGTTCATGTGCGAGGCATTTCTTTTTCTTGGCCAACTGTCGTCCCGCTTGCCAAATACCACACCCAAACCAAAGAAGTCGCCCACATCACGGTGCTGGTCCACAGGTAAATTTGGTGCCTCAATCGAAAAGCCTTCCGGTCTAAAATACTAATGGTTTCAGGATCCAATAATTGATCCATCCATGGATGCGCTGCAATCAAAACTGCCTGACCAACCCCCATAACAACCCACAACCCCAACAAAACAAAGGAAAAACGACAGTTCCGAAGGTTCATGCACCAGTCCAAAAGCATCAGGCCAAGGCAGCAGACTCCACCAAGATTCAAGCCATGCGTCACACGCCTGGTTATGAAACCTTGCACGGTGTCACCCAATTCATCACTGCCAATAGGCACCACCACGCCAGAGTAAAAAACAAAGCCACCCTGCCAAAAGGCAAAAGCGCAAAGCGATAGAAACCGTGCCATTACCTGCACCCTGGAGGCCATGCCCGCCATGGTCATTCAAGCCCTTCCAAGCCTTTTTCAGGAGTAAGGACTAGCTTTTCTTCTACTTTCGAAAGTACATTCTGGGCATCGCTCGCACGCTCCGGCCGTTTCCTCGGGTCAGTTTGCAGGCAATCACCCACCAACTTGACAAGGTCGCAGTCCAGGCCCGGCAATATCTCCTGAATTGGGGTGTAATACTTGTCCCATACCTTCTCCTCCAGCACTTCGCCCCCATCGTCAATGCGGGGCAAAAGTGCCTTGTTGGCTAATAATCGATACATAAGCGCGCCAAAGTTATAAAGGTCCGTCCGCTCCGAAAGAATTTTGCTCTTCACGGTTTCAGGGGCAATATATTCGGGAGTTCCAGTAATCCGCTCCTTCGCTTCGCCGCGTAAATGGGCCAAACCAAAGTCGATCACTTTTAAAACGCCCTTTTTGCCCACCATCACATTGTTGGGCTTAAGATCCCCATGTAGCACCTCCCGACGGTGCATATGAACCAGCGCCTCGCTTACTAATCGAAATGCTTGCACTTTTTGCGGCAATGTCAGCCGCACGATGTCCATCGTTTTCCCGTTGACAAACTCCATCAAAAGATGGGCCTTGGTCACCTTGCCAAACATCCAAGCCTTTTCTTTTTCAAGCGAATGGGCCTTGATGATGTTCGGGTGGGACAATTTCTGCAAAACTTCAAATTCGTGTTCCGCCTGCCGGAGGAATTTTATGTCCTCCGGTTCGTCAATATTCACCACTTTTAAAGCATAGGTGCGGCTGTCTTCGGCCCTTCGAATCTGCAAAATCGAACTATGGGCCCCGGTCCCCAGGGTTGCTTGCACGGTAAACTTGCCAATCTTCATGATCATTCCTACTTGATTTTTCAGCCTAAAAGCCGGTTCCGCCGGGATTTCTCTTCTTATACTTTATAGGGGGAAGCCCATCTCTCCACCCGGCAAGGTACCAGCACCAAATTTAAATGTAATTTAACCAAGGATTTTCACATGGCATCCGCGGTTACAAATCATTTGGAAGTGCTCACCCGCCGCATTGGCAGCGACCTGCTGGCTAGAATCGATCGTTCCGGCCCAATCCTCCTCAGCCCGGCTTGGTTTGATGATCAGATAATGCGCTGGAGCATGGCCGATGAAGCTATCAAACTCAACCTTTTCCGATTTGTCGATGTGCTCCCAACACTCAAACAACCTGCCGACCTTGCCCGTCACCTCAGAGAATACTTTCAGCAAGCCGGCAAGGCAGTACCCTGCTGGATGAGATTGGGCTTGAAAATGCTCCCAACTGGCGGCCCCCTGGGATCCATTTTTTCCAAAGTTACCCACTGGTCCAGCGCTCGTATGGCCAGGCGTTTCATCGCCGGCAGTAACCTGCCTGAAACTTTGAATACCGTCAGGGCGCTTCGAAAACGGCGATTGGCCTTCACTGTCGATATCCTGGGCGAAGCCACACTCACCGAAGGCGAGGCTCTTGAAAGCCAGCAGGCATATATGCGGCTTCTGCTCGGCCTCAACCGCCTGGCTCCCTCTCTGCTTCCTGATCCACTCACAGACACAGATTCCGAAAGCGCCATACCGGTGGTCAATGTCTCGGTGAAGCTCTCGTCTCTCTACAGCCAGGCAGATCCCCTCGACTTCAACCGCTCCGCAGACAGGATTCTCGATCGCCTGCGACCCATTTTACGTCTGGCTATAGCCCAGGGCTCTTTCGTCCATTTTGACATGGAGCAAAGTGGTTTCAAGGACCTCACTCTGGCTATCTTCAAAACTGTTTTGATGGAGCCCGAGTTTCGCGACTGGGCCAATGTGGGGATCGCCGTACAGGCCTACCTGCGCGACACCGCAAACGACTTGCGAGTGCTCGCCTCTTGGGCTCAAAGGCGCGGAGCGCCTGTTACCATTCGCCTCGTCAAAGGTGCCTACTGGGATGCGGAGACAATTGTCTGCGCTCAAAACGGTTGGAGCACTCCTGTTTGGTCCGCCAAGTGGCAAAGTGATGCCGCTTTCGAAAGCCTGACTGAATTCCTCCTGCTTAATCGCAAATACCTGCGCCCTGCGCTGGCAAGCCACAATCTTCGTAGCCTTGCTAGGGCCCTGGCACTCGCCGAAACCATGGAACTTCCCCAAGGGGCTTTTGAGGTTCAAGTGCTCTACGGCATGGGTGATTCACTCATGGATCCCTTTGTATCGTTGAAACAACGGGTTCGCGTTTATATGCCCTATGGCGAACTGCTCCCTGGCATGGCCTACCTCGTTCGAAGGCTTCTTGAAAACACCGCCAACGACTCTTTCCTCCGCGCCAGCATGACCGATCAGGTTCCCGAAGAGGTGCTGTTCATGAATCCTTCTGCCCACGCCGACGATCATAAGTTGCCAAAAAAGATCCAACCCAGCTCGGTTTGCCCTCTCGATCCTCCCCAAGAGCCTGAGCCGCTAGCCGATTTTTCCACGCCCTCCGCCAGAAAGGAGATGGAAGATGCCTTGGTTTTGGTTCGCACCAAGCTTGGACAAAAATACCCTTTGCTTATTGGCGGTCATCGAGTCACCACTGCCAGGTCTATTTCCAGCAACAACCCGGCTAACCATGCCGAGGTAATTGGTCACGCCGCTTGCGCTTCCGAGGTCGAAACGCTTCGGGCAATTGCCGATGCCGCCCAGGCTTTGCCCCGGTGGGCAGCAATGCCTGTCACTGACCGGGCGAATATCCTTCGCAAAGCTGCAGAGCTTATGGGTAAGCGTCGTGCCGAACTCGCCGCGTGGATCTGCCTAGAGGCCGGCAAACCATGGCGCGAGGCGGATGCCGATGTTGCCGAGGCAATGGATTTCTGTCGTTACTATGCCCTCCAGGCAGAGGCCTGGCTAAGGCCCCGCCATCGTGATGTTCTAGGCGAAGACAACCAAGTGCTCCACGAGCCAAGGGGAGTGGCTGCGGTGATTCCCCCGTGGAACTTCCCCTTGGCTATTCCTTGTGGCATGGCCACTGCTGCCTTAGCCGCTGGTTGTCCGGTTATCCTCAAGCCCGCCGAGCAGACCCCTGTGGTAGGTGCCCTATTGGTAGAGATACTTCATCAGGCCGGCGTTCCCACTGATGTTCTGCACTACCTGCCAGGCATTGGGGAAGAAATTGGCCCGGTTTTGGTTGGCCATCCGCAGGTCGCTGTTATTGCTTTCACAGGAAGCGTGAAAGTCGGCCTCACCATTCATCGTCAAGCTGCAGAAGCTTCCGATGGCCAAGACCATGTCAAACGGGTCCTTGCTGAAATGGGTGGTAAAAACGCCATACTCATCGATTCCGATGCCGATCTCGATGAGGCCATTCGCGGGGTGGCAGAAAGCGCCTTCGCTTACGCCGGCCAGAAGTGTTCCGCTTGTAGCCGTGTGCTGGTTCCCCGGTCCCTCCAAGATTCCTTTGTTGAGCGTTTAGTCGAGGTTGCCAAAAGTCGCCAGATTGGTCCTGCTGAAGATCCTGGCTGCGTTGTTTCACCAGTGATTGACAACGAGGCACGCGACCGCATCCATGCCATGGTCGATCGTGCAGTTCAGGCTGGCGCAAAAATTGCCTACGCCGGCCAAGTCGATCCATCACTTGCAACTCAGGGCAGCTATGTCGCCCCCCATATCCTCACGCAGGTCGATCCCACTAGCGAAATAGCCCAGCAGGAGGTCTTTGGCCCTGTTCTGGTAGTCCTGCCTTACAATTCGCTGGATCAGGCTTTTAATCTGGCTAACAGCACCAGATTTGCCCTGACGGGTGGTATTTACTCGCGTAGCCCATCAACCCTGGATCGCGCCCGGCGCGAATTCAAAGTTGGTAACCTCTATATCAATCGCAAAATCACAGGAGCATTGGTTGACCGCCAACCCTTCGGCGGATTCAAACTTTCGGGAATAGGAGCAAAAGCGGGCGGCCCAGAATACCTCCCCCAATTCCTTAACTCCCGCGCCATCACCGAAAACACCATGCGCCGCGGTTTCGCTCCAAATGCCTGACAGGCAGGCGAATTAGCTTGCCTGTCTCTTGTTGGATTGAATGGTTTGGCGAATTGATAGTTGTCGCCATAGTGGGCAAAACGAGCCCATGGCCCAGAAGTCAATTTTTGCCCGGCCCAGAAATCACAAATCCTTGGGCAATAGCCTGGCACTGGTCCATGGTCATCTCGCCGGGTTGAACCCAGACGCGATATTGCAGCCTGAGTGGCTTTTCAGGTGTCAGATCATATTCAAAGTAGTCCCCAAACCGGCCATACTCGCGTTCACTACCTCGGGTCTCACCCGGGTTTTGTGGGTGATTCACGCGAAGTAAGGTATAGCGCTTGCCTTCGGTGAAAAAACTCATCGCATTCCATGGCAGGTTAATCGCTTGCTTGTTCTTGTTTTTGGCGTCCCAATTACGTGTCTCACCGTTTTTACCTTTCCCATCAGGGCGCAGATAATAGGTTTGTTCTTTACCGTTATTGGCAACTTCCTGGTTGGCCCTAAAGTGGAACCCCGCATGCTGAGGGTCTCCATCCAATCGAATGGCCCCAGCCTTGCTCCTCAGGTCGGTGCTCCAGTCGAGAAGGGTGCCACCAGGGGTGTTATAGACCGTGATTTCGCGGGTTTCCTCAGCGAAAGTCGCGCCATCGCTCCCATGCCAAGCAATCTGTGACCGGTCACGGCCTAGCACCTGGCCTGCCTCTGTGCCAAGCGTTTTATCATATTCCGAATAAACATTGTTCGTTCCATGCCAAATGTCGGCCGTCTTTTTTTTCCCGTCTTCTCCCGCGTAGCTGATACGGTTGAATCCAAAAAACAGCCCGCGGTGGTGTGGATACTGGCCATCCTTGGCAGTCTTGGCTGAACTGTTGGTGAGCATGGTTGTGCCGTCCACCGGGTCAAACAAATTGTGGAAGGGCTTGAAGGTGTAATAGTGGTCAGCGCTGTCGCGCTTGAGGTTGAAATAGTGCAGCACCTGGCGCTTTTTGGTCGCCTCAATCAAGTTCAATTCGCGGGTGCCGTCCTTGGCGGTTTCAAAACGGAAGGCCGGTGGTGCCATCACATGGTTCAAAGTGATTGGAGAGACCGTGATTTTTTGCCCAGCCTTCAAGCTGGGGAGGACGAAAACCAAATACTTTGCAACGGTCGCGTCGTCGGTTTGCCCAGGCCCCGCAATTTGCGCCGGGCTTACTCCCCCGCTGGAAAGCTCCACCGCATTGGTCGAGGCTGGAAGATCCTTGGGAGCGGCCAACTTCACCACTACATCCGCCGCATCCTTGGTTCCCCCTTGAACAGTAAAACCCTGCGGAAAAGCAAAAGCTAAGGGGCCCGCAAGCACCAAAGATAAAACGCAAATGTGAAGTCGCATGGTAATATCCCCGCTGATTTTCTTCCTTCGAGATTGTGAGGCTTCAACCTTTGACTTGCAAGTAGTGGCCATGACAGGTTTTTTCAGCGCAGTGGTTTTATTGGCTGAGGGCCAAAACGCTTGTGAACTTCTTTTGTCGGCAAAAAGAAACTGGACCCGGCGTTTAGGCCGGGCCCAGTTAACTCCCAGATGCCAAACATACAAAATTATCAGGCTTGCGCAGGGGCGGTTGCGGTTGCTGCGGCCGGGGCAGGGCTCACAGGCAGGTCCAATGCCTTGCGCAAAATGTCGAACGAATAGCCCACCCGCTTCGGAATAAACGACACCTCCTCAAGGAACCGAACCAAAGCTGCGACTCGGATTTTTCCATCAGCAGTCTTGGAAGCTTCTGTAGGCGTTTTGCCATCAAGGCTCTTGAGTGGCTTATTGATCCAAGTTTCACCAAAGTGCTTAGCCACCTCTTCGGCCTGCCGGGCCTTCATTTCTTCTTCGGTCACAGTCTGATCCATAGGCACTATCAATGGTTCATGAGCAGCCTCACCAAGTGAGCCTGTTACCCGAACAGGACTATCCTTTTCGTTCCAGCCGAGTGCCGCAGCAAATTCGTTTCGAATGTTTTCGACAATCTCCTTGTCCGCTCCGGTCACGCGGCCAAGGGGCATGTTGAGGGTCATGTGAGCCACAACACGAGCGAAGCGGTCCTGATTTTGTTCCTCGCCAGGAATGATGATGGGGCTGCCTGCTTTCGCAAGGAGGTAAGCCTCAATCATCGTCTGGCCTTGCTCGTTTTCGTCGGCCTGATGAACCAGCAAACGCTTTTCTTCATTGAGTTTGGCGAAAACCTTGTCAAGGAGGGCCGGATTCCGGGCCACAAAGTAAAACTCGTGCAGCGCATGATCCCCCGGTTCGGAACCATGTCCAGCCCGAAGGGCTTCTGACAAAATAAGTGCAGTTTCCTTGCGGGTCGAATCGGTCTCAAGCCCCGAAAAACGATCCAAATGCTTCAGGGCATTCGTGTTGTCACCAAGCCAAGCACTAGTCAGGGCTGCATTGAAAGCGGCGGCCGGGTCTTGCGGGTCTTGCTCTGCCAAGGTGTTAAACATCTTGGCAAGGTCGCTCAGACGGCCAGACCGGTGCTCTTTGGCCAGCTTGTCCCATGCCGCACGGCGCTTGCTGCCGGGGGGTGGGCTGAGCAATGAATATTCTCGACGAATGAAAGAAGGTGATCCCGACTTTTCACCGTAAAGGGCCTCGAAACCATCCAAATAACGGGAATTATTCGGGTCAAATCGAGTGGCCATGCGCAGGGCATTTCGCGCTGCAATTGGACGGCCCAGCTGAGTTTCGACCTGACTTAGAAAGGCAAAAACTTGGGCGATTTGTTCTTTGGCATCCAAGGGATATAAATCAACCGCTTTGCGGGCCAATATGGCAGCACCCTGAATCTCACCTTCCTGACGACGCCACAACGCTCGTTGGAAGTGGGCAGCAGCAAAAGCACCGTCGATTGAAATCGCCTCATCCAACACAGTCTCTGCTTCCGGGCGCCTCTTCAGGGCGTCTAGCAGCTTCGCCTTGTGAAGACGCAACTCCAAATTCTTGGGTTCAGCGGAAACCGCCTGGTCCATGGTCCGAAGGGCAGAGTCCAGTTGGCCTGCTCTGGCTTGAGAAAAAGCCTTTTCTAAAGTGCTAGCAATACCCTGGCAGCAGAAACGGAACTTTTTGCCGCTTCCGCACGAACACAGGGCGTAGGGATCGCTCATAACAAACCATTCCTCGTGAAGGGGCAAGCAACGCTCGCCTTTTGAACTGAATTGACAGCCTAAATCCCAATGAAAAAAAACGGTAATAGGCCCTAGTACCGTCCAGGCACAGCCTCTTCGGCTAACAACTTGCTTTCATCATTCCGGGAATGTGGCAGGGGAGGGTGGTTCTCAAAGTAAAAAAACCAAATAAAAAACCCTGCCAGCGACATCCGGGAAAGGTCGCTGCTATCACCAAGCTACGCGGTTGCGGGGAGGTTGGAAAGAAGATCAAAGGCATTTGGGGTGATTCAGCAGCTAAATGAAAGGCCACAACAAACACTTCGGTATACTGGGTAAAATAGGGGCAGGATGTTGCCGAGGATAGTCACTTAGGTGGATTGCCGACGAGAGTGTGCGCCAGTTCTTGTTGACTCAGGCAATGCAGGTGGTACTTTGAAGACTCAAGAAGAAAAAAACTTGTTTCCAAGAAATTGAGTAGCCGTAATTGGCGATGATTTTTTGGAAGTTAGGGCGTATAGCTCAGTTGGCTAGAGCGCAGCTCTGATAAAGCTGAGGTCCTTGGTTCGAATCCAAGTACGCCCAAATAGTAAGATTTCTGGTAACGACAGCCAACCGTTACCATAGTATCCATAAGGAACTGACGGGACCAAGGGGATGTAGCTCAGCTGGTAGAGCGCCTGCTTTGCAAGCAGGAAGTCAGGAGTTCGATTCTCCTCATCTCCATTTGATTTCTGCTGGTTAGAATGGTTTGATTCGGGGTAAGCTTCAAAACCTAGACGAAAGGGAAAGTCGGTCTGAGCTAGATGCAAGAAGGTTTTGCTTAGAATCTAAAAAGATTTTTTGAAAAAGCCCTTGCGCTCAAACTGATCAGTCCGCTAGGTTAATTTCTCACTTGTTCGAGAGCCGCATTACTTGGCTTTGCCAAAAGTAATTCAGCTCCCGCGCAAGCGGCAAGAGGTGACTGGTGAAAACTAGTCACCTTTGTTCTTTGACAACTGGGTGTGTGCGCGAGGTATCACCGAGGTGACTGAGCCTAGTGCGTTTGCTTAGCTAGTGAGAGCTAGCTGGGTGGATGTGTGAGGTTTTGGTCATTTTATTTAAATTGAGTGATGCCTGAGAATTGAGGCGAGCGAAGAGAGCAAGGATCGATAACTCATGCCGCCAGCTTAAGAGTCGAGGGACGATTGAGTTGGTGAGTTAAGTGAGTGCGATTGGCTTTGGCTTCCGAGAGGAGGTTGGGGTCGATGCGTACAAGCTATAAAGGGCGTGTGGGGGATGCCTTGGCACTAAGAGGCGAAGAAGGGCGTGTAAAACTGCGAAAAGCCTGGGGGAGCTGTTAAAAGAGCTTTGATCCTAGGATACCCGAATGATCGCATGATAAATACATAGTCATGCGAGGCGAACGCAGGGAACTGAAACATCTCAGTACCTGTAGGAGAAGAAAGAGACATCGATTCCGTCAGTAGCGGCGAGCGACAGCGGAAGAGCCCAAACCGTATGGGCATGCCCATACGGGGTTGTAGGACCGGAGACAAAGTTGGTTTGATCGGAGCAGAACCACTTGGAAAGGTGGACCATAGCGGGTGACAGTCCCGTATGCGACCCGAGAGAGCGGCTAATCCGGCACCTGAGTAGGTCCAGACACGTGAAATCTGGACTGAATCTGCGGGGTCCATCCCGCAAGGCTAAATACTCCTTAGTGACCGATAGCGAACAAGTAGCGCGAGCGAAAGGTGGGAAGAATCCTTTTGAAGGGAGGACAGTGACCCTGAAACCACATGCCTACAAGCGGTCGGAGCACTTAAGTGTGTGACGGCGTGCCTTTTGCATAATGATCCGGCGACTTGCCATTACCGGCCAGGTTAAGCCGTTTTGCGGCGGAGCCGAAGGGAAACCGAGTCTGAATAGGGCGACTAAGTCGGGAGTGGTAGACGCGAAACCACGTGAGCTACGCATGGGCAGGATGAAGTGGGGGTAACACCTCATGGAGGTCCGAACTCACTAGTGTTGAAAAACTAGGGGATGACCTGTGTGGAGGATTGAAAGTATCATCAAACGTGGAGATAGCTCGTTCTCTCCGAAATAACTTTAGGGTTAGCGTCATAGTAGTTGGCAACGGGGGTAGAGCGACTGAATGCGCTGGGGGGCCTACCCGGCTACCCCTCGCAACCAAACTCCGAATACCGTTGTACAAGCTATGGCAGTTAGACTGCGAGGGATAATCTTCGTAGTCGAGAGGGAAACAGCCCAGACCATCCGCTAAGGTCCCTAAGAGTAACTAAGTGCGAAAGGAAGTGGAATTCCAGAGACAGCCAGGATGTTGGCTTAGAAGCAGCCACCATTTAAAAAGTGCGTAATAGCTTACTGGTCGAGGAGTTCCGCGCCGATAATGAACGGGACTAAGTTATTCACCGAAGCGGTGGACAGAGTAATCTGTGGTAGGAGAGCGTGGCGCGGCAGGTTGAAGTGGGTCGGACGACGGCCCATGGACGAGGCGCCAGTGATAATGCCGGAACGAGTAACGCTAAAACGGGTGAGAATCCCGTTCGCCGAAAACCCAAGGATTCCTGGGGAAGGTCATTCCGCCCAGGGTGAGCCGGAGCCTAAGACGAGGCCGAGAGGCGTAGTCGATGGGGAGCAGGTTGATATTCCTGCGCCGTGACGTAGGGTTTGATGCTGATTGTGACGTCCTGAGGAGATTTGTGAGGGAGCTGGTTCCCGGAGCATTTTGAGTTGGGTCCGAGAAAAGCCAATCAGTTACTGAAGTCATGTCCGTACCGATAACCGACACAGGTGGGTGAGATGAAGATTCTCAGGCGCGCGAGAGAACGCTCGTGAAGGAACTCGGCAAATTAGCCCCGTAACTTCGGGAGAAGGGGCGCCCCCGCGAGGGGGCCGCAGTGAAAGGGATCTGGCGACTGTTTATCAAAAACACAGGACTCTGCGAACTCGTAAGAGGAAGTATAGGGTCTGACGCCTGCCCGGTGCTGGTAGGTTAAGGAAGAGGGTTAGCCGCAAGGCGAAGCTCGCAACCGAAGCCCCAGTAAACGGCGGCCGTAACTATGACGGTCCTAAGGTAGCGAAATTCCTTGTCGGGTAAGTTCCGACCTGCATGAATGGCGTAACGACCGGATCACTGTCTCCACGAGCGACTCGGTGAAACTGTAGTTGTTGTGAAGATGCAACATACCCGCGATTAGACGGAAAGACCCCGTGAACCTTTACTGCAGCTTAGTATTGGGTTTAGGCCCAGCATGCGTAGCGTAGGTGGGAGGCGATGAATCCGGTGTTTAGGCACCGGTGGAGCCGACAAATGAAACACCACCCTTGTTGTGCTTGAATTCTAACCCCGACCCGTGAATCCGGGCGGCGGACAGTGCTAAGTGGGCAGTTTGACTGGGGCGGTCTCCTCCCAAAGAGTAACGGAGGAGCCCCAAGGTACCCTCAGCCCGGTCGGCAATCGGGCAAAGAGCGCAATGGTAGAAGGGTGCTTGACTGCGAGTGTCATCACACGAGCAGGTGCGAAAGCAGGGCATAGTGATCCGGCGGTGCTGGATGGAAAGGCCGTCGCTCAACAGATAAAAGGTACTCCGGGGATAACAGGCTTATCTCCCCTGAGCGTTCATAGCGGCGGGGAGGTTTGGCACCTCGATGTCGGCTCATCGCATCCTGGGGGTGGAGAAGCTCCCAAGGGTTTGGCTGTTCGCCAATGAAAGCGGTACGTGAGCTGGGTTCAGACCGTCGTGAGACAGGTCGGTCCCTATCTGTCGTGGGCGTAGGAGATTTGCGCAGTTTTCTCCCTAGTACGAGAGGATTGGGAGGGACGCACCTCTGGTGTCCCTGTTGTCACGCCAGTGGCATGGCAGGGTAGCTAAGTGCGGCCAGGATAAACGCTGAAAGCATCTAAGCGTGAAACCTTCTGCAAGAATAGATCTCCAGTCGTAAGACAGAGGCTCCTGGTAGACCACCAGGTCGATAGGCCGGGCGTGTAAGGCAAGTAATTGTCTCAGCTTACCGGTACTAACAGCCTAACGTTTGTACGCATCGACTCTGCCCTCCGCAGAGCCTCAATTTTAGGCATCATTCAAGAGATACCTCGCAAGGCCCAAAGCCAGCACACACCTCCAGATTTCCCGGTGACTTTGCCTGAATGGTAATACCCGTTCCCATTCCGAACACGGCCGTCAAGCATTCAGGGCCAATGGTAGTCCCTCAAGGGCGAGAGTAGGTTATCGCCGGGTTCACGAGCCCCGCTT
>Ga0255137_1000457_pt1 | contig 14105 bp, 13 predicted proteins | sample Law_Atlam_RepC_8_FD_188548 | JGI IMG/M metagenome (GOLD analysis project Ga0255137, IMG submission 188548) | Freshwater microbial communities from St. Lawrence River, New York, United States - Law_Atlam_RepC_8d | ecosystem: Environmental > Aquatic > Freshwater > River | place: USA: New York... | reverse complement strand
TTTTCATCCTGGAAAGAGGGGTTCGACTCCCCTACGGGCTACGAATAAATCGCGGGATGGAGCAGTGGTAGCTCGTCGGGCTCATAACCCGAAGGTCACAGGTTCGAGTCCTGTTCCCGCTACTAAAGAAGAAAAGTCGTCAGCAGTGGCGACTTTTTTTGTTTTACGCCCTTCGCTAACCCCCGTAAATAGAGGGATTAGCTGAAAAACATGGTTCATATTTTGGGTTAGATAAGTCCTTTTTTCGGGAACAATGTACAAACCTTCTGGAAACAACATTTTTTGGATGCGTTGCTTGTTCTCTGATGTGCCACACACCCAGTAATTACTGATGTTCTCACATACATTCATTGCTTTATCTATAAAAATATCGTGGTTAGATTCTTTTTCACTTAAATAATCTAGGCTATATCAATCCAATCTTTTGAGTTTTCCTATCGGACATTAATGTTACTTTTGCCCTCCGGAATTCGCATAACAATCACCTTTTCGAATCAAATTATATCATCTCGAATTTTGCATCACTAATACTCTCGTAAAACAATTTGAATGTTAGTGTCAGAAGATCAATTATTATAGAAAAATTCGCTTTTAACATGTCAAAAAATAATCATATGTTTTCTACCTTTCGTCAAAAGATTGATTACAAAATAGAAATATTATCAGGACTTACAGTCGCTTTGGCACTAATTCCAGAGGCTGTTTCTTTTGCATTGATTGCGGGCTTGCAACCTTTAAATGGATTATACGCCGCATTTATTTTGGGTTTGGTTTCTTCAATTTTTGGGGGGCGTCCAGCGATGATTTCTGGCGCAACTGCTGCTGTAGCTGTGGTTATATCACCCTTAGTAAAAACTCACGGTATAGATTATGTTTTTGCTACTGTAGTATTAGCAGGTCTGATTCAATTGGTTGCAGGGTTTCTAAAACTGGGTAAATTCATGAGACTCATCCCAACTCCAGCCATTCTCGGTTTTATGAACGGAATTGGAATATTAATTTTTATGGCACAAATAAATCAGTTCAAAGACGCAACAGGCAACTGGTTAACAGATGTGCCTTTATATACTTATTTTGGCTTGGTGTCACTTACTATTGCTATTATTTGGTTACTGCCAAAGTTTACCCGAGTCGTTCCCGCTTCGTTATTTGCTATTTTGGTGACTTTTTCTGTTGTATATTTTTTGGATATTGAAACCAAAACTGTCGGAAATATTACGGGTGGATTTCCACAATTACATATTCCCGATGTCCCGTTTAACATTGAAACATTGAAAATAATTTTTCCCTATGCATTTATTTTCGCAGGTGTTGGTTTGATTCAGAGCTTATTGTCCTTAAACATTCTAGACGAAATAACACAAACAAGTGGCAACACAAATAAAGAAGCTATCGCGCAAGGAACAGGAAATATTATTGCGGGTTTCATTTCTGCAATGGGTGGTGCTGGAATGTTGGGTCAAAGTTTAATCAATATTAATAATGGCGCACGAGAACGGATTTCGGGTGTTGTTGGCGCTTGCATGTTATTGGCTTTTGTCATGTTTGGGAGTAGAATCATAAGTATTATTCCAATGGCTGCGCTGACCGGTGTTATGATAATGGTGGCTTTTGGCACCTTCAAATGGGCAACTTTTAGCGTTATAAATAAAATGCCGAAGCAGGATGTTTTTATTGTCATTACGGTTACATTGATTACGGTATTGATGAGAAATTTGGCTTTGGCTGTTGTTGTAGCTGTTGTCATTTCCTCTTTGATTTTTGCTTGGGAAAATGCCAAACTCATTAAAACAAAAAAACACATTGACGATACCAACATAAAGCATTACAAAATTTTTGGTCCACTGTACTTTGGTTCTACCAATAATTTTATTGAAATGTTTGATATACACAACGACCCCAAAGAAGTAATTGTTGATTTTACAGAAAGTCGTATTAGTGATATGAGTGCTATTGATGCAGTCAATAAACTTACGGAGCGATATTCAAAATTGGGTAAAACGTTTAGTCTTTGCCATTTAAGTGATGATTGTCGTCAGTTGCTCATAAATGCCGATAAAGTCATTGTCGTCAATGTTATTGGAGACCCAGCGGAGAAAATTATTACTAAGTAATTCGTCTTTTTCTTTCCGTTGATTTTTCCGAGACAATGTTTCAAGGCATTTAGAACGGTTTTGATTGAGGGGCCGATCAAATTAAAAACCCATGGTATGGTTTTTGAACATGGAGTAAACTACCCATGCAAATAAGTTTTCTCTTTGTTTTTACTGGTCTAATTCTAATCGGATATCTCTTCGAAATTATTTCACCTAAAACGCGCATTCCCAATATTCTTATTCTTTTAGGCTTGGGCATGCTTTCTCAGCAATTGGTGGAGACTTTTCATTGGCAAAAACCCAACTTCGATAAACTGTTGCCTGAACTTGGCACAGTGGGACTTATTTTAATCGTTTTGGAGGGGACGCTTGAACTAAATCTAACCCGGTCCAAAATACCATTACTGAAAAAAACAGTTTCATTGGCTTTTTTCTCCATTGTTTCGCTGAGTCTTACATTTGGTGCCTATTTTTTTTATCAAGGATATCCAATAAAACAAAGCATTTTGAACGCCCTGCCATTGACGATAATATCCAGCGCTATTGCCATACCCACAGCTAAAATGTTAAGTCGAAAAGATAAAGAATTTATTATTTTCGAAAGTAGCTTATCTGATATCCTAGGTGTTACTATCTTTAACTTTTTTCTCATTAATGAGGTTGTAAATATCCCATCGTTGATAAATTTCGGAGGAGAAATCATCATTAGCCTGCTCTTTTCAATTGCCGCAGCCATCATGCTAATATTTGTGTTAAGTCGACTAAAACATAAGGTGAAATTCATGCCAATTATTGCTCTAGTACTATTTTTATATGCATTTGCAAAGGGATATCACTTACCCGGACTGATTCTTATTCTCACTTTTGGACTGGTTTTAGCCAATATTGAGAAATTGAATTTAATTCCTTTTCTCAAAGACTTTAATATTACCCACTTGAAAAGCGAAATTACGCGTTTTGAAGAAATCACCGTCGAACTCACATTTCTTGTCCGCGTTGCTTTTTTCTTAATCTTTGGATTTACAATTGAATTATCCTCTTTGTTAGATTTACATAGTTTATTGCTTTCCATGAGCGGATTTTTTATAATTATCTTTTTCCGCGTAGTTCAATTGCTTTTGATGAAACTACCTCTCCTCCCGCTAGCATTTGTTGCTCCCAGAGGATTGATTACCATTCTATTGTTCGTGAGTATCCCTAGCTCCAACAAAATCCTGTTCATTAATCAAACTGTTATTACACAAGTAATTATCATCTCTTCCTTATTTATGATGATTGCAACGATGACAGAACGGGATAAAACGAAAAATGAAGAACTCAACCCTTGAGTAAATCATCAAAATAATCCAAAGCCTTCAGGCCAGCCTCATTCCAGAATGAATAATTGTGTCCGGCGCCTTTCACAAACAACGTGCGAACAAACCCTACGTCGTCGTATGTTTTTTGAAAAGTCGATGCCCGCTACTAAGAAAAAAAGCCGAGTTAATACTCGGCTTTTTTTTGTTTTTAGATTTTTAAATTAATCGATATCGTATTCCAGGCTAACCGTAATACTGGCTGTTTTCTCTTTGCTGCTAGTATTTAATGTGCCTCCGTAAGAATATTCTTCGCCTGAATACTGACCTGTGATTTGGAAAACCCCCATTGAACTTTTAGTCAACCGTCCTTTACCAGAGCCTGCCTCGTCCAAGATAGTTTCACATCGCTTTCTCGCATCTGTTGCGGCTGCTTTGAGCAAATCAATTTTTAATTCAGCCAATTTGGTGTAATAATAGGATGGGGCATTTGAATTAAACGCAATGCCTTGCTCCAACAAATCTGTGATTTCACGTGATATATTTTCAACCTTGTCAACCTCTTTTGATTTGATGGTTACACTTTGAACAGCGCGATAACCAATAAAACGCTCACCACGAAAATGTCCTTCAACATCGTAAACGCTCTCAGTTTCCTTTCGCACATCAGTAGATGAAAATGTAATTTCAGCCTCTTTCACTCCCTTGGCCAAAAGAAACGCCTTGGTTCTTGCTTGGTCATTTTTCAATGCTCGGTAGGCCTCTTTAAAGTCTGCGCTCGATCTGTGGTACTCGCCACTCCATACAACCAAATCACTGATGAAGTCCTTTTCCGCCTTACCCGTAACCTCAATCGATTTTTTGTTTTCAAAATTGCGCTTACTTTTCACCCAAGAATTGCCTAAAACTAAGGCAGTTATCACAACCCCAATGGCAACAGTTATACTGCCTAAGTGTTTAAATATGCTTGATTTAAATGTTTCTGACATAATCTATTTTGATTAAAACGAAACTAAGAAATTTCTATTTAACAATCGTAGAATTTTTCAAGTCATTATCGAAAAAATCAATGGCCAATAACCCTTGCTCTCCCCAAAATCCATAATTATGTACGCCATTTTTTACTATTACCAATTTCATCGACGCCATCTTTGTAGAATTCTTAGATGCACGTCTTGAAATTTCACTTTCATGGGCTTCGCTGAGCTGCTGCGATTGTTGCATCGGGACCACTTGATCCGCTTCTCCATGAGCGATATAACAAGGAATTTGTAACTCGTTTATCCGCAATTCAATATTATTCGTACCCTGCCATCGCCAGGGAACATCGTCATATTTTCCTAGACAATTAATCATCAGGTTGTCGTTCTTCATCAACAACGGATTGTAATCACCACTCAAGCCGGCACACCCCACAAAGGCCTCAGGATGCTCCAAAGCCAACAGCAAAGCGCCTCTTGCGCCCGTAGATAACCCCATCACATAAGATGGAATGGGCAACATCAACGATTTATGGTAAACACCACCATCCACCGTCTTTATTGGGTCTTCTGGTGTGCCTTGATCAGAAAAATAACTCCTTTTTTGTAATGGCTTTAACACCGAATCCCATAACCACGTCCGCGTAGGATGTAATCGGTAATCAGCGCGCATCTGAGGGTACAAACTATCCATATAAACGCTCTTACCCATCTCCACCAACATCACATCGTAACCTCTCCTCGTTGCTTCATCACAAACCCGCGTTCGTGTACACCACTGCGTATCAGCAAAATTCCAACCGGGCAATAGCAGCAACATTTTTCGACGACTCGATGCATTCTTGAATCGAGCAACCTTGATTTCAACACGAATCGATTTGCCATTACAAGGAACAAAATACACGGTATCGCGAGCAAAGCAACCCAGCGATTTTGACTCTGAAATGGAAGTTGAAGCTGCGGCGGTGAATCCGTTTTGCCGTTGATCACCATGAACAAATTTTCCCAGGCCGTCATTCCTCGTAAGAACCATGAATGACAAAATCGCAAGCATACCAGTGCCAATCCCAACAAACATTCGCACACGTGCTTCAACCATAACGAGACGTCCTATTACGGCAAAGAACCGTCGATATTGATTTGTCCAAGCCATTGGCATGCTACCCAAATTTACTCCGATTCGTATCCAAATTGATCCAACATCTTCTTGTTGTTGCGCCAATCTTCTCGCACTTTCACGAACAATTCCATATACACCTGCTTCTGGAAAAATTGCTCCAATTCCTTCCTTGATTCGATGCCCAATCGCTTGATGCTTTGCCCCTGTTTGCCAATGATGATAGGCTTCTGTGAAGGCCTTTCCACAATGATTTCGCAACTCAATCGCAATATTTTGGGCTCCTCTTTGAACAACAAGGTTACCACTTCCACAGAATATGGCACCTCTTCTTCATACAGCTTCAATACATTGTTTCGAATGATTTCATTCACAAAAAACCGCTCTGTTTTGTCGGTCAGTTGATCCTCCGGAAAATACGCTGGGTGTTCAGGCAAAAACCCTACGAGATAGCTCTCTAGCACATCAATTTGAAACTTCTCTTGCGCAGAAATGGCCAAATAAACATCGGCATCAAATGTCTTCTTCAACCACACCAATTTCTCTTCCAACTTTTGCTGCTGAACTTTGTCGATCTTGTTCAAAACCACAATTTTCTTTGCTTTGGAACGATCAAAACGCTCGTGTACCTCTTCCGAAAAGTCTTTGCCGTTGATATCGATCAGCAAAATCAAAACATCGCTATCGTCAACGCTCTCTTTCACAAACTTCATCATCCGCTCGTGCATGCCGTAGCTCGTTTCGCGCAAAATTCCTGGGGTATCCGAAAATACAATCTGATGTCCCTCCCCGTTTTTAATGCCAAAAATTCTATGTCGCGTCGTCTGTGCCTTCGAATTCACGATGGCCAACTTCTCACCCAGCAGGGCGTTATACAGGGTGCTTTTACCTGCATTGGGCATCCCGATGATGCTTACAAATCCCGATTTAAATGGTGTTTCACTCACTACTTCAAACCTACTATGAAAATCTTAACTTTGTTTATGCCGTTTTCTGCCAATCATTCAACCCCTTTTGCCACTTTTAACATGCGATTTTTGCTCTGCATCGCCCTTTTTTTGTGTGGCAATCAAAGGGTAGCGGCTGCGCAGAATTCTTTCGCCCCAGCATCGCCCCAAATCGATAGTACAAGAGATGGATTCGGTCGTGCAAAAATGGGCATGTACTTCAAGAAAAACTGGGACTTTCGCAACGCCATCATCGGACTCAACGCCCGCTGGTCGGCCAAAAACAGCCAAACGCTCATCCTACCGAAAAAAATCAGTCACTACAAACCCGTGTTCGACGATTCCTTCAATGTTTGGAATGCGGATATTTGGTCGAAAGGACAGCCATGGGGCCGGTTTCACCCCGACAACGTTCACCAATTCTATGGTGATCCCCAAGTTTTTGTGGGCAATGGCTGTCTCCACCTCCTGAACGAGCCAATTGCCACGCCGATCGTAATTGAAAATCAGCCGCCAAGTGAACAAGCACGGATGAAACGCGCTCAAGTTGAGACAAACGCCATTCTTCCCAACTTGGTCAAAACCGGCTGGGTAAACGCACAAGGTGAGATTGTAACATCTACCCAATCCAACATCGATGAGTCCGCAGCCATCGCCAGCCAAACCCAATCGCAAAATCCCGACCTCAAACCCGCCATCCTGATACCTTACAGCATTGGATTGGCAAATACTTTTCATTCCAAAAACTTCACCTACGGTTTCTTCGCCATCCGCAGTAAAAACCCATCCGGACCTGCAACATGGCCAGCGTGGTGGCTTACAGGAAGAAACAACTGGCCCCCAGAAATCGACATTTTCGAAATGTATGGCGGCGCAACAGGCAAACAAGTTCATACCCAAACCATGACCATCCATACGGGGAAAGTTGAAACCCATACCAAGCAAATGATGATGAAAAAGATCAGACTAAGCGAGGATACCGATACCGCATTTCACGTTTACGCCTGTTTATGGACACCCACGCGCATTGAGTTCTACACCGACAACGTGAGGGTTAAATCGGTGAAATTAAACAAGTGGATGCGCCAATATTACCGCGAACCCATGTATTTGATCCTCAACAACGCCCTGGAAAACAAGTACCTACCCAATTTGGTTGAATCGGGCAACCGCACATCAGATTTTCAAGTTGACTGGGTTCAAGTCTATCAGGCGATTCCCCAAACCACACCCTAATTTCATGAAGATTTCACGGGCTGCTAACCGCCAATCACCGTCAAATCATACCTTTGTGATATGAAAGGGATAATTCTCGCCGGCGGATCTGGCACCCGATTGCACCCATTGACCCTGGCCATGAGCAAGCAGTTAATGCCAGTGTACGACAAACCCATGATTTATTATCCGCTATCGGTTTTGATGATGGCGGGCATCAACGAAATACTCATTATCAGCACGCCGCACGACCTTCCTCATTTCGAAAAGTTGTTGGGCGATGGCAGTCAGATCGGTTGCAAATTCGAATACTGTGTTCAACCCTCACCCGACGGATTGGCACAGGCCTTTATTTTAGGCAAAGATTTCATCGGCGATGATTCTGTGGCTCTGATTTTGGGCGATAACATCTTCTTCGGTTCCAAATTCCAAGACACGCTGAAGAGCAGTGTGGACCCTAAGGGTGGCATTGTGTTCGCTTACCACGTGAGCGATCCTGAGCGATATGGGGTTGTTGAATTCGATGAACAATTGAACGCCATCAGCATTGAAGAAAAACCTTTGGAACCTAAGAGCAACTACGCAGTTCCAGGTCTATACTTTTACGATAACCAAGTGGTTGATATCGCTTGTAACCTGAAACCATCGCCAAGGGGTGAACTAGAAATTACCGATGTTAACCGCATTTATTTGGAAAAGAATGCATTGCAGGTAAGAATCATCGAGCGCGGAACCGCATGGTTGGATACAGGAACATTTACATCGCTCATGCAAGCCGGACAGTATGTTCAGGTGATTGAAGATCGTCAGGGCCTAAAAATTGGCTGTATCGAAGAGATTGCATGGCGTCAAGGCTTTATTACATCCGACCAATTGCTGGCCATTGCACAGCCCTTGAAAAAGAGTGGTTACGGCGTGTACTTAGAGAAAATGGTAACGCAAAAGTTGTAATCGGTTCGGGTTTACCGATATTCCCGATCAGACCGCCTCAATCAAAAAGTATTGCTTTTTGCCTTTCTGGGCGATGAGGTAGCGGTTGTGCATCAACAAATCTGTATTTATCGCGCCATCTACATCGGTGTATTTGTCCTTATTAAAGGCAAACCCATTCGCTTGTAGCATTTTGCGCGCTTCAGACTTCGAAGGGAAAATTTGGGTATGTGTCGCCAATAAATCCATAACATGGATGCCAGTTTGCAGAGCCTCCCGCGATACTTCAAATCGCTCCATACCTTCAGACGCGGCCGCCAATGTAGCTTCGTCAAGTGCCTTTAAATCATCTGCTGAACCATTGCCAAAGAAAATTTGGGTGGCTTTGAGCGCCATCGCCAAGTCTGCCTCCGAATGCACGCGAACCGTCATTTCTGCGGCCAGCTCTTTCTGCAACGAACGCAAATGCTCTTGTCCCGTGTGGTTGGCTATAAGTTGCTCGATTTCGGCTTTGCCCTTCAATGAATATATTTTGATGAATCGAATGGCGTCTTCATCGGCCACATTCAACCAAAATTGGTAAAATTTGTAGGGCGATGTTTTGGTGGGATCCAACCAAACGTTGCCACCTTCCGATTTGCCAAATTTGGTACCGTCCGATTTGGTAATCAAGGGCGCAGTTAATGCAAAACCCTCGCCACCAGCCATTCTCCGGATTAACTCAGTACCGGTTGTGATGTTTCCCCACTGATCGCTGCCACCCATCTGCAATTTGCAACCTTCATGCTTGTAAAGATGCATAAAGTCGTAGCCCTGTACCAATTGGTAAGAGAATTCCGTGAAAGAGATACCACCGGCTTCCAAGCGATTGCGAACGCTGTCTTTGCCCATCATATAACTCACAGTGATGTGCTTGCCCACGTCGCGAATGAAGTCCAAAAACGACCAGTTTTTAAACCAATCGTAATTATTGACCATTTTGGCCTGATTGCCAGTATCACCAAAGTCAATGAACTTTTGAAGTTGCTTTTTTTGGCACGCGATATTGTGATCAATGGTGGCAATATCCAACAACTTGCGCTCATCGCTCTTTCCACTCGGATCACCAACCATACCAGTGGCACCACCCACCAAGGCAATCGGTTTATGTCCTGCCCGCTGAAAATGAACCAATTGCATAATGGGAACCAAGTTTCCAATGTGCAAAGAATCAGCGGTTGGGTCGAATCCCACATACCCAGTTACTTGCTCAGTATTGAGCATTTCTTGGGTTCCGGGCATAGCATCGTGGAGTAAGCCCCTCCAACGAAGTTCTTCTACAAAATCAAAATGGGGTTGAAACGACATACCTACAAAGGTAAAGGAAAATTATTCCTCTCGTTTGGCGATGGCGTCTGAGATGTACTGCTTCAAGGCCTCCGTGTCTTCATCTTCCATACTGCTCGTAGCCAACGAAACCACTTGGGCCGTTTCTTTCAGCATAAAATTGATTTCATACAAAAGATAATCGATTCGCTGTAAGTACTTCCAAGGGATTGACTTAAACTGGGAGAAAAAGTGTATGCGGAAGGAAATTCCAATCTCATCGGCTTGAATGAAATAGGTTCCTGTTCTCTTTCTATAAAGCCAATAAACTGCTGGTACTGACAATCCTAGCCAAATAAAACCACCAATCATGCCCCAAATACCGAAGTGAAAAGCCCATCCCACAAAACAAACTACACCCAAGACAATGATGGCAGGCAATTCTGCTTTTTGCTTGGGGATTTCAACGTAAAACTTAGTCATTATTCCTTGATCCAAATTCGGTTAATTCCAGCCACTTTCAAAGCGTAAACACCAGAGGGTATAGCCGATGTGTTTGCAGACCACAAACCATTTTCTTGCTCCCAACTAGCAGTGATAATGGCACCTGTCAACGAAATGATTTGAGGTTGCTTTCCGCTATGATGGGCTACGTGCAAAACATCTTTTACCGGGTTTGGAAATACAGCCAATTGATCCATTGACTGGATTGTGGCTACATCGCTGGTACCGGTGATGAGCAAACTGAAATTCTTGATTGTATCGGGTTGCGCAACAGGGAAAAAGCCATTGAGTTTGGCATAAGCTGTAACGGCGAACTTCAAAGGAAACAATCCCGCTTGATTAGGCGTTCCATTGAGCTTGATACAACGTACGGCCGACGGCAAATAGATACAACGTGGCTCGTAACACACATATCCCATGCCGGTTGGCAAGCCAATTACCTTGGTCAGCTTCAACGAATCGATGGTAACTTTTTGTTTGCTGCCCCCTACAACGGCTGAAGTGTCTTTGAACGACAAAATCATCACTGTCTGATTGTAAGGTGTTCCCACTGCACCATCAGCCAATTGGCTTGGATAAAAGCCTGGGACTTTGATGGTTGTATCGGGTGTACACAATTGGGCATTCGCCATCAATGTGGCGGTAAAGAAAAGGGCAAAGAACAATTTTTTCATGGAAATAGAATGGAGTCAAAGATAATACGAAACTCTGTCAATCACACCCCAGCGGCATCACTGCGATGTCCTTTTGATTTGGCCCACAAATACCCCTGAGCAAAAATTAAAAAGATCAATCCGCCAATCCCTTGGATGCGATAGCCACTGATATCTCGACGCAAATCGAACGGCAGGGCCTCAAAAAAGATCACAGAACCCATCAACATAGCACCTAGTAAAAGACCGTAAAATGTTGATCCACGCAAGGATTTTCGGTGAAAAACCACATCGTTCAGCATAAATACAAGCAATGGCCAAACCATGAACAAACTATAATCGCGCTGATGGGGAAAAGCCAGTGGAATGCACGCCAAAAACACCGACATCGATAACAATTCCCAATGCTGAATGGCCAATTTCCTGAATTTTACCAACCAAAACCAGCACGACATTAACACGATCAAACGAAATATTTGGGTTGTAACAAATACCCCCTTTTCGCCCATAGAAAACCAATCCACTCTGGCTTCTCCTTCAATGTTGAGCCCTGTTAAATACTTGGTAATGAGCGCGCCCATATCAATAAAACCGCCTTCACCCAATTCCACAATGTGGTTCTTTGAAAAAGGATTGATGTTGTTGAGCCAACTCAATAAAATTTCTGTGTGATACGCCGCGGGTAAATACACATACGGCAATAAAACCATGAGCACAGAGAGTAGCACCGCCATGCCGAAGGCCGACCACTTGCGCATGAGAAAAAGCTGTCCAACCATATAAATTGGCAAAATTTTCAAGGTAACACCGAAAGCCAGACCCAAATTTCTCTGTAACGAACCTGAAATTACGCCATCGAATGCTTTCACCACACCCCAAACAATGAGTATGGTCATCTGTCCGTAGAGCAAATTCAAAAACAACCACCGATAGGTGAGTAGGGCAAAATACAACCAAAAAAGGAAACCTTGTTTATTTTTTGGGGGTTGAAAGGTGCGATTCACGAATTGAACCAACTGGTAAACGAAATAGAGGTTCAGGGCATTCCATAACAATTTCAAGACGAAGAGTCCGAATGGGATTTCTTCAGAAACGATAAACTTCGGCAGCAAAGTAAATGGGGCTAATAGACTGGCAAACAGGGGACTGTAATAATAATACAAAGCCCATCCTTGTGCGTTGTAAGGCCTGGTGTATGGGTTTTGCAGGTTGGTCAATCGCTCAGCGGCACCAAAGAAAATATTTAAATCATTGTTGGTACTCAAGCTGCGCAAAAACGGCCAAGCCAAGAGGGCAGCAAACACCCAAATGAGGATTTTGATGTTTTTTTGGTAGGCAAATTCCTTGACTGGCTGACTCATCTAGATGCAAATTTAACCAATGCAGAATGCAAATTGTGTTGTGTTTAAGAAATCCAATGGTTTGCGTTAATTTTGCGGCCCCTTGGCCCCGTAGTTCAATGGATAGAATAGATGTTTCCTAAACATTTGATATGAGTTCGATTCTCGTCGGGGCTACCAAAGCGGAATTATCAAACTAATGAATTTGGTTTGACTAATTCGGAAGTTACAGGTTAGATAATAATCTGAGAGCCTTTCCCTAAGCAATTTAATTTTGAAAAAGTGAAACTTAGGCTTGACTTTTTTCATTTCAACAGGCACTTTTAAATGAAATCTGGGAGAAAACAATATTTCATTCTATTCCCCCAAAAAAATTCATTTTCTCGTATATTGCCTTTGTGAAAAAATTACTCCCCATCTTATTGTTTACTTTTTTGGGTAACCATTCATCAAAGGCTCAAAATACACGGTTCCTTGACCCTGTCTTCACAGCGGTCACGAAAACCACAGTGACCTACTCTGATGTCTTCAATGATGATTATCACAAAATGGACATATATACGCCCAATAACGACAACCTAAGCAAACGTCCGTTGATTGTTTACGTCCACGGAGGGGCCTTTTACGCAGGCGACAAAGCCAGCCAAGATTGTATTGATTTTTGCACTGCGTTTGCCAAGAAAGGTTATGTTGCTGTGTCGGTCAACTATCGATTGGCCAATGCTTTTTTGTTCTTGTCCGACAAAAAGATTCAGCTCAATGCGGTATTACAATCCATTGCAGATGTCAAATCATCGTTGCGTTATTTTGTCAAAGATGCTTCCACCACAAATCAGTATAAGGTAGACACAACGGCTTTTTTCTTGGGTGGTTATTCCGCCGGTGCTGTGGCCTCCCTCCATACTGGGTGGGTCACTGCTGAGTCTGAACTCGACGCAAATCTCCAAGACATCCTCAAAAATGGCATCAAAACGCTAAATGGTGACGCCGGGAATAACGGTTATAGCAATCCAATAAAAGCCTTGTATAGCATGGCGGGTGCCGTTTATCAAACCAGTTATATCTCACCAAACGACTTACCTGTTTGGATGGGTCACGCCAAAGATGACGCCACGGTATCTTATAACTGCGCACCGGGACTAAACAACCCTTTGGTAGTTACACTCTGTGGTACTGGGAAAATGATACCGAAACTGGATTCTGCGGGCGTGAAATATGATTCCATGATATTGGAAACTGGCGGTCATTCATGGCCCGGACTTGGCAATAATGGGAAGGATTTCAAAAAAGCTGTTACAGAAATTGCAGAATTCTTCTACCCCATGATTCCACAAAACACTCAATCCATCAAAAAACCAGAAACCTATCAAGCCATTTCTATTTATCCCAACCCTACCCAAGGGTTCATTCAAATCATTCAATATGGTGCAGTGAGATTGGGAAACTATCGCATTGTAAATGGGATGGGTCAAAACCTAATGTCTGGCTTTATTTGCGATAAACAGACCATATTGGATCTCAACCACTTGCCCAAAGGGTACTACAAACTTGTTTGGGAAAATTCGGCTTTGGAAATGCAGTCCATTATTGTGGAGTAACAATTACTTCCTCGTTAGCGCCTCAATCGATACACTGTATAATGTGCAGATTCGTAAAAAAACATCTGTCCGTTCAATGTTCGAAAAACCAATCCTTTAGAAGCGAATATATCCAAGACCGGCTT
>Ga0255137_1000437_pt1 | contig 14469 bp, 14 predicted proteins | sample Law_Atlam_RepC_8_FD_188548 | JGI IMG/M metagenome (GOLD analysis project Ga0255137, IMG submission 188548) | Freshwater microbial communities from St. Lawrence River, New York, United States - Law_Atlam_RepC_8d | ecosystem: Environmental > Aquatic > Freshwater > River | place: USA: New York... | reverse complement strand
GTGGTGGCATCCCCCCCATGCGCAACCATCTCAATGGTTCGTTTCGAGACATATGCATCCTTCGCCGCCGCGGCCGCAGCGGACTTCGCTGCCCGTTCAGTTTGTTTCTTCCGGCCTATCAGCTCGCGCTGGCTGTGGGACAGTAGCGGCAGACCTGCAGAATCAACCATCCGCTCATATCCCTGGCTAAATTCTGTGGCCAGCTTGTGCTGCGCCAGCGGAGGGGTACATATGGCACCACCAACAAAGTCAAGGTGCTCAGGGGTCCACACTGCCGTGTCGACCAAATTCCGCTCCAGCAGGCTCCCAGAGGCGGAAACCTTGTAATGCCCGAATCCGGATAACCACAAATGGTCGTCGATGTGCTTTCCAACTTCAGGAATGCATTTGGCGTTTGCTACGACCACGTACGCACGGCGGTTTAAGAGTCCTTGGACTTCTGCACCAGTTTCGCGGTTGTAGATCATGCTGGAGCTGGAAGGCCTCAGCAGAATGTCAACGTTTTGCAGGCACTGGACGTTGTCTCGCAGGAGTTGAACGAAATCGGGGATGGGGCGCCCACTGTCGTCGTCGATCATCAAAATGCCAGGCCCGCTGGGCCATTCGAAATGTTTTCGGTCTCGGGGAATTGCCCCGACAGAACTGCCTGCGCGAGCCTGCGTGGTTATCTTTCCAATCGACGATCCGGGTGTGCCGTAGGTGAAGGCCTGGTTTGTTGTCGCATTGTCAAGATGGATAGCAAACTCGTGCAGATCATTAACATCGTGCACAGCGAATTCACCGTCAAAGAGCGCGGCTGCGGCAACCTTTTGCATCTCGCCGGACTCATCAAGGAAGACCCGCTTTGACAGGGCTTGCATGCTCGTAATGGTCGTGAACTTAATGCTCATAAGCCGCTCCCCATGGAAGCCGAGTTGCCTTTCGTAACGGAAAGCTCACTCGCCAGGATCTCAGCAAGGCAGCACTCTCGCACGTGCTCATGCACCGCGGCTGCTCGCTTTGTTGCGTACCAGAAATCCGTCGAGTCGATTCCCGGCGCAAATGCAATGACGATACGGGTGAAGGGTTGATTGGACGCACGGCCGATTTCGACCATGGTGCCATGGCAATCAATTGCGGTGATGTAAGCGAACACCAGGTCAACTTTTTGCAGAGCGGCGTCGTTCAGACGAATGATGTCAGCTGGGCTGTAGATGATTTCTTCTGTACATGTCCCTGTACCAGCGCCTACGCCGTGTGTGCTGGGACCGTGCAGGCAGCCGTGATCGCAGGATTGAAAAAATGGCCCCGCGTATGTGAAGTCCCGAGTTGCAATGGAGCCAAGCGACCAGGAATGCCCGCGGAGTCCGGGAATGAGTTTGTGTCGCCAGTCGTTTTTCCCGATTTTGCCCGCGAGGTAAATTGTGATGCTCATCACAGGCCCCCTTCTGTGCGGGCTGCGATCAGTCGAGCTCGGTACTCAAGTACCTCCGACTTGACCCATGCCACTCGTTTGGCCGTCACTTTGACAGGCTGGGGCGCTTCGCCGCTACGAACCTTTTCGTACCAGGTTGTTTTTCCAAATCCGAAACCTGGCAGGAATTCATCCAGGTTAGCTAGAGTTAGGTTGTCAGGGGCAAATCTGCTGGAGACGTGTTCGCTCACCGCTTCATGGCCGTGAACAGTTGGGCGGGAATAACTCATGGTCTGATCCTCACAAAAAGTGTGATGAACAGACCTCGCATCGAACGATATGGCCGCAGCGCTACTGCGTGGCTCGGGCGTATGGTGTGGCCGTTAGAAAATTCTGCCGCGGCTTTTACCGATGTTCTCCTTCAATGCTCATCAAAGGTACAGCTCGGCAAACCGCGAACGGCGGCAACATTATAGGGCGGCGATTTTGCTATTGGCAAGGCCTTTTGAAATTTTTTTTATAGCGCGAGCGCTTCTAGGGCAGGCATTGCGATTTCAGACCGCAGATGCCCATAGTGTGCTTCGATCATGCGGACCGAAGTCCCTGAAAGCTGCGCAACTGTAAGCAGGTCAAGTCCGCTGTGCACCAGGTCGGTGATAACAGAGTGACGCAGCGTGTATGCCGTTACTTCCGCCTGCAGCGCCGCAGCTCTGACGGCTTCTTTGATCGGACCCTTCCAGGAGTCTTTGTCCCAGGCCGCCCCGTCGGCTCGGGAAAATATACTGGCGTTCCCTCGCACAAACCAGACAGTAAGGCAGCGGCTTGCGGGGGTATCTTGATTTTTCGCTGTCCGGTTTTGTCGATGCGGATCGTCAGCTGTGAGAGACGGGCATCAAAATCTTTGACATGCAGACTTGCAAGTGCGCCTGGGCGTAGAGGTAGCACCGCAAGACCGTGCAGAAACGCTTTGATGTTGCCCGCGGCTGCCGCAATAAGTTCCGCGCGCTGGGTTTTGTCCAGGTACAAGCTTCGCCGCTGGTCTGCTGATTTTACAGGCGCCAGTTTTCCCTTCCAGGCGAAGTCGCTCGTAACCCAACCATCTTTAAATGCCAGATTCAGCGCTGCGCGAAAAGGGGTCATATCCCGGTTCAGAGTGCTTGCGGTTCTTTTTTTTGGTGTATTCGAATCGTTCTGTTCAGACTTGCTTTGGCGCGATCGCCCTCGGCGACCTTGAGTTACCGGGAGTTCAGTAAGGCGCTTGCGCCAATCACCAATGATCGCGGGGGTAAGCTTTGAGAGCTCGGTTTCGGCGAACCTTTCGATGTTGAGGACGTACCCGTCAAAACGCTTTTGAATGTCTTTGGCAGTAGAGTCGCCTTTGGTGGTTTTAATGTGGGAAACGTAGTTTTCACAGGCGTTTCGAACTGTTTTCGCCGCGGAGATACCCCCTTTGCCAATATGGGCAAACCATGCTTCAGCATCGCGTTTTGCAGCGTCAAATTTTTGGTTGTTGGCGAGATGTGCGAACGAGCCCAGGGAGTGGTGTGATTTCTTGTTGGTGCCCGGCTCGATGTATCTGGCCCACCACACCCCCTCCGACTGGTTTGTTAGTTTGCGGTAGCCCAAGTGGCAGCCCTGCGCAAGTTTGTGCCAATAAGGTTCGTGCCGAGGTTTAAGTGCTGCTCGGGCGCTTACGGTCGAAATACTGTGTGTGGCCATAGGTGCGGATAAAGTGCGGATAAATATGGCGAAATTTTACGAACAATGACGAACAAATAATAGGGGTCTACACTGCGTAAATGTGTTCGTGGTAGTTCGGGATAGTTCAATAATCCCACCTTGACATGGTGGGGGTCGCTAGTTCGAATCTAGTCGCGCCTACCAAATTTGGTAGGAAAAACAAGCACTTAGCGGGAACGCTAGGTGCTTTTTTTTATGCCTGTACGGGAAAAGTACGGCAAATCAGTCCGGGTGCATTGGCCAACTTGGCCCATGACGACAACCATCGGGCCATAGCGTAAACGCCGCTCCTAAAAACTTCAGTCGTTGTGCATGTAGGTCTTTGCATGCAGCGCTACATCTCGGTGCGTGGCAAACCATACATCGGGCAATGCCTGCATGTGACGGATCAATTCTTCAAGGATGAACATGCGCGAGCGGTAGCCAATCACATGGGGGTGCATGGTCAGCAAAAACAGGCCGCCTTCGTCGTAGGCCGCATCAAACTCTCGCCGGAATATGTCCAGCACGGTGGTGGGTGCCGTGTAGGGCCGAAGTGCTGCAAACCGGTTCATGTTGAAGTACACCGCGTCGTCGCGAATCCACTCGACCGGCAATTCGACGATCCCGGTGCGTTCCCCGTCCTCTTCGAGTTCGTAGGGGTCGTTGTCCGCCATCAGGGACGAATCGTATAGCAGGCCCATCTCGCGTTGAATTTTCAGTGTGGCGGGTGAAAAATCCCATGAGGGGGTGCGCATGCCGACCGGGGGCACACCGGTAATTTTCGTCAAGGTGTCAAACGAGCGCAGGTGGAGTTCGCGCTCGTCCTTTTCGGGCAACATTGAATTGACTTCATGAATCCAGCCGTGCAGGCCAATTTCGTGGCCTTCGGCAATCACACGCCGCTGCTCGTCCGGGTAAAGCAGTGCCGAAACAGCCGGAACAAAAAAGGTTGCTGGGATCTGGGTGCGTTTCAGCAATTCGAGGATACGTGGCACACCGACCCGATTGCCGTACTGGCCCCAGGACATGCGGCCAATGGATTTACCGCCATCTCGCAGTTCGTTGGTGTCGTGATCGCTGTCAAACGACAGCGCCACGGCGCAGCGTTTCCCACCGGGCCAACTCTCAGGGCGCAGGCTGCGGCCTGCACGTACGTGGTTCACTCGGCGCCGCCATTCTTCTTCGGGCCATTGCCAAGGTTCGAGGTCTTTGGGCGTGCTTTCAGGTGGCATGGTTGGGTGTCTCCAGAGGAAAGTGGCAGGCTGCCTGCTGCTGTTCACCAAGCAGTCGCAAGATGGGAAGTTCATTCTTGCACCGCTCTTGTGCAAAGGCACACCGCTGATGAAACGCGCAACCGCTGGGGGGCGTGATCGGGGAGGGCAGTTCGCCTTGTATGGGCCGAATATCTTGCTCAGGTGCGCCATCTGCCGCGAGCCGAGGTGCGCTGTCCAGCAGGGCGCGGGTGTAGGGGTGGCGCGGCGCCCTGAATATCTGTTCGGTCGGACCGGTCTCGACAATGCGTCCCAGGTACATGATGGCCACGCGGTCGCTGACGTGGCGCACCACACTCAGGTCGTGGCTGATGAACAACATGGTCAAGTTCAGATCCCTGCGCAACTGCAGAAACAGGTTGATGATCTGCGCCTGTATGGACACGTCGAGTGAGGCTACCGGCTCATCGCAGACCAGCGCGTCGGGCCGCATGGCCAGGGCACGGGCGATGGCTATTCGCTGACGCTGACCTCCTGAAAACTGGTGCGGAAAGCGCTGTGCCGCAGCGGCGTCTAAGCCCACTGCGGTTAGCCAACGGGTGACATCACTTTCGGCCTGCGCTCGCGTGATCAAGCCATGGGCCAATGGGCCCTCCGCGATCGTTTCGCCCACCCGCATGCGTGGGTTCAGCGATGCATAGGGGTCCTGAAACACCATCTGAATGCGCGTAGTCACTTTGCGCTTACCGACCATCACCGGTTCCCCGCCTACAGCAGCATGGCCAAGTGTGGGGCCTAGGATGCCGGCGGCCACGCGACCTAGTGTCGACTTCCCGCAACCAGACTCGCCCACCAAGCCCAGTGTTTCTCCTCGGTTCACCGACAGAGAGACGCCCTCCACAGCGTGAACCACCGTCGGGCTTGCAATCGAGCCCGTGAGTCGTTTGGCGAGCCGTTCGGCGAGGGGTGGAACCGACGTGAATCGGCGCGTGATGTCGGCCAGATGAATGAAGTGACTCACAAATCATTCTCCGCAGCAACGTGGGTATTCAGAGGATGGTGACAAGACCAAGTCCGGGGGCTTTCGATGGTTTGCACTGGGGCAGTGCTGCAAATGGCCGTAGCGTGGGCGCAGCGTTCACGGAAAGCACAGCCAGAGGGCAGCGACGTCAGCGCGGGCGTTGATCCGGGGATTTGTACCAAGTCGCGCCCGGGCGCGGCACGCGAGGGCAAACTGTCAATCAAGCCCTGCGTGTAGGGGTGACGAGGTCGGCTCAGCACTTCGGCCGTGGGGCCTTCCTCAATCAGGCGGCCGGCGTACATCACCAGCAGGCGGGACGCGAGCACAGAGACAGTAGCCAGGTCGTGGCTGATCCAGACCAGGCTCACACCCGCTTCACGCACAAGGGTTTTCATCTCGACCAAGATCTGCGCCTGAATAGATACATCGAGCGCCGTAGTCGGTTCATCACAGATCACCAGCGCCGGTTGGTTGAGGAAAGCAATGGCAATTGCCACGCGTTGACGCATGCCACCTGATAACTCGTGTGGGTAAGCCTCGAGACGCCGTTCCGGGTCGGGGATACCGACCTTGCCCAAAGCTTCCAGCGCGCGAGCGCGCATTTGTGCATCATCTGGTCGGCCATGCGCGAGCATGGCCAATCTCATTTGCGCGAAGACCGTCAGTACGGGATTCAGGGTGCTCATCGGGTCCTGAAAGACCATGGCAATGCGTCTTCCGCGAAGCGTCCGCAGTTGATGGCGTGCCATGCCGATGAGCTCTTGCCCTTCGAGCCGGACCGAGCCCTTCGTGATGCGCCCAGGCAGATCAATCAGACCAAGGATGGAATACCCGGTGACACTTTTACCCGAGCCCGACTCGCCCACCAGACCCACGATCTCTCCGGCAAAAACATTGAACGAGACACCGTCGACCGCCCGGGCGACGCCAGAGCGGGTGGCAAACTCAGTTGCAAGGTCTCTGACCTGAAGCAGGGGTGCCGTCACACCGGTCGTCGTACCGTTGTGTAATGAGAATTGCGGTTCACTTTTAGAGAGTGAATTTTTTGGGCTGCTCATCGCTTGAGCCTTGGATTGAGTTGATCGCGAATCTGGTCGCCCACCAGGTTGATAGCGACGATCAGCACGATGAGTGCGATGCCGGGGTAAATCGAGATCCAATAACGACCCGACAACATGTACTGAAAACCATTGGCAATCAGCATGCCCAATGAAGGCTCTGACACGGGCATGCCCAAACCTAAAAAGGACAGCGTGGCTTCTAGCGCAATCGAGTTGGCTACCTGTACCGTGGCGACGACGATCAGCGGCGGCAGGCAATTGGGTAACACATGACGGAACACAACGCGGACCGAACTCAAGGGGGTTGACAAGGCCGCCTCGACATAGTCTTTGGACCGTTCGGCTGAGGCTGCGCCGTGGGCGGTGCGTGCGAAGTAAGCGTACTGCGCAGTGACGAGCGCTGCGATCAGAGGCCATTTGCCTTGGCCGAGCAAAGCCGAAAGCACCAGGGCCAGCAGGATGGCCGGAAAAGACAGCTGCAGGTCGATGATGCGCATGATCAAGGCTTCGACACGTCCGCCAGCAAAGCCGGCCAAAGTGCCGAGTGATGCCCCGATGCCGAATGCGATTGCGCCCGCCATCAGGCCGACCTGCAGTGAGATTCGCAGCCCATAGAGGATGCCTGAATACAGGTCGCGCCCCTGAGAATCGGTTCCCAACCAATGGGTAAAGCCCTTGCTTCCCACATAGCCGGGCGGCCGCCGTGCGTCCATTAGCACAAGGTTAGACAGATCGTAGGGGTCTTGTGGCGTGATCCATGGTGCCAGCAGCGCCAACAACACGATCAGCGCAAGCACAAGGAAAGCGACGACCGCCACACGGTCCTGCGCAAACTCGCGCAGAAAACCACGAAAGGGGGTCTCTACAGCTAGGCTGTTTGCGCTCATGATGACTTGCGCGCACGAAGGCGCGGATCAAGGGCGGCGTAGGCGATATCCACCGTCAGGTTGATCGTGATGAACAACAGCGATACCAGCATGAGATAAGCCACCATCACGGGCCGGTCCAGCACCGAGATCGAATCGATGATCAACTTGCCCACGCCAGGCCAGGAGAAGATGGTTTCGGTGACCACTGCGAAAGCCAGCGTCGATCCCAGTTCTAAGCCGAACACCGTGACCAACGGAATGGCGATCAGGCGCAGTACGTGGTGGCGAAGAATGGTCCACTCGCTTTCGCCAGCAGCACGCGCAAAGCGCACGGTGTCGGTCAGCATCACCTCGCGCGTGCCGGCGCGCGCCAGCCTGATCAACAGGGCCAACTTGAACAGCGCTAGGTTGACCGCAGGCAACAGCATGTGCATGAGCCCGTTAACGGTTAAAAAGCTCCACTCGACACCGAACAACATGACCGTCTCGCCGCGGCCGCCAGCGGGCAGCAGCCCCAGGTTAACGGCGAACACGAAGATCAAGACCAGGCCAATCCAAAACGACGGCACCGAAAAGCCCAGCACAGACACCCCCATGATGGCGCGTGCTGCAAAGCTATTGGGCGCGTAGCCAGCAAACATGCCCAGCGGCACGCCGAGCAGCGCCGCGCCTACGACGGCAATCAGGGTGATCTCTAGAGTTGCTGGCAGTCGCGACATGATCAGATCGAGTACTGGCATGTTGTAAACAAAAGACCGGCCAAAGTCGCCGGTGATCAGTCGCTGCAGAAAAATGCCATATTGCTGCCACAAGGGCAGGTCAAAGCCATAAGCGCGAATCGTTTGTTCCCGGATCTCCTGAGTCACGTCCGGCGAGATCATCACGTCGATGGGATTGCCGACGGCATACACACCTATAAATACCAAGGCAGATATGACCAGCATCACGACGAGCGCCTGCATTAAGCGCTGCAGAATAAATGGAAACACTGTGGCGTGCCGGGTTCAGTCCCAGCCTCCCTCGATCATCGCTCGGGTCTCTTCTACGGCAACCTCCCACATGGCCATGACGTCTTCGTCTGGCCGCTGATACATGCCACCGAAGTTGCCGTCGCCAATCAGTAACTTCTTTTGCGCTGGGTCAACGCGCATGTATTTTTCGATGTCGATCATCGGCTTGCGCTCGGTGGGCATGGCGACGTCGGCGAGGCGGGTCCAGGGGAGATTTTCCATCCATGAAGCGTGCGAGGCCAATGGGTCGATTTCTTTGACCTTGGCCCAGGTGCGCGGCGCGTTCCACCAGTTGTACCACTTGACCTGCACGCCGCGGTTACGGTCGAGCCATTCCAAAATGGCGCCATGTGCGGGACTGTTGCCACCGTGTCCGTTGACGATGACGATTTGCCGAAAGCCGGTGCGCACCATGTGGTCCAAGATATCGCACATCAGCGCGCACAGCGTGGACAGCCGCAACGAGACCGTGCCGGGATAGTCAACAAAGCTTGGCGTAAAACCATAGTTGATGGTCGGATAGACCGGCACCTTGATGGTTTTTGCGGCGTCAATGGCAACGCGCTCGGCCAGGATCAGGTCGACGCAAAGACTCAGGTAGCCATGTTGTTCGGTTGAGCCCAGGGGCAGCACAGCCCGTTGATCGTGCTTAACGTGCTCTTGTACCTGCATCCAGTTCATGTCGGCAAGTCTCATGGGGTATTCCTTCAGGGTTTGGCCGGTTCGGCCGAGGGTTGCAGCTTGCTGTCAAACATGGAAAGCACAACCTTGGCCATCAAGACCGAAAGCGTTTCGCGCTCGACCAGGCTAAGGGGTGACAGCATTTCTTCCTCCAAAGCCATGAAGCGGGGAACCGCTTCGTCAAGGATGGCTTGGCCGGCGGGGGTTAGCGTCAAATTCTGCTGGCGTCGGTCAGACTCGGCTTCGCTGCGTGCAATAAGGCCCAGTTTTTCTATGCGGTTCACCGCCCGGCTCAGTGTGTTTTTGGGGAAAGCAGTGGAGGCAGCGATCTCGCTGGCGGTTACGCCTTCAAACAGACCCAGGCTGTAAAGAATCACAAACTCAGCACGCGTCAGATCAAAGTGTTCCTCGACCCAGCCATAAAGCGGCGTGTTGTAACGCAGGCTCAGGTAATTGAAGCGCGCTGCGAATCCGCAGGGGTTACGCCACAGTCGGGCGTGGGTTAGCGCATCGAGTCGGTGGCGCACGAGCATGGCGCTGGAGCCCGTTTCAGGGTCAACGGGGTCGATGGCTGAGAGTGGCTGAATTGGTTCCAAAATGAACAACATAGGTGTAGTGATGTCCGTATGGTATCAAGCTTTTTTTTTCCTGCAACTGGCGTTTTTAGCTTTTTTACGTTGGTACATCGCGAATCAAAAATGACAAATTGATACCAAATTGGTACACGGACTAATCCGCCAAATTAGTTCCAAAAGGTATTGACTCCAAAGAAGCTCGCGCTTAAATTCCAACCTGTAAGTCACGCGGCATGCGCGCGACAAACATCAACAGGAGTTTCACCATGCGTTCCTTTTTGACAGGCGTGTTGTGCGCCACCGCGCTGCTGACCTCGGCGGGCGCCCAGACTTTGACCATTGGCGTACGTGGGGGGCCCGACTCCATCGACCCACACTTCACAGCTACCGGCACGCACGCCGAATCACTCAAGCACGTTTTCGACACGCTGGTGTGGTCCGGCGACGGCCTAGAGCTCGAGCCACGTTTGGCCGAGAGTTGGAAGGCCATCAACGATACAACTTGGGAGTTCAAGTTGCGCAGAGGTGTGAAGTTCCACGACGGGTCGGATTTCACTGCAGCAGACGTCAAATTCTCAATTGAACGCATTCCGACGGTGTCTGGCCCCAACCCGACCACCATCTATGTGCGTCGCGTCAAGGAAGTCAAAGTCATTAACCCGCTCACAGTGCAGGTGATCACCGACGGCGCGTCACCGACCTTGCCCAATGACTTCATCCGTTTGTTCATCGTTTCAGCGAAGGCAGCTGCGGGCTTAACTAAGGACAACGCTAACGAGGCCTTCAATTCGGGCAAGGCGGCGGTAGGAACCGGCCCCTACAAATTTGTGTCTTGGCAACCCAAGGGCGATTTGGTACTTGACCGCTTTGACGGTTACTGGGGTCCTAAAGAGCCCTGGGCTCGTCATGTACGAAAAGAAATTTCCAACGATGCGGCCCGTGTCGCGCAGCTCAAGGCCGGTCAGCTTGACCTGATTACCCGCGTGCCCGCCACCGATGTGGCTACACTCAAACGCGACGCCAAGCTCAGCGTGCAGACCATTGACACGGTGTATGTTTTCAACGTCGAACTCGACATGCGCGAAAAGCTGCAAAACGCCAGCAACAAGGACGGTTCGCCGCTGGCAAAAAATCCGTTGCTTGACTTGCGCGTGCGCCAAGCGATTGATCTGGCAATTGACCGCAAAAGTTTGGCTGAATTCGCTATGGAAGGTCTGGGCAAGTCTGCCGGCCAAATGGTGACACCGTCGATTTTTGGTTTCAACAAGTCGCTGCCCGAGCCCAAGTTTGACGTGGCAGCAGCCAAAAAACTGATGGCCGATGCAGGTTATCCGAACGGCTTCAAAATCCAGTTCTCTTTCACTAAGGACCGCCTGCCCGGCGACACGCAGGTCGGCACATCTATAGCGCAGATGCTGGCGGCCATCGGCATCGATGCCACCCCCAACGCGCAACCTGCCGCGGTTTTCTTCCCGGCCCGCACCCGGGGTGAGTTTTCGATCTCGATGTCTGGCTGGGGTACGCTGACTGGCGAGGCGCATTACACGCTGTCATCGTTGGCGCACTCTAACGACAAGAAGATGGGTGCTTTTAACGTGCTCAATTACAACAATCCCGAGATGGATCGACTCTTGCAAGCTGCGGCCATCGAGATGGATATTGCCAAACGCCGCAAGTACCTTGAAGACGCCAACGCGCTGGTCGATAAAGACAAGCAGCGCCTGCCCATTGTTGCTGTGGGTTCGGCCTGGGCCATGCAAAAAAGCAAAGTCACCATCAAACCTAGGGTGGACGAAGACACGCTGGCGATGAACATCAAACCGGCCAAATAAAGCATGGCTGGCATTGCACTGGGGCTGCACGGCGGTTGTGGCACGCTAGAGCGCAGCCTGCAGAGCGAAGAGGAATGGGCTGAAAGCCGTGCACATATGGCTCAGGCCTTGCGTGCGGGCTGGAAAATTTTAAAAAACGGCGGCTCTGCCCTGGATGCAGTGCAGGCGACCGTGGTTGTGTTGGAAGACAGCCCGCATTTCAACGCCGGTCATGGTGCTGCACTGACGGCACGCGCCGAGCATGAGTTGGATGCGGCCATCATGGATGGCAACAACTTGGCCACTGGAGCGGTGTGCATGGTGCGCCGCGTGCGCAACCCGATTGCGGCCGCGCGCGCGGTGCTCAACAGCGGAACGGCCGTGCTGCTTGCGGGCGAAGCGGCAGACGAGTTTGCTGCCAGCGTCGGCCTCTCAATGGTGGATCCGTCTTATTTCACCACCCAACGCCGCATAGACGCCCTGCGCCTGCTTCAGCAGCGTGCCGAGACTGGGGCGATCGTTCCGGCCACCGAAGCAGAAAAGCACGGAACGGTGGGCGCTGTGGCGCGCGATGCCCACGGACACCTGGCGGCAGCCACCTCCACTGGCGGATTCAACAACAAACCTCCCGGCAGGATTGGTGACAGCCCCATCATTGGTGCAGGCACCTACGCACGCGATGGCATTTGCGCCGTGTCTTGCACAGGGCAGGGGGAAATCTTTATTCGCCGGGTTGCCGCCTACGATCTTGTGGCGCGCATGCACTACGGCGGGCAGGCACTGCAAGAAGCGGCAAACGCCCTGGTGTTCGAAACCCTTGCCAGCTACAAAATCGGTGCTGGTATGGTCACGCTTGGTGCCACCGGCAACCCGTTCGCGCCCTACAACACGCTGGGCATGTACCGAGGCTGGATCACGACCGAGGGTGACATGACGGTGGCTACCCATGCCGAATTGCACGCCATGGGACAAGCTTGATGACACAACAGCGTGAACCCATTCTGATCTGGGGTGCAGGGGCCATTGGCGGTGTGCTGGGGGCCTATTGGGCGCGCGCAGGTCTACCGGTCCAGATGGTCGACATCGTGGCCGAGCACGCTGCTGCCTGCAGCACCACGGGCTTGAACATCAGCGGCCCTGTGGCGCAGTTCAGGCAAGTGGTGCCCTGTGTAACGCCGCAAGATTTGCGCGGCAGCTTTAGAACCGTTGTTCTTGCGGTCAAGGCGCAGGCGACCGAAGCTGCCATGACCTCTTTGCTGCCGCATCTCGCACCAGATGGCTTTGTTCTGTCTGCACAAAACGGCCTTAATGAGTTGACGATCGCCCGCCACGCAGGCGTCGAGCGCACCATGGGTTGCTTTGTCAATTACGGGGCTGACTGGCTGAGCCCGGGTGAAATTTTGTTTGGCAACCGAGGCGCCGTGGTGGTGGGCGAGATCGAGGGCGGTATCCGTCAGCGCACGCGGCAGATGCACAGCGACCTTGCCATTTTTGAGCCAGCTGCGGTGCTTACCGACAACATTTGGGGTTATCTGTGGGGCAAGCTCGCTTATGGCGCGATGCTGTTTGCCACTGCGCTCACGACCGACTCGATGACCGCGAATTTTGAGGATCCACAGCGATTTGTGGTGTTCGACCGGCTCGCGCGCGAAGTCATGGCGGTGGCTGCTGCACGGCGCATAGTGCCCATCGGGTTCAATGGGTTTGATCCAGCCTGCTTCGCGCCGGGCGCGTCCGAAGCCGGGGCGCGCGTGTCGATTGCGGCGTTGGCCGAATTCAATCGCTACACCGCCAAGACACACACCGGCATCTACCGCGATCTGGCTGTGCGCAAACGTAAGACAGAGGTGGACCCTCAAATCGGGGTCATTGCTGATATTGGTCGCGAAGTGGGCGTGCCGACACCCGCCATCCGTTCTCTGGTGAGCCTGATCCATGACATTGAGGACGGGCGCAAGCCCATGGCTTTAGCCACTTTTGCAGAATTAATTGCCGTTTGCGAAAGTGCACCGGCTATCTCGGCCTGATCGCAACGCCATGCAAATTGACCTTTCAACTCAGACGGCCATCGTCACAGGAGCGGCGCACGGATTTGGCCGCGCAATCTGCCAGACCCTTGCAAGCCACGGCGCTCGCGTATGGGCGCTGGACATCGTTGAGCACGAACTGGCTGAAACCGCACACTTGTGCTTGGCCGAAGGGGGGCGGTGCGAAGCCCGTGTCTTGGACATTACCCAGCCTGAGGCTGTCCATGCGCTGGTGGCAGAGATCAGCGCAGCTGGCCCCCCTGTCAGCATCCTTGTGAACAACGCAGGTGGTGTACTGGGACAAGTTGGCCAACCCCTTGAGGCCGTCTCACCGGCTCAATGGAACGCCATCTTTGCCGTCAACGTGAGTGGCGCTTTCTATTTGTGCCAGGCGGTCGCCCCTGGCATGAAGGCCGCTAGGCGAGGGCGGATCATCAACATCGCGAGCGGAGCCGGTCTCACCATCACCCTCACCGGCATTCAGGCCTATGCAGCTGCCAAGGCAGGGCTGGTGAGCCTGACGCGCCAGCTTGGACATGAACTCGGCGAATGGGGCATTACCGTCAACTGCATTGCACCCGGATTTGTGCGTTCCAACCCAAACACTGAAAAGCAGTGGGACGCGATGGGTCAGGACGGACAGGCGGCCTTGCTGAAAAACATTGCCCTTAAGCGCCTGGGCACGCCGCAAGACATTGCCAACGGGGTATTGTTCTTTGCCTCAGAACACGCTGGCTGGATCAGTGGACAGACGATTTCAATAGACGGCGGAAAATAGGCGCGAAGCTTGTTCGCAGCCTTGCAGTTTCGGCCCTACAGATGGAGCCCGCCTGCTCCTTTGACCCTGTTTTTCAGCTTGCAGCCTTGAGCTATATCCCACTCAAGCGCTCTGCGCAACAGATAAACCATCTGCTTTGTGACGGGAAATCAAGCGGGCCACTAGCCCTTCAGTTTTAGCTTTCTCTACGAAAGCCTGAAGGTATTCCCAGCCGACTGCGTTGTCTTTTTGGGTGCCAATCGCCTGTTGCACTTTCATGAAATTTTCATCGAGCACGCGCGAGCCGGGCCAAGTCTCGCGGTCAATCACC
>Ga0255137_1000434_pt1 | contig 14482 bp, 14 predicted proteins | sample Law_Atlam_RepC_8_FD_188548 | JGI IMG/M metagenome (GOLD analysis project Ga0255137, IMG submission 188548) | Freshwater microbial communities from St. Lawrence River, New York, United States - Law_Atlam_RepC_8d | ecosystem: Environmental > Aquatic > Freshwater > River | place: USA: New York... | reverse complement strand
ACACGGCTTCGTCCAACCCTTACTCGCACAAACTTTGCAATACCGAATACTTCAGCCAATCTCGACCGCTTTATTGCCCAAGTTTCGATTCCCTTGTCACCGAGCTAATCAACAACACTAGAACGAAACCTGCGTACTCCAGCTCATATTTTGCCTGACTTGAGTTACGAAACCCCAACGGTGATGCCATTTGCATCCCAATTACCTAACACCTGGAGAAAACAAAAACCCAAAGGTATGCAGCTTGGGAGTTTTCGAAACTCTCGCACACTAATTCTACCCAAGAGCCTAAGGGTTTGGTCCAGAAAAACAATTTCAAACTAGAAAATCAATCGCGAAGGTTGATTTTGCAACAACCAAAATCAAGCGAATTCGCAAGTAATCGATCGGTAGCAAAGACCGGATTCAATCGATAGTAGCTGAACTTTCCCTCTTTCTCGGTAATAACCAACCGAGCGTGAAAAAGGACTCTCAGATGATGGGATACGTTAGGCATTTCGATATTGAGCAACTCGACCAAGTCTGAAACGGATAATGGACAACTCTGCAGTGCCTTAACGATCTGTAGCCGTACCGGATCCGCTAACGCCTTCAAATACGTGGCACAAACCGCTGCTTGCTCAGAGGAAGTCTTGCTAGATGCCATCGCTTACCAAATAGGGATTAAAAAACCAATTCGATCCAATAGATGATTATGATCGTTTCGATTGACGATTCAAGCCAACCGGACCAAAGGTGTCTTCAAATTTATGGGCTACGGACACTGGACTTGCAAGCCTTGACAAGTCCCGAGCCGCGGCCTACGCTCAAACAAACTCTTGATTGTCTTAAGGTATATATGTCGGACGCATCCTCGTTTATCACGCCGCTTTAGTTACCAGGTTCGTAAAAAACTCCACTTCCCGCAGGATGGTATTCGAAATGAAACATGCACTTGTCGCGATGATTGCTCTAGTATGGGTCTCTGCAGTGCGCGCAGAGATCGGTGTCATTTCCCCTGCCGAAGCAAAACGTTTGATAGAGTCTGCTGACATCTCCATGACGCCGATTGTCATCGACACGCGGGGTGGCTACAAAGACTACTTTAGAAATCATCTCCCCACAGCACACCACCTAAATTTTGACACGCTGCGTGGAACCGACAACGGGATTCCTGTCCAGTATCTTCCCGACGATATCACCAAAAACCTTTTGATGAGAGCTGGCGTTCAAAAAGATCGGATTCACATCATCTATGCAACGGGAGACAAACTTCCAAATGATGAGATCCTTAGCGCAAGCATGGTTGCGTACGTGCTTGAAAAATATGGCATAAAAGACATCCGCATCATCGATGGTGGCTTGTTGAAATGGCAGCAGCAAAAACTTCCAGTGACTCAAGAATACTTCGGTAACCCAAAAGGTATTCTTCCCACAGGGGAGAATAAGCAGATCAGTATCACTATCGACGAATTGCTAAAAAGAAAAAGCGACCGAAATGTGCTTCTCGTAGATGCACGACCTTATAACGAATACATTGGAGAAGATGATATATGGTTGAGAAAGGGGCATATTCCTGGAGCAATCAATTTCCACTGGGCTCGGCTAATGGCAAAACAGAACACGCACGAATTCCTACCGATGGAAGATGCGATGACAATCCTCAAGGAGGCAGGACTGACTCCAGATCGAGAGATCATCGTCTATTGCGGAACATCTCGAGAAGGGAGCTTACTGCGGTTCTATTTGACTCACCTAGCAAAATTCCCAAAAGTGAGACTCTACGAAGGATCGTGGAAAGAGTATGCCTCACTGAAACAATATCCTGCCGAGACCACTGAAAACAAGGCGAAGTAAGGCAAACTCACGTGCTCGCTGCACTACTCCTAATCTCGGTTTTCCTCTTAGCCTATACCAACGGAGCGAATGCGAATTTTAAAGGCGTCGCGTCGCTCTACGGCAGCGGAACGACCTCACTTAGGATCGCCTCGTACTGGGGAACCGCCGCGACATTTGCCGGTTCTCTCACAGCCATATTTCTCTCATCTGGGTTGATTAAAAAATTTAGCGGTCGAGGAATTGTTCCTGACGAGTTGATTCAGTCTCCAACCTTTCTCAGTTCAGTTGCTTTCGGCGCAGCCCTTACGGGTTTTCTTGCAACTCGATTTGGATTCCCCGTGTCAACGACGCATGCATTAGTCGGCGCACTGCTGGGAGCAGGCTTAGCCGGCAGTGGTTCAGACGTTCAATTCTCAGCTCTAGGAACAAGCTTTCTCTACCCCCTGTTCTTCAGCCCGTTAGTCGCAATGTTTTTTGGCGCACTCGTCTATTGGACACTGAAGAATTTTCGTTTAGCTCCCAATGATCGAAACCGAACGCTCGACTCGCTGCATTTCCTCAGTACGGGTGCAGCGAGCTTTGCCAGAGGTCTCAATGATACTCCAAAGATTGCTGCGCTACTTCTTGCATCCCCAATCATCGACACCCGAATCTGCTTCCTGGCTGTCGCATTCAGCATTGCTCTAGGAGGACTATTTGATGCTAAACGCGTTGCGGAAACGTTGGGCAAAAAGGTCACTGATATGAACCCAGGCCAGGGATTCGCTGCAAGTCTTGTAACTGCGATCTTGGTTACAACCGCAAGCCTTCATAGTCTACCTGTAAGCACCACTCACGTGAGTGTTGGATCACTACTTGGCATGGGGGCAAGCACAGGCCAGGCCAAATGGCGCAAAGTCATTGAAATCTCGTTCGCCTGGATCAGTACGGTACCTTGCGGTGCCATTCTCGCAGCTATTTCGTACTTCATCATTAATCAAATAATAAAAAATCCCTTTTGATAATTGCCTATGGTCTTGTAGAGTGCTCCCTGGAGCAGCGACACACTCGGACAATGCAATACAGGACAACGATGAAAGCCCGTTTTCTAACTCTAGCCACTCTCTGCTCAATCCTGGCTCTAGTCATGACTTGGTCCATGAACAGGTCCGCAAAAATCGACGCAAGCGATGTAACTTTTCCTCCGCAACACTCTCGATTAGTGGTTCAGACACCACAGGGCGATCGTGAATATGTGCTTCACGTTCCAACGTATTGCAATAATTCCACATCCAGTCCATTAGTGATAATGCTCCATGGCTTCGGGGGAACTTCCGTAAACGCTTTGCAAGAATCTCAGTGGTCTTCCAAAGCAGACAAAGAGTCGTTTATCGTCGCCTACCCCGAAGCGACCCGTCCGAATAAAAACATGCCCCCTAATTTTCGAAAGAACCCACAAAGTTGGAATGACGGTTCCGACCGCTTTCATGCCTCAACCGAGAAGATTAATGATGTTGCATTCATCGATGCGATGATCGAACAAATCTCCCAAATTCACGCGATTGACGCCAATCGAATATTCATTACCGGCTTCTCCAACGGTGCTTCAATGACATTTCGGCTAGGAGCCGAACTCTCACACCCGATAGCTGCAATAGCTCCTGTATCGGGTACATGCTGGATCGAAAAACCGAAACCATTACATCCGATTTCAATCTGCTATATCACCGGAATGGCTGATTCCCTGAACCCCGTCAATGGCGGCTACCCAAAGCTTGCGTTCGGAGGAAAAGAGCAAGGGCGCCCCAAGCCCCCGGTTCGCGCATTCATCGATGCATGGGTAAAGTCACTTGAATGCTCAGCCGAACCACTACGCGACGACGTTTCCAATGGCATTCACACGCAAGTATTTGGTGCTAGTAAACAAAACTCAGAAATCATGTTCATTACAGTCGAAGACCTAGGTCATCACTGGCCAGGCGGGGTAAGCCAACTACCAAGTCTAATCGTCGGTAAGCCGAGCAATAAACTTGCGGCAACCGATCTTATTTGGGACTTCTTCAAGTCACACTCTGCATCAAAACACTAAGCTCCATTCACGGACCGTTCTTTCCAAACTCGGGTTTGCAAAAACACCTTACCCACTCAGGAAGTATCATCATGCAATTCTGGATCGGCCTATTGTTCTTGATCACTCTCGCTTCGATTGCTCAAGCCCAAGATGTGGTCAAGGATGTCCCGTATTTGCCCGATGGCCATCCAAGGCACGTGCTCGACATCTATACCAATGCAAACTCTAGCAAGACGAACAATCTACCAGTTGTTTTCTGGATCCACGGGGGAGGTTGGCAACATGGCGATAAATCGGATGTTGCGAAAAAGCCGAAGTACCTCACCGAAAACGGATACCTGTTCGTCGCTTGCAATTACCGACTCCTACCAGATGTCTCCATGGAAGTACTCACCAGTGATGTCGCAAGCGCGATCCATTGGGTACACGAAAATATCGCTTCCCACGGCGGTAACCCCGAATCGATTATCGTCGGTGGACACTCGGCAGGAGCCCAACTCGCTGCTCTCTTATGTATCGATGATCGATACTTAAAAGCCAACGGGACTCCTATGTCGATTCTCAAAGGCTGTATACCAGTCGATGGAGACACCTACGACATCCCCAAGATCATCATGACGGCAGAACACCGCCAAGCGATCTACGGCGGCCAGATGCCAACTTTCGGGCATCGACAAAAATTCGGTAACGATCCTCTAAAGCATGTAGACTTCTCCGCCGTCACTCACGTTGCGAAAAACAAAAACATCCCACCCTTCTTGATCCTGTACTTTGCGGGAAACCCTGACACTACCGCCCAAGCAAGAAGACTCGAGAGCGTCTTGAAGGACTCGGAGATTCCGGTGAAAGTCGTAGGTAAGCACAATACAAATCATTCGCAACTCAACGACGATCTAGGTGGAGCCGAGGACACCTCGACAAAGTCTTTGTTTGAATTTCTAGAGAGTATTCGCTAGAGTTTGGGGTAACCTATACCGAGATTGCTCCAAAGGCAAATCGAAACCTACAGTAGCAACGAAAACCATACATTGAACGAGACCCAGCATGCGCGAAAAACTATCCCCTTGGCTACCAGCCATTTTATGTGGCGCTCTTTCACTCATCACAGTAATAGCCGACATCTTCGGTCGATTTGCAACCGGTACCGCAAACGTAGGACTGACGACGTTCATTTGCTTCTTACCCTGTTGCTTCCTCCATGTCGGCGTGATGCTCAAGACTCTGAAGGATGAAAACCGGGAGCTCAAGCGTCGGCTTGACGCGATGTTGCACAAGGAAGATAACGTAGGGAACAAAGCCGCTTAATCGCTCTGAGCTTTCGCAACAATTCATTTCCAATTGATCAGCACCACATGATAACCTTTCTGCGAAACCTCAAGATTGCGATCAATAAGATCGCGCACCAACCTCCCCCAACGGAACAGAACTTACTTATTCTGGGAAAACTCGCGGTCGATTCGGTAAAGGCCAAGAAAACAATAAGCTCACTCTCCGAGGTTGAGTTCAAAGTCTTCTCTCAATTCGGCGATGACGGAATCATCCAGTGGTTGATTCACAACCTTGATATCCCCAACAAGACATTTGTCGAGTTCGGGGTAGAGAACTACAGGGAATCGAACACCCGATTCCTGTTGATGAATGATAACTGGTCTGGCTTTGTAATGGATGCATCAGAGCAATGCGTTGCGCAAATAGTAAACTCCGAGTATTACTGGAGACATCAGCTCACCGCAAAAGCAGCATTCGTGGACGAGGAGAATGTGAATAGCTTGGTGGCCTCATCTGGTTTCGAACCCGAGCTAGGACTTCTTCACATCGACATAGACGGAAACGACTACTGGATATGGAAGAAACTCAATACCGTTTCACCTGTTTTGTTGATATTGGAATACAACAGTGTATTCGGTATCGAAAGGTCGATAACGGTTCCTTACGACCGGGCTTTTTGCAGAAACAAGGCCCACTATTCGAACCTGTATGTTGGTGCGTCGTTGCGGGCTTTTTACGAACTATCAGCGGAAAGAGGTTATGCATTCATCGGCTGTAACAGCGCCGGGAACAACGCATACTTTGTACGGCGCGATAAACTCAATGACCGGGTTCGTGAAGTTACGCTAAACGAAGGATATGTCGAATCGAAATTCCGCGAGAGCAGAGACGAAAAAGGTCGGCTTACGTTCCTCAGTGGCAGCGACCGACTTGGGGCAATCAGAGGGCTACCAGTCTTCAATACTCACACTGGCGAAATCGAGAAGCTGTAACAAACCGTCTACAGCGACGAGTAGCTACGACGATATGTAATAAACGTGACGAATCGGTTCCCCTCCGTGCCTCTGTGCCTCTGTGTTTCAAAAAAGAGTCACAGAACAATCAATCCATCTATGCGCGGTCGTTTGGAAACACGGAGACACAGAGCTCACAAAGCAAACGGCCTACTTATCTATTCCTGCACCACCGTCTGGCGACGAGTGGCTACGGTGCGTGGCTTAAGACTCGGTACGAAACTCAGCAACCCTAAGATCATTACCCACTCGAACAGAAATAAATTCATCGACAACTCTATCCCCAGATGAAGTGCCAAGCCGAGCATGATGGCTATCCATCGCAATCGAGGGATCCATAGCCCTATCGGCAGAAATGCTTCAATCGCTAATGTCCCATACGACCCTATCTGACTTATCCAATGCGAATCAAACCACTCGCTTGGTATCAGCCGCCCGTAATTGTCATTCATCCTTGAGACAAACCACAACGCCGTTCCGTTCTGCCATGTCTCGCCAGCAAGCTTGCTGAGGAACGTCGACGCATAGATCGCTGTCATCTCGATCTGAATAAGTCGCAAACCCCACAACTGCTCGTCCGCCACTTGCTCATTTGGCTTGCCACTAAGAAACCCCGTAAGGGAATAACTTGCATCCAACGGCAGAAACATCAAGAAAAATGCGAACAAACGAAATACGGTATCCTCGCCATCATGGATAAGCGGCATGCGGTGCTGGAAGGATACGAGCCAAAGAAAAATCGCCGCTAACTGCACACGCGAATACACACCTAAACCCAATAGCAAGCCATGCACAAAAAGCGAAATCACTCCAAAGTAAGCCAGCCAAGCTTCACCTTCTACAAGAAAGAACATGGACCACTTCTGGCTACCTGCAAGCCGACGCGCACTCTGAGTTGAAAGAACACCTTGATCGGAAAACCAATACGCCACATCTGGCAAGAGTACAAGCGATTGAACAAGGATCAAAATCGCAAACCCAATCCGCAGTACTGGCAAGATCTGCGCATTGCCGGACTCAAATAGGAACCGATCGAAGGCTTTCATGGTTCCCTCGGACGACGCGCTAAAAAACCTATCTGCGTGCTCCAGACCGTCTGACTCTGTGGCGGCAATGGTGCATCGACTCCCGCTACTCCCTCTCCTAATACCATACTATCGCGGTAATGATAAAGCCGAACCTCGCGCATCGGAGCATCAAGCTCAACCGGTGGCAACATCTCGTTCTCTACGCTCCAGCGCACACTCGGAGTCGCCTTCTCCCGCTCCGGAATAGCTCGCAAGAGATAGTCTGCGAAATCCCCAGCAGCAATGGAGTTTCGCGGTAGCCGCTGCAGGTAATTCATGTGCCGAAATCGAATGAACTTCACCCACGGATCAGCTTGCGCCCAGTCGATGGAACTCCAAGTGGCCGAATCCCCCTTGCGATCTGTAACCTCTGCAACAACGAGTCCGTTGTTCAACACAGGATTAGGCGCAAACAACGGCCAGGATCCTTGCGATAGCCCCAACCTATCAAGCTGTCGATGTAACCAATCCTGAAACCCAGGTACCGGAAATCGCTCCCTAGGAATCGTGTCCATCGCAATACACACTCCAACGATCGCGACAAACCAGCGGATCGCTGCACGCTTCATGATCAATCCTGCTCGTAGATCTTGAATAAACCTGAATGATCGAGATTGCCATGCCCAAGTTCATGGACGAACGACTCCCATTGATTCCGACAATGCTCAAGCGTTGCGGACTCAAACCCAACACTATCAGCAAGCTCACAAATCAACCTAACATCTTTGAGCTGCAACTCAGAACGCCCTCCAGGCTGGAAGTCCCGACGAATCATTCGATCCCCATGCAGATCAAGAATCCGACTCGCCGCAAATCCGCCAAGCAGTGCTTCACGAACCAACTTAGGATCCACCCCCGAGAGCTCCGCCAGCCGAATCGCTTGTGCCACCGCATCAATGCATTGTGCAACGATAAGCTGGTTAGCCAACTTGGCTACCTGCCCTGCCCCGACCGGTCCGATATGCGTGACACGACTCCCAACCGTATTGAGCACTGGTAACGCACGTTGAAAATCAGCTTCGCTACCTCCAGCCATAATGGATAACGTCGCAGCTTCCGCTCCGACTTGTCCGCCACTTACCGGTGCATCAACCCAAGCCACGCGCTCGGCGAATCGACGCGTCTGAGGAACGCTTGTCGTTCCGAAATCAATGATCAACGAATCCTTGGAAAGAGTTTCGATCAACCCTTTCTCCCCAAATACAACCGACTCAACCGCGTCGGTATTCGCAAGATTCAAACAGATGATTCCACCCGCAACTTCGCGTGCAAGCTCACTTGGTGAACCAACCCGCTGCATCCCAAACTGCTCAGCCCGCACCATCGGCTCAACACTGCGGTTCCACACCACAACACTAGCCCCAGCCTCGCGCAAGTGCCTTGCACCAGGCCAGCCCATATTTCCCAAGCCGATATAACCGATCCGATCTTCCTTACCTACCGACTGCCTCATAAGACACTTGCACCTCAGATGAAAAGCAACTGATCTAAACCGCGACTATCCTACAAGGCTCAATGCTGTACGTCCAAGCGTCGCAACAAGCCACGCCCTCATCGACGCGAGCTTACTGCTTACTTCTTACTGCTCACTTCTTACCTTTGCCTCGGCCCTTACCTTTTTTCTCGACGCTATCTTCGGAGAGTGGTTTATCGACACCACCAGACTCCTGAGCCCCACCCTGAGCATCCTCTGTGTCTTGACCATCCGACAAACCTTCATCGCTATCGATGGACTTTAGATCAAACGGGCCAGCATCAAGATATTCTTCTTCGTAATCTTCTTCGTCTTCTTCGTAATCTTCTTCGTCTTCTTCGTAATCTTCGTCGTACTCTTCTTCTTGATCGTCGCCGTCTAGTTCGTCGCTGTCCTGATCATCGCCGTCCTGATCGTCGCTGGCGAGTTCCTCTTCATCTAGCTCTTGCTCTTCTTCGTCTAGATCTTGTTCATCTAGATCCTCTTCGTCCTCGACTTCACCGTCCTTGTCCTCTCCGTCATCGCCCTCTTCGTCATCGTCCTCTTCGTACTCATCCTCTTCATATTCATCGTCATCGCTCTGTTCAAGATCGACATCCTCAAAGCCCGTCTGACCAAGGCTTGCAAGATCCTCGTCTTCGTCGAATGCTCCTTCCCACTGCTCTCCAGGTTTTCCGCGAGGTGCGACCGCTGTTCCCTCTCCTTGAATCTCATCCCGTTCGTCATCTCGCTTGCGCGGCTGCAGATAGAGCTTGATGGGGATCTCGCCAAAAGGGAGATGGTCGCGCAGGAAGTTCAGTAGATAACGTCGGTATTGATTGCTAAAGCCCTGTGGCTGATTGCAAACAAGGATAATCGTTGGTGGTTCTGAAGCGACTTGAGTCGCATAGTAAATCTTAGGACGTTTCAATTGGTACAACGGTGGTTCATGACGTTCCAACGCCGCTTTGACAAGCTTGTTGAGCATGCTTGTTGAAATTCGCTCCTTGGCTTGTTTGAAAAGCATCTGAGCGTGATTCAAAAGCGTTTTAACGTTCTTCCCTGTTTGCCCGGTCACAAATGCGATGGGGCAATAAGCCATGGTGGGAAAATGCTCTCGAATGTATTCAACCCAGCGCTCTGTCGGGATAAAGCCAGCGAGCTTGTCCCATTTATTCACTACGAAGATACAAGGTTTAAACTCGTCATGAATGTAGTGCGCAAGCTGCTTATCGACCTTGCTCATCGGTTCGGTGCAATCGAAAAACAACAGCACAACATCGGCTCGTCGCACGCTTCGCTGAGCGCGGTGCAAACCGTACCAATCGATGTCCGTCCGAATACTCTTGTTACGGCGAAGACCCGGCGTATCGATCGCCATGAATTTGTAGCCATCGAGCTCGAACATCACGTCGACGCTATCGCGCGTGGTTCCGGGGACTTCACTGACTATACATCGATCCTCTTTCACAAGCGTATTCACGAAAGTGCTTTTGCCGACGTTACGCCGCCCAACAATCGCAACCTTCATCGTCGGCGGTTCAATCTCACCCGGGTCCGCATCAAAGTCAGGCAAGTGCCCGACGATCCAGTCAAGCAGATCGGTTTTGTTGCGATTTTGCAACACGCTGATCCTCATCAAGTTCTTGTAACCAAGTTGATGAAACTCATCCGCGTTTGAATCAAGTGACGGGCTATCGGTTTTGTTCGCAAGCAAAAGAATCGGCTTGTTGACCCTGCGAAGCCGATCGGCAACTTCCGAATCAAGCGGCACGAGTCCACTGCGGGAATCGACCACAAATAGCAACACGTCGGCTTCTTCAATCGCCGCAAGAATCTGACCTTCGACTTGATCGGTCAAGTTATCTACGTCTTCGATGCCGATCCCACCCGTATCGATCAACTCAAAGTGACGATCGTTATGCTCGAGCATCGTGTTCAGTCGATCCCGGGTAACGCCGGCAAAATCCTCAACGATCGCCAAACGCCGGCCCGCAAGCCAATTGAAGATGGAACTCTTGCCTACGTTCGGACGACCGACAATTGCAATGCGTGGAACAGCCATGGGTAAACGATCGAAAGTGAATGAATGAGGATGGTCGGAACGGACTTCACGGCTTCGCTTTCACAGCATCGCTGCGCAGATTCCAAGCTTCCACCCAATCGGTTTCCACCAACTCAGCTTGGAAATCCCTGAGCAACCGATCGTGCATATCGGGAAAGTGTCCAGCGCCGTAAAAGACACCCAACTTGCGCTTGCCAGCTTGCAATTGCTCTTCGAGAACCGAAAACGCCTTGGCGTTTCGCTCGGTCAGAAGGGTACTCTTTCCGTCTTTATCCGCAATCCCAACCATTTGATTGTCGAGCGATTCGAACTGTTTGGCCATGGCCCTGCGAAGCTTCACCGGGTCGCCGCTGAGCATTGCACTCATCATCTCCGACTGGGCCTCATTTACTTTTTTCGACGTTTGGGTCGCAAAACCAGCCCCCATCACACGCGCCATTAAACTCACAATCCCATCATTCCGCTTGGACATATCCTCACTGAATTCGCTCGGATTCATATCGGCATGCACGAAATTCTTCGCTTGATAATCGATTTCCTCAAGTTGAAACGTGAGCTTCAAAGCGTCCTTCATCCCACCTTGGATCGAACTGATCGGATTTCCACCACGCCTCTGCTCGCTCTTTCGCGGTCGATCGGTCGACTCAGCGACCAACTCGTAAAGAATCACTTCATACGATTTAAACATGCTATTGAGCCGCTGGTAGTAAGACTTCTCTCCTACGTGCACCGCCCCGATTAAATGAACTTCCGCACCCTGAAATGGGCCCGTGGTAATCCGGTATTTCGCAATCGCACATTGCAATTCCTCCGGCTTGCCATCCTCGGACTCCAAGACCCGCATAAACGGAGGCGACTTGCTAGAAGCCGACGACTCCCGCACGTTTTTCTCTTGAACCGCCCCTGACTTCTCTTGCCCGATGGCCGCATCGGTGAACAAAAAAGAAGTAAAAACGCTTAATGCAAGGCCCGAACAACAGGCACGAGCCGGCCAAGAATTGTTTGGTTTAGGACATCTCATCGCTATCTATCTCCTCGGGTTCGAAGCTTTCAAGTTGGCAGAAACTCCAGAAGCTTTCTTTATAACCCCACCGCACCGATGTCGAATTCGTTTTTCTCGGAGAATATTGGTCAAAATCAGGGTTGTCGAATTTGACGCGGCGTCAATAATTGACGCGATGGTCGAACTAACGCGAAAACAACGAGAAATTCAACTGCGAACCCAGGAAATCCTCAGGGTCGCCAAGCCTATTTTGCTCCAAGAAGGTTTCCACGCCCTGACGATGGACCGCGTTGCGGCCAGCATGCAGTACGCCAAAGGAACCATCTACAACCACTTCCCCAACAAAGAAGAAATCGTCCTAGCTCTGGCTTACAACGCCATGAAGCTTCGGCAACGCCTCTTTAACTTCGCTTCTCAGTCGACAGGGAGAAGCAGGGAGAGATTGATGCGAATCGGGCTCGCATGCGAATTCTACACGCAGCATTGCCGCGAAGAATTTCAAATCGAACAGTGGATGCGGCACGCAAACATCTGGGATAAATCCTCTTCCGATCGCCAAGCATGTATTCGGGAATGCGAAGCTGGATGCATGGCCATCGTAGCAGGCTTGGTCCGCGAAGGAATTCAATCCGGAGACTTGCCCGGTTCCAATCAAACCCACAAAACCAATACTGCATCCACACAGCTTCCAAACACGCATCCCCTTAGCCCGGAAGAAATGGTATTCGGATTATGGGCGATCACCTTCGGGTCTCAGATTCTTACTGCCAGCAGTCCGTCTTTACCCGCCCTGGGTGTCATGGATCCAATCCGCGCGACGCGAGTGCACTGCTGCACACTCCTAAACGGCTTTAATTGGCAACCGATACTGGCCGTCGAGGAATACTTAGAACAAGTCGAACAAATGTCGGCCGAGGTGCTACCTCGCTTCGAAGAAATACAAAGGACAGAGTTATGAGCAGTTCGATCCCCTTAAAGACTTCGTTTTCACCTTGGATCATCCGTTGGGTCGTCGGAAGTATCATGCTCGCAGGACTCGCGTGGATGATCTTCTTCTCACACGAAGCCGCACCCCATCCGGCATCGCATTCGAATTCTAATTCGAAGCAAAACTCGCTTCGAAACACTTCCTCTCCGTTATCCTCCAACGGTACGGAACTACTGGTTCGGGCTTTCACCATCGCTGATCGCACCGCGAACAACCCCAGCCAACGAACTTTCTCCGGCACGCTTCAAGCCCGTTACCAAAGCTTACTAGGGTTTCGAGTTGCAGGCAAAATCGTCGAGCGGCATGTGGAAGCTGGGGATCGAGTGCGTAAGGGCCAAGTACTATTTCGATTAGACCCCACAGACTTTGATTTACAGATTCAAGTCGCTGAGTCGGATTTACAAGCAGCTAGATCGCAATTGATTCAGATCGAAGCCGAAGAAAAACGATTGGCCGATTTACGCCAAACGCGATCTACCAGCCAATCCGACTACGACTTGGCAGTCGCTGCTCGCGACACGGCTCGCGCTCGACTACGAGCTGCTGAAAACCGCTGGATGATGGCAAAAAACCAACGGGATTACGCACAGCTAGAAGTCGACCAAGATGGCCTAGTGACCAAAATCATGGCAGAGGTTGGCCAAGTGGTATCTCCGGGGCAACCTGTTGTTCAGTGGGTGCACGGCAATGAAATGGAAGCGGCGATCAGCGTCCCCGAGTCGATGCAACACATGCTCGACCAACGGAATGCTACCGTCCGGTTTTGGTCCCGACCTGATTTGGTCGTCCAAGGCGTCCTACGGGAAGTATCCCCCGTGGCCGATCCCACATCTCGAACCTATGACGCTCGATTTACGCTGATCGATCCTCCAGCCGACTTAGCTCTCGGGCTGACCGCTACCGTTCAAATCGACCAGAGCCACGAAGAAGGGATCAGCGTGCCGATGGGGGCGATCGCGCAAGTCGAATCATCTCCTATCGTGTGGCGGATTCGCGACGACGGTTCAGTGGAATCAGTCAACGTGCAAATCTTGAAGTACGGTTCACAACGGGCTGTCATCCAAGGTGACCTTGCTCCCGGAGAGAAAATCGTCAGCGCCGGCGTTCAACGTATCGACGCCCAGTGCCGCGTTCGTATTTGGCAAGACCTCCTCTAGCGTTTGGCTCGGCGAATTCTCATGCATGCAAGTCCGTCTCCAGGCAATGACCGTTCTCCAGATCATGACATGTCACAAGTGAATGATCGGCCAAGCTCCAATTCCGAGGACCATCGCTGGAACCTTTCGCGATGGGCGGTCACGCACCAAGCGTTCGTTTGGTTTCTCATGCTTGCTTGCAGTTTCGCTGGATTAGCCGCTTACTTCCAAATGGGTCGCGCGGAAGATCCTAGCTTTGCGATCAAAACATGTGTCGTAGGTGCGGTCTGGCCCGGAGCCACTCCCGATGAAATGCAACGCTATGTGGCACAACGAATCGAAGATAAACTTCGAGAAACTCCCAAACTCGATTTTCTTCTGACGTATTGCATCAGCGATCGAATGATGACGCTCGTGCAACTCAAAGATTCCGTTCGAGGTCGAGCAGTTAACGATACTTGGTACCAAATCCGCAAAAAGCTCGATGACATTCGAGGTGAACTACCAAGCACACTGATCGGCCCAAGCGTCAATGATGAGTACGGTGATGTCTACAGTGCCATCTATTCGTTCACCGGCGATGATTACTCTCTAGCGGAACTCAAGCGATTGTGTGAGCA
>Ga0255137_1000425_pt1 | contig 14548 bp, 11 predicted proteins | sample Law_Atlam_RepC_8_FD_188548 | JGI IMG/M metagenome (GOLD analysis project Ga0255137, IMG submission 188548) | Freshwater microbial communities from St. Lawrence River, New York, United States - Law_Atlam_RepC_8d | ecosystem: Environmental > Aquatic > Freshwater > River | place: USA: New York... | reverse complement strand
ATATAAGTCCGAATACTTTGTTGTTAGATCTAAAAATGGTATTCAATTTACGTCTGTGTAAAAGGGTATTGAACACAAAGGCCACTAACCAAAACAATACTGGGTAAATGGCTAAGCTGATGTAGAATTGAATAGAAATAAGTGCTTCAAAATTGGTCCAAGCAATATCACCATCTGCCCTTTGTGTACACAACATTTCTGCCGTTGATTTGGCTACAAATAGAACATAAATGGTAAAGCCTAATCCTAAAAAGAATAAAATTCTTCTTAGCAATACATCATTTAAAAATTTGAGATTAAAGGTATATCTCGGTAAGGCGGCTAATAAAATAAACACCAAGGTTAATGCGATTGCAGTGTATATAAAATTATTGCCTACAGAGGCCTTTACAATGTTTAATTCTTCAAGGCAGTCTGTATTTTCAGTGTCCATACAAGTGACATCTGAAATACCTGAAAACAGTTTATAAAAAAAATCTACTATCATAAGTTATGTGGTTTTAATATTATTTGCGAACGTAAGTGTAAACAGAGTACAATGGGTAATTGCCTGAGAAATTATTAGCACAATCTTTCATGGCTTTTTCCAAGCTGGCCAATAAGCAATTGTTCATGATTTTTTGCTTACCAAGTTGATATTGTAAAGCTTTTTTGGCCAATGTTGTATTGTATTGTACCTCTTTAGCTACTTTAGAAATACTAATGTGATAGCGCATCAATTGAGCACTTGGATACATATTAGATTGTTTTGCTTTGTTGCAATCAATGCCAATATTGAATTGACCATCAAAGACCATTGATTTATAGATACTGGTTAATTTGCCATCTTTAATTTTCAAATGGGTTTCTGATTCCGGAGTAACCATGTGAGCACTACCATTAAATTCTGGTTGGGTTAAGAAACAAGTTGAATCCATTTTAAAACTGATACCTGTATAAATGCTCTTTTCAATATTATCTCTAAGTGTTTTTTCTTTGGCTGCATTGATGAAATTTTCTGATTTAATTTTCATCAATTCACCATAACCATTATTTAAAGATTTGTTTGAACCGTTTAATGCCATTTTGTTAGCATCACTTAAATGATCGCCATTAGGAGTGGTAACAACATCCCCAATGTGGGTATGGAAATTAAAGGCAAAATCTTTACTCAATTTAGCATCTAATTCAGTTAACAAACCTGATACTCTGTGAGACTCGTCATAGCCATTAGGTAAAAAGGCAATTACATAAACTGGTGAAGAAACGCCAGCCTCAGCTAAGTATTTACCATACACTCTAATTGAACCGCCAGTTGAAAACCAAGATTCAAATTGTTTAGCGTATTCTGAACCTCTTACAAAATAAGATGAAACACCATCAGCATCCGTTGTTGGTCTGCCTTCATCAACTGAAAAGTCAGTAAACATAACTGCCGGTCTTGTAGCATTGGCAACAATATTATTGATGTTAGGGGTCATAAAGGTTAATGTTTGAACATAGTTTGCAGGCCCTAACACGCTATTTTGTTTGGCAGCTTTATCACCAGTAATTTCCTTCACGGCTTTGTTTTCTCCAATTGAATAGATACGATCTTGTGGATCTAAACCATCAAATGCTGTGGTAATAAGCTCTTTCATAGTTGCATCATTCACTGCGCGTTTCATAGTCGCGCTAAAATCGAAATACAAATCGTAACTCTTGTTGATTGAAATGGTATCACCCCATAACTCTTTTTCTAGGGCTGATAAAGCTTCCGGCGTTACGTGCTTTTTTTCGTCAATCTTTAATTCGCCACCTTTTCCACCTTCGCTGCTAGAGCAGGCTTGAAAGCTTAAAAACAGGGGGATCGCTAAGAATAAATGTGTCGTTTTGAATCTCATAATATTTTAAGAAAGGTCAAATATATGTCATAAAATTAAAAAATCAAGTGGAGATGGTAAATTTTCAAGCAAATAACTGACTTATCATCAACATTCTAAGTGTTTGACTATCCAAAAGAAAACAATTGTTGTAACAAATCTGCCAATTATTGGCCGGTGCTGTCGTCAGACTTCAACGCATCAATAAAGCCCTCGATTTGCTGTTTTACATCTTGCAAATCTTGCTTAAAGCCTGATACACTTTTCTTTAGTCTGACCGCGTAATAACGCCCCTTGAGTTTATTGTAAGACTCTCGCTGTTGAGCATTCAATTTGGCAGCATCAATAGTTGCTAATTTTTTTTCAAAAACAGAATCCATAGCCTGTAAAGACTCAGACGTGTAGACCGCATTGGATTGTTCCAGCGTATCAACCATATGGTTCAAGTTTTCCATTTTTTGCTCTGGGCTTTGTTGGCAAGCCATAAACCCGATACAGCTTAATATGATCAATAAGTTACGCATGTTTATTTTGAATTAACGGCTTCTATTTCCTGAATTTCACACTCAATGGGTTGTGCACCTGCTCGTCTGATGCGGTATTTGATGTAATAGCTGTACAAATTCCCCCCTATGATCATATCTTGAATCACGTAAGTCAGACTATCGGTTTTAAAACGCACAACATCACCCGGCTTAAAGGGCAATTCATTGTTAACATAATTGCGCATTTGAACACTTCTCATCAAAGCCTTCATGGGCAAATAGGGCTGTAATTCAGAATTTAAAGAATCGCCTCTTCTGGAGTAGCGATCTCTCTCCATCATGATTTGCTGCTTTTCGTTTTGCAAATCAGACAACATTTGTTGCAATTTTCCTTGGTCAACAGACAATTGCTCTCTGAGTGCTTTTTGTTGTTGGTAGTTCCATACAATGTATAAAACGGCAAAAACCAAAAGCAACCATGGTAGCCACTTCTTTTTTGAGGATGGGGTGTTGGTGTTATCTATTGTTTCAGTCATTTTGAGTAAATGGTATACAAGTTTGCCACAAATCTTCAAAGGCCGTTAAATACACGCCTGCCAATGATGCATCGTTTATGGTAATTACATTCTCATGGTTGTAAAGGGCCGCACTTCTGGTCCAATTGTAGGAACCAGTTAATACAAAGGCCGCATCTTTTACCATAAATTTATGGTGCATATGATTAGGCGATTGATCAACGCGAATTTCAATGCCAGATTTGGCCAATTCAACAATATCAGACCCTTTATCTAAAAGCTTTTCATTATCGGTAATTAAACGGATTTGTATACCTCTGCCAAAGGCATCATAAATGGCTCTGGCGATATGGTCATCTGATATGGTAAATACACAGATATCAAGCGAAGTTGAAGCATTTTCAATGTGTTCCAAAATGGCTTCTTGACAGGCTTGTCCTGGACTAAAAAAAGCTGAAATAGCAGCAGCGCTCATGGTGTAATTCTATGGCTCGAATATATAAATTAATTACCTATTCTGACAATTATTGACATTATTTTTATTTAATATTGAAATTTGGAATCCATTCACACGTATGCGAATTAACCCCCTTTGTTTAGCCCTTTTGATCCTGCTATTGGGCGCCTGTCAATCTTCTAGCAGTAAGCGTGAAAGCAAGACCTCAAGCCAGTCAAGCCAGAGCAAAAGCACAAACGAATCGAATGCTAAAGCAACCAGTTCAAGTAATAAAACTGTTCAAACTGCAGCAGACTTTGAACACTTTTCTGCTATTAAAATAGGCCATCATATCAATACACAAGCGCATGAGTATTTGCCAGTTTATGACCCCTATACCCAAAGCCTTATCTTTTCTGCGATGGACAGAACTGGTTTTTTTGATTTCAAAATTGATTACACACAAGTAGCCTCTGCAGGTGGCGAAGATATATACAAGTCAGAATTCAAAGACGGCTTGTGGACAGATGCCCGCCCGTTTACCCAATTAAACACCAATGGCCATGAAGTTATAACGGACCTTTACGCCCCAAATCATTATTTAATTTGTGGTAATTACCCTGAAAAATTAGGACCCAAAACAGCCAACAACGGCACAGAAACCTCAGATATTTTTGATGTCAGTGTTAAGGGGTCAAGTGTTCAAATCAAACATTTGCCTGAACCAGTCAATTCTATCTTCACCGAAGCAGATGCCATTATGGTTGATCAAGGCAATGCCATCGTATTTGTATCAGACCGACCTGGCCATGTTGGGGCCTATCATAAAAAAGGATGGCTTTGGAATCAATCCACTTGGGGCAATACAGATGTGTATGTGAGCCTTCAGAAAGAGGGGTATTGGCAAGTTCCTGTTTCACTTGGAGAATTAGTCAACAGTGCTGGTGCGGAAAGAACGCCTTGGTTATCTGAAGATGGCTTAACCTTATACATCAGTTCTAATGGATATGAAGCGAATGGCACAGATTTAAATGTTTATGCTTTTAAACGAACAAATCTTGATGATTGGCAAAACTGGCAAGGCCCTTATAAATTATCCGGCTTAAATACCAATTTAGATGATTGGGGCTTTAAAGTCTACCCTCAAAAAGGCGCATTCATATGCCACGCTAACCCTCTAGGATTTAAACCAACCCAAGGAGGTAAAGATGGTGATGGCGGCATAAGGGAAACCAATTTTAGAACTAGCTATGTTGTAACGGGCGCTCAAATAGCCGCCTTAAAAGCAGATCAGAACACAGATATTTACTGGCATACATTTGCTGATCAATCATTCTTTACCATGCCTGATGTTTTATTCGATGTGAATGCCTATAGCATTAAACCCGCCTTCCACAATGTGCTTGACCGTCTCCTTGATTGGTGCAGCATGAATGAAGGCAAAACACTTTACATTGTAGGGCATTGCGACAATTCAGGTACAGCAGCATTCAATCAAACTTTATCAGAAAACAGAGCCGAAAGCATCAAAAGCTATTTATTGTCTAAAAACAGACGCTTAAACATTCAAACTGAAGGCAAAGGGGCCCAACAACCACTCAATCAAAACAAAACAGCTAAAGACAAGCAGTTAAACCGACGCGTTGAATGCTTTTTTAAATAATCTAATTAATCTATAACCCACTATGACACTACTCATTTCATCTATTGCGCCAGCATTAATCATTTTGTATTTGATCTACAGACATGATGTAGACAGAGAACCCAAAAAGCTCTTATTAAAATGTTTCTTTGGCGGCTGGTTGTCCATTATAATGACTTTAATTTTAGTGAGTCCAATTAATGGCATTGACTTACCCTCAGGCATGCCAAAATCATTATTTGACGCCTTTGTAACTGCTGCGATTCCAGAAGAATTAAGCAAGTGGATAATCTTATATTGGTTGGTTAGAAAAGCGCCTGCCTTTGACCAATACTACGATGGTATTATATACGCAGTATTTGTATCAATGGGATTTGCGCTGATAGAAAACATCATGTATGTAATGAATGGCGACATGACCACAGTCATTACAAGAGCTGTAATGGCGGTTCCAGGACACATGTTGTTTGCAGTAGCCATGGGCTATTATTTCTCAATGTCAAAATTCGATACGCCCCAGAAAGCCAAAGTGCATATAGCTATGAGTTTAGCAGTCCCAATGGTATTACATGGCACTTATGATTTCTTATTGATGTATACAGGTGCCAAGTCAAGCCATAGCCCATTGATGGCTGTTGGCATTATCATAGTATTTGTAATCTTTGATATTTACTTATGGAAACTGGGCATTAAAAGAATCAAAGCCCATAAGGCTAAAGATTTAGGTATGGGATGATGTTAAACCCAGCTCAATAGCTGTAAAAAACAACAAACTTAGGGCTGTATACAACATCAAAAACAACAGATAAACGAGTGATCGTTTGCTGAGTATTTGAGCGCGCTTTAAACGCACAAACACATAAACGAAATGTACAGAAGTCCCAATAAAAAAGGCTTTTACTAAACCGCCTAAATTCTGGTTTTTAATCACATCTGTTTGCTTTTCATCTATCACATCCGTGAATTGTAATAAGATAATAAATATCAGTACATACACATTCCAAACCCTAGTGCCTAATTCTGTTAGTGTATTGTTTTTAAGTAGCTTTTCAAAGAGATTGGAACTATAAAACAAACCAAGAAACAGTACATAAAAAATAACAATCACAAACCCTTCTGTCATTAAATCATGTAGTATATTTGAGTTGATTTTTTCTCTTAATTCATTAACTGCAAATCCTATGATGATGATCTTGATTAACAATTCAAATGTATGCACTGAACGCTCCAATACATGTGACTTTTGATCATCAATGAAAGTCTTTAAAGTAATTATACCTATTAATGAGCTACTTAAAAATTGAAAGTCGTGTTGGATGGCTTTAAAAAAACGGCTGATGGGTTGAGTAAAAAAGGCTTTGAAACTATCTGTTATCATAAAAATTGAGGCTAAAATCTGAAAATGACTATTTTGTAAACGGAATCTTAATTCAATTTCAAGGTTAAAGGCAAAATTCAATTTTTACAAATAATATTTTTAATACTTGCTGACTTGGATTATTATTGTTGATTAGAAACACCTATAAACAATGAAATTACTAAGACTCAAATCTATTTTACTTTTTACCCTTTTAAGTCTTTCTAAATTGGTATTGGCCGAGCAAAAAGATTGGAAATACTATTACACCAAAGCAGAAATCACCTCGTTTTACAGCGCTACTGTCTTAAACGGATTCTATGATTTAAAACTGCCAAAATTGTATTTAGACAGTGCAAGCCATGCCTTACAATTTTGCCAAAACCCTAGTGAAATACAGGAAGCCAAAGCAAAAATTGCTCAGTTAAAATCTGAAATGGATATCAGTACGGGGATTGCTGAAGACAACATGAACTACCGCTACCCTGCGTTTTCATTGATGTCTGGCCACAGACCTGAATTCAACACGGTTGACGATGCTGAAGAAGCATTAATTGAGTCTGTTATTGACAAAGCGCTTAACACGGCAGATCCTCTACTTAAAGGGATGTTAAAAGACAATCCTCATTTTTTATTGTTCAACATTCAACCTTATGATGAAACACTCTACACAGTTGGTTTGGATTATTTTGGTGTGCACACACCTTTTTATGCCATCAGATTGCATGAACTTGAAAATATTTTAGGCGAAAAGGGATATGAGCGCTTAAAAGCCAACACATTAGACTCTGCTGATTACGCTACAATCATGGGCTTTTATAATATAGACCGCATGATTTTGTTAACTGTAAGAGACAATGGATCTGGCATGCCAGGTATGTTTTACAAAGGCATAACGTTCCAAACCATACAGATGCCAAAGGCCAAACCCAATTATGTTTCTTATTTTGAAGGATTTAGAATAGACAAAAGTGGATCAGCCACCAATGCTAAATTAATCTACATTCTCAACACCCTGATTATCTTGATATTGTTATTGGCATTGTCATGCATAAAAATTCAAACTAAGCCATTCAGAACCTCTTTTTTCTTAACCAAAGAGATGCTCAAGAGTTTAGCCTTGTTGGTTTCAGGCTCTATCTTGGCGGTGTATTTATCCTATAATGCTTCATCGTTTTTAGAAACAGACATCAATCAATTCCATGGCGAATTACATGCTAAGGCTTGGGTATTGTATCAGATTTTAATGCCAAGCATTTTGAGCATTATCGTAACCTATTTGTTGCAATACAAATTCTCAAAAGAAGTGGTTAATTCATCGAGTGGCTTTGCCAGAATCTTGTACGTATCTTTCTTGTTTCCAACTGTTCTGATCAGTTATTTTGAATACTACGCAGAACTCTTCCCTACCAGCTTCATCAAATACATCGTTATAGCACCTGCTATCATGTTTATCCCATGCTCAATTTTGGGAGGTAATTTATTGAATGCCATCTTCAAGAAGGAAAAATGGCAATTATCTGCCTTAAGCTTATGGGCTGTGTCTGTAATACTTTGGTTTGTAAGCATCTGGTGTGACCTTAGAGATTGGGATTTTGAAAGCTTGATACTTGTGGCCATTGCCTCAGCCTTATCATGGGCTGGTTTATACATTAAATCACATGTTAAATCTAGCAATACAGAAGCTTCTGCATTCAATCAATTTGACTTTGGCTTATTGAACCCTGCTTCCTATTTTGAGCAAGGTTTGAACAATATTGAAGCCAAAAACAGCATTAATGATTTTATTCAAAACGATGCCGGACTGGTCTTCCATTTGCATGGCGAACTAGGCATGGGTAAAAGCAGACTCATTAAAGAATTAATGAACAGCTCTAACAATGAACATGTCTTTTACTTTGGTGATTGCAATGAATTCATTGAGGGCAGCGCGCAATTGTACGAACCATTCTTTAATGCGTATTGTCAACACAGCGGCTTTGTGGGCAGTTTACCTAAAGGCTTTTTTGTAGATAGAAGTGGTTTAGGCAAAAACTTATCTAAAGCAGTGAGTATGGTAGGCAGCGCTAGTCCTATTGATGTTGGGGCTGTATTGAATATAGAAGACGATGGGGCTACCCGCTCGCTTCAAGAAATCAGTTCAGAATTAATTGAGCAATTGATTACCAGATTTACTGAGCATAAGTTACAAAAGCAAATCCTCATAATAGATGATTGCCAATGGATGGACCAAGGTACTGAAGAACTTTTAGTAGCCTTTATCAAACAAATTAAATTGAGAAGTAAATTCACTAAACAATTTAAAATTGTATTAGTCAGCGAAAGTCAGTTTGATCAAAATTCAATTTTTGCTAAACTCTTACAAGATACAGAATTATTATCTGTAACTGATTTTGAGTTGAAAATGATTGATCATATGGCCTTTGTTGCTAATGTGATCAATAGTTCTAATTTTAAAATTTACAACAATGACGAACAATTATTCTCTTTTGCTTCAGTATTGAAAAACCATTTGAATCAATTGTGCGAAGAAGAAACCAAACGCACAGGTTTTACCCCTGGAGACTTCTTTGGCTATTTGGCTGCTATGGAACAAAAGGGCTATTTAAAAATTGATTCTGGCGTGCTAAGGCTGTCTGGCGAAGTACCATCTATAGAAGACATCAACCTTAAGAGTGGTAAATCTAAATTGATGTCTAATGCTATTGATACGCTCAACAACGATGATCAATTGTTACTAGAAAGTGCGGCTTATTGTGGTTTCAAATTCGATGCTGAAGTATTGGCAAAAATTTGGAATAAAGATGTCATAGAAATCATTCAAAACCTTGAAAGACTTGAAAAAGCTGGCTTTGTGATTGACTTAAGCGAAGAAGACAATTTGTATTCATTTAAGGATAAGGAATTGCACAAAATCATCAGAACAAGATTCAATAAAGATGAAGACACCGATCAAAACATGCGTCAGTTGGTGATTGAATACCAAAAACGTATTATCGAAAGCATCATTAAAAAAGGTGAGCAATACATCCAATCCTTAGACATTGAAATCTTACAAAGTGCAATTGAACGTTGTTTCAAATACGACAAGATTGAATCGATTAAAAAACATACCCCATTGATTGGCTTATACGCCGCAATGAAATATGTGCAAGTTGGCAAAATCAATAAAGGCGCAGAAACCTTATTGAAAGTCTACCCTATGATTGGTCAAATCAATAGCAATCAAAAACACATTATCGTTAAAATTTTGAGTGCAGCTGGTGAGGTTGCAGATTTAAGTGATTTTGATTTAAGCGTTGACAAATGGACCGGAAATGCTGAAACCCAAGCTAAAGCACAAGCAGAAAAAATCGCATTCATTGACGATTTGCTCAACAGAATAAGACCAAGACAAGACGACAATACGGACGATTTTGAAACCCTATTGCATGTATTGTTAAGAGACATTTACAAACGAAACAGAACTCAAGATGCTGCAATCAAACAGCAATTAAACAACCGTTTAAACAGAATTCAAGCCTTAACGGATGCTGTTCAAAATGCTGACAACCAATTGCGCATAGCCTTCTATTTACACCTTATCAAAGGGGTTGAATCTGAAGTACTTGAAAGCATGTATCAAAATGCACTTACGCAATCAAGCTTTAAGTTGGCTGGTGAAATTTCAAGACATATTGCTTTGATCAATGCGCATTCGCCGCAAAAGCAATTGAACTATACTTACCTAGCATTGCTTTTAACTTCAGGTGTTACGGATACCAATGCCTTGAGTTTAGGCGATACCGAAATTACTGAAGCGATTGTAAGACAATTGATCATAGAATTAATTGAAAAATCTAACTTAAATACCCAAAAAGCACTTGATTTGAATTACAGCATCAGTAGAGTTAGAGACTATTGCTTTAACATGGCCAAAACCTTAGGTGACGCCTATTACGAACATTGTGTTTTCTACTGTGACTTGGCTTATAATTTATCTAAGAAACTGAATGATGAGCGCGGTTTTGAAATGGCAATCAGCTACAAAGGCGCTGCTCTGTATCATTTGAAACGCTATGAAGATTCCATCAAAGTATATTACCATGATTACTTCGAATGGTTGATTACCAAAACCAAAGAAAAAGACCGTTTCAATTACATCATTGAAGGTATTGGATTGAATTGTTTAGCCTTAAATGATTTCAGCATTTATGAGACCGTTAAAAAGGAATTGTATGAGCATTTAATGTACATCTCCAACAACATGCAAAATCAAGTCTTAGAACACAGTTTGTTTGATAAATCTAAATTGTTGAGAGACATCTTACCTAACAATCAACAAAACAATGCAACGGATACTGCCGAAAGCAATGACAACAACAATAACAGCATCAAAGAAATTTTGAATTTGTTAATTTGCATTGCCCATGCAGATGGCAATGTTGATGCAAGTGAACGCCATGACTTAACAGAAAGTGCCATTGCCCTTGCCCACTACTTAAACCTGCCGCATCAACACATTAAAACCATGTCTGATTCAGTCTTCACCACGGTTGCAAATGCTTCAGAAAACGACCGTTTAAAAGGTTTTGAAGCGTCTTGTCATTGGTTAAAAGCCAATGAATCAATCCACTTTACAAAAGCCGTATTGCAATTGTGTTGGGATATGGTGAACGCAGATGGCATTGTAACAACTGAAGAACAAAAGTACATTCAATCTGCGCAAAGTATTCTTAAAGCATAGAAAAATGAAATCTCTAATATTAAAATCTATAGTCGTAATTTTCAGCATACTAGCAAGCTTTAGTTCACTGAAAGCCCAAGAAAGCGAAAGCATTTCACCGATACGTTGTAAAACTGGGGTCTTCATTAAAACCATGAGAATTCACCAAACTGAAGAGCAGTTTGAAGTGATGTTTTATTGGTGGTTAAGGATTGATTCGGCAGACATTACTGCAGATTATTCAGAAATTTCTGCCATTGAATTCATCAATGCAGAATCAGAAGTTGAAATTGATTTGCAACAATATGACACAGCCAATTCTGCGTATTATGTGGTAGGCACTTGTAAAGGTCTTTTCCCCTATAAAGCAGACTATCATAAATTTCCTTATGACATCCAATCGCTCAACATTGCTGTCGAAAATAAGTTATTGAATAGTGATGATATCGTATACGTACCAGACGATTTAACCACCCCAATTAACCTTTTTAAAGACCATAGAATTGAGATATTAAATGGTGATCAATTTAAAATTGCTGCTTTAACAGCTGTTTCTGATCCATATACCTACAAAACCAATTTTGGTGATCCTTCTGTGGAACCGCATGAAACCTATTCTAGAATTGAATTCACACTAAAAATCAACAGAGACCCTGTTGGCATTATGCAGAAATTAGCGCTACCACTTTTGGTGGTATTGATTTTAGCCTATTTGGTATTTTACATTCCTGATTTTGAAATAGGCACCGCATCTGCCTTAACTGTAACAGCCTTGTTGGCTGCTATAGCCTTCCAATGGACTTTAAACGACGCTTTGCCAAAGGTGTCTTATTTGACATTGGTTGATAGGATATTCTACATGGTTTATATCTATATTTTCTATGCCATGTTCCAAACAGTTATAACCTATAACATGAACCAGGTTGCTGAAAAACTAATGAGTACTAATGAAACGAAAGCCCTCAAACTTCAGAAGCTATCTGATGCAATAGAATGGCATTCGAGGTATTTATTTCCACTCAGTTTCTTTGCCATCGTCTATTACATGATTCACTAAAGCGTTAAGCTTTAGGATTGGATTGAGGTTTTTCTTTAGCAACGTTTTGAAGATCTTTCAAAATATTGGCGGAATAACTTTGAACATTGCTGGCATCTGACTCAAAAGAGTAAACACTCTCTTTCTCTAACTTGATTTTGAAATACAAACGGTTTTTTTCTGATAAACCATAAGTGGCAATTTGTCTGTCACCAATGTAATAATAGATATTGAATATGCCCAAATACTGTTTGTTGTTAACGGTATTCATATTCAATAAATACCTCATGGTAATCGTGTGTTCTGGCAGTTGTTTAATGGCTTGATCAACCATTTCATATATTTGAGGAATGAGGGCAATCAGTTCTTTGCTGAGTGTAAATTGAATGGCTACACCCTCCTTATCAAAATGAATCACATTTTGGTTGCTTATATAGGCCTGTTCTACTTCTTCAATTTTATAAATTGGTAATTTTAAAGCCCTTTTTTTAAAGGCGATGTGGTAAAAATTATCGAATTCAAATTGAGGCAAAGCATTGTCTTTTTGCAGGGCATATAATTCTTTTCTGAAGACGTTGCAGACTGTGTTAAACAATTCAATGTACTTATCAAAACGCGGTACATAATTCTCATCGACATAAAAAAATTCTGCATCAATGGATTGTATTGCTGCTTCTATGGTTTTACTGCCCTCAGGAGAAATGTGCATGCGCACTGTGGAATATGAAAAGATGATTTTTTTCATTTCAGTGGCTGTGAGTTTTCCATCGTCCAAAGCTTGACTTAATATGCTCAAAAACTCATTGAATAGTTTGAGTTTTTCTTCATAAATCACTGAATTTTTGGTTTGCGAATCTTGTATCTCAGATTGATTGGCCAACAACAACAAGGTAATTATGGTAGTCAAAATAGCTCCTATTACACCACTATTGATATCAAACACAATTTTGGGAATATCCGTTTCATGTCCGTTTATGTTCTGAATAATGAAAATCGTTAACGAAACCGCTAAAACAATTGCCAAATAAATCCATACTTTTTTTAGTTTACTTTTCATGGAATTGCAATATTACTAAAAATTACTTAGTGAATCTAGGGGATAGAGGGGAATTGGTTAATGGTTTATAGTGTTTGGGGTGTTCTTCCATAGAATCAGGGTATAGGGGCTAGGGATTAGGGAGCAGTCAGAGTGATAGCGGAGTGTGAGAGCGGTTTAATCCCCTCCGCATTCACACTCACACTTCCTCTCACTCTGTTATGTGTTTGGGGTGTTCTTCACCCCAAACGAGAATTGTGATCATACTGATAACATAATGTCGATTGTGTTTGGTGTGTTCTTCACACCAAACGAGTATGGTGATCTCATCTGGTTGGTGACAACACCAACCAGATGATTCGCATTTAGTGAATTTAAAAATTCACTCGAGGGTGAAGAACACCCTCGAGACAATTCATAACTATTAACTACTCTCTCAATCTTTTCCTTCCTAATAACTATTAACCAATAATATATCTCACTCGAGGGTGAAGAACACCCTCGAGACAAATCAAAGTACTACTACTGAAATCTCCCGCTCTCCGCTCTCATTCTCACTCTGATTATCCCCTATCCCCTTAGCTCATTATCCTTCTAAACGTCAAATTAACCCTCGGGCCAAAGACTTTTTTAGATTTAGGTAATTGGTGTTGCCAGTGGCTTTGAGACTTTCCTTGCATCATCAATAATGAACCGTTGTTTAAGCGCAATTTTTGAGTAGCTTGTTGGGCGTCGAATTTATGGCGTAAATGAAAGCTTCTATCAGCGCCAAAACTCACAGAGGCAATTACTGGATCTGGCCCAAGGCTGGGTTCATCATCGCTGTGCCAACCCATGCTGTCATTACCATCGCGGTAATAATTAGCCAAAACACAATTGAACTTCACCCCATAAGCTCCTTCAATTTTAGTTTGTATTTGCTTCAATAGATCTGTGTAGGGCAAGGCTTGCAAAGTCAAACCTGAATAGGCGTAAGCAATGCCCTTATCGCCATAAAAAGCAGTTAAGCGCGGTTGCGGAAGCACTTTACCAAACAGCTTCAAAGTATAGTGTTGCCAATCCAAGCTATTGATTAAAGTTGTTAGATGCGCTGATGCCGTTACTGTATCAAAAAAATGAGGGTCTAAATGCCAATCGGCATGCTGTATTTTGGCAGTTTCAAACAAAGATGTTTGTGTTGACATGGCCACCTTACTTTAATTTTTAAACACGATAAAAGCATTTAAAGATGTCGCTATCATCAACCAAACAACGTAGGGTAGAATCAGCCATGAATAGCCTTTTAAAACTGGGTAATAGGAGAGCAAAAAATACATCACCAAAACACTTAATAAGCTGATTAAAAGCAAAGCCCAAACCGTGGCATGGTAATAAAAGAAAACAGGATTCCAAGCTACGTTTAAACACCATTGCACAGCAAACAAAATGATGAGCATTTGATGGTCTTTTACTTGTGGCCATAGCTTAGCCATGTAAATCGAAAACAGTATCATGA
>Ga0255137_1000422_pt1 | contig 14583 bp, 9 predicted proteins | sample Law_Atlam_RepC_8_FD_188548 | JGI IMG/M metagenome (GOLD analysis project Ga0255137, IMG submission 188548) | Freshwater microbial communities from St. Lawrence River, New York, United States - Law_Atlam_RepC_8d | ecosystem: Environmental > Aquatic > Freshwater > River | place: USA: New York... | reverse complement strand
GCCGAAGCCGCAGGCCCATCCCCTGTGGAAGCGGCGCTGGCCCAAATCAACCCCGATGCCCTGAGCCCCCGCGAAGCGCTCGACGCCTTGTACGCCTTGCAGCGCCTGCTGCCCAAAAGTTAAAGACCCCCCCACATGACTTATTGCGTTGCCGTCAAAACCCGCGCCGGTTTGGTGTTCCTGTCCGATTCACGCACCAATGCGGGGCTCGACCAGATCAGCACCTTCCGCAAAATGATCGTCTATGAAAAAGCGGGCGACCGCTTCATGACGCTGCTTTCGGCGGGCAACCTGAGCATTTCGCAATCGGTGCGCGAAGTGCTGCAGATCGAAAAACTGGTCGAACCCGGCCAGGACGAACCCCTGACCATCTGGAACGCCAAGAGCATGTTCGACGCCTGCCGCGTGCTGGGCGCAGCCGTGCGCCGTGTCTACGAGCGCGATGCCGCTGCACTGCGCGCCTCAGGGGTGGAGTTCAACGTGTCGATGATTTTTGGCGGCCAGATCGGCAACGAAGGCATGCGCCTGTTCCAGGTCTACTCGCCCGGCAACTTCATCGAAGCGACCGACGAAACACCCTACTTCCAGATTGGCGAATCCAAATACGGCAAGCCCGTGCTCGACCGCGTCATCACCCCCAACACTCCGCTGGACGAAGCCGCCAAATGCGCCCTGGTGTCGATGGACTCAACCCTCAAATCCAACTTGTCAGTCGGCCTGCCGCTGGACATGGTGGTGTACCAAGCGGGCAGCTTGCAGACCGACCGCATCATGTGCATCGACGAGCACAACCCGTACTTTCAGATGTTGCGCAGCAGCTGGGGTGACAAGCTGCGCCAGATGTTCGACAGCATCGAAGACCCCATGTGGAATGGCGGCGCAACCGACATCCCGCTCATGGTGCCCGCGCTGCGCAATGCCCTGCTCAAAAAAATCACCACACCCGACGAGAAGCTGATTTGAGTTGACGACGATTTGAAACGCTCGTTCACTGCGGGCGAATGCGGTCAAACCATGTCCACTTTCGTCCGCACGGGCAAGCTCTCCAAAAGAGACCCCGGGCTGTTTCAAAGGCGTCAAACCCGCCTCAAATCCAGGGTGTGCGGGAACTCCAGGCTGGCATGCAAGCCAGCGTTCGGCCCCAGTGTCGCCAAATGGCGCATCGCACCTGGGGTGTGCCCCATGCGGAAGAAACGTGCGAGACGACGGCTTTCGGCCTCATAGGCATTCACCGGGAAGCTGTCGTAGCTGCGACCACCGGGGTGGACCACGTGGTACTGACAACCACCGAGAGACCGCTTCATCCAGGTGTCCACCAGGTCCAGCGTGAGCGGTGCATGCACACCGATGCTCGGGTGCAGCGACGAAGGCGGATTCCAGGCCTTGTAGCGCACGCTGGCCACGTATTCGCCCACCACGCCCGTAGGTTGCAGGGGCAACGGCTTGCCATTCACGGTCACGGTATGGCGCGAAGGATTCATGCCCGTCACATGCACCTCGATGCGCTCCAATGACGAGTCCACGTAACGGGCGGTACCACCTGCGCCGCTTTCTTCACCCATGACGTGCCAGGGCTCCAGCGCGTTGCGCAGGGTCACCACCACGCCGTCGACCTGGACTTGACCCACCAGCGGAAAACGGAATTCGAAATGCGGTGCGAACCAGCTTGGGTCAAAGTGGAAACCCGCATCACCCAGTTCGGTCAGTACGTCGTCAAAGTCCTTGTGGATCCAGTGCGGCAGCATGAAGCGGTCGTGCAGCTCGGTGCCCCAGCGCGTCACGGGGGCTGAATAGGGTTCGTCCCAGAAACGGGCCACCAGCGCACGCAGCAGCAACTGCTGCACGATGCTCATACGGGCATGCGGCGGCATCTCGAAAGCGCGTAACTCCAACAGACCCAAACGCCCGGTGCTGCTGTCAGGCGAGTACATCTTGTCGATACAAAACTCGCTGCGGTGGGTGTTGCCCGTCACATCAATCAGGATGTTGCGCAGCGTGCGGTCAACCAGCCACGGCGGCATATCGACGCCGTACTTCTGGCGGTTGCGCATGATCTCCCGCAGCGCGATCTCCAGCTCATAAACCTGGTCGTTGCGCGCCTCGTCCACACGCGGGGCCTGGCTGGTGGGGCCGATGAACATGCCGCTGAACAAATAGCTCAGGCTCGGGTGGTTGTGCCAATACAGAATCAGGCTGGCCAGCAGCTCGGGGCGGCGCAAAAAGGGACTGTCGGCGGGTGTGGCCCCGCCCATCACCATGTGGTTGCCACCGCCTGTGCCTGTGTGGCGGCCATCGGTCATGAACTTCTCGGCCGACAAGCGCGTCTCGAAAGCGGCTTGGTACAAAAACTCGGTGTGCTCGACCAGCTCGGTCCAGTTGTGGGCCGGGTGGATGTTGACTTCAATCACACCCGGGTCGGGTGTGACTTGCAAAAGTTTGAGACGCGGGTCGCGGGGTGGTGGGTAGCCTTCGAGCACGATCTTCATGCCCAGCTGGCGCGCGGTGGCCTCGACAGCGTTCACGAGCGCCAGGTAGTCTTCAAGGCGGGCGAGCGGCGGCATGAAGACATACAGCACGCCTGATTTTTCGCCTTTTTTCTCGGCGTCGGCTTCGGCTTTGGGTCCATTGGCCCGGTTGGGGTCGCGCACTTCCACGCACAAGGCGGTGCGCACCACCGACGGGTCGGACTGGAATCGGGCCGCAGGCGCTGCTGCAACCGTGGTCCTGGTACTGGCCCTTGGGGTGTGGCGAGTCTGCATCGTCGCAGGAGCCGCAGGCGGCAATGGTTGGCGTGGCGAAAAAGGGTCTTGCTCGATCTGGTGCCAGCGGTCGGTAGGCGCGGCCCAGGGCAGCGAGTCCAGCGGCAGACGCCAGCCCATGGGCGAGTCGCCGGGCATCAGGTACATGCGTTCGTCGCGCAAAAACCAGCGCCCGGTCTGCCAGGCCGAGAGGGCCGGGTCCCCCGTCTCCATCGCTTGCAGTGGTAGCACATAGCCCACGGCCTGGTCCAGCCCCTGGCTGAACACGCGGCGCAGGCGGTTGCGCTCCATTTCGTCGTCCAGCCGTGCGTCAAACGGGTCCACGTTCACAGGCAATCGGCGTTCGCGCCAGAGGTAGTACCAGGTGTCCTCAAACCCGGGCAGCACGGTGTCTGCAGGCAGACCCAGCTGCTGTGTGAGGGTTTGCATGAAGCGCTGGGCGTCAGCGCTGGTGTAGTGGCTCGGTTCGCGTTCGTCGGCAAACACCGCCGGGTCTTGCCAGCAGGGCGTGCCATCGGCACGCCAATAGATGCTGAGCGCCCAGCGTGGCAGCTGCTCGCCCGGGTACCACTTGCCCTGGCCAAAATGCAAAAAGCCGCCCTGGCCGTATTGCTGGCGCAGCTTGTGTACCAGCTCGGTGGCCAGGCCGCGTTTGGTGGGGCCCAGGGCGTCGGTGTTCCATTCGGCACCATCGCGGTCTTGCGTGGACACAAAGGTGGGCTCCCCGCCCATGGTCAGGCGCACATCTTCGGCGACCAGCTGGGCATCGACCTGTTCGCCCAATTTCAGAACGTCGGCCCATTGTTCATCGGAGTAGGGTTTGGTCACGCGAGGCGATTCGTGGATGCGGGTGACCTTCATCTCGTGGCTGAACTTGACCTCGGCCTTGTCCATCAATCCTTCGATGGGGGCGGCACCAGAAGGTTGCGGTGTGCAAGCCAGCGGAATGTGGCCTTCACCGGCCAGCAGGCCCGAGGTCGGGTCCAGCCCGATCCAGCCTGCACCAGGCAAGTACACCTCGCACCAGGCGTGCAGGTCTGTGAAGTCGACCTCGCTGCCACTCGGGCCGTCGAGCGATTTCACATCGGGCGCCAGCTGGATCAGATAGCCCGAGACGAAGCGGGCCGCGATGTTCATGTGGCGAAACAGCTGCACCAAAAGCCAGGCCGAGTCCCGGCAGGAGCCGCTTTTCAGGGTCAGTGTTTCTTCAGGCGTTTGTACACCCGGCTCCATGCGGATGGTGTAGCGGATATCTTGGTGCAGGCGCTGGTTGATCTGCACCAGGAAGTCGATGGTTCGCTGGCGCTTGCGGTCCAGGCTGCACAGGTATTTTTTGAATTGGGGTGTCTTGTGGTCCTTGACCAAGTAGGACTGCAATTCCTCTTTCACCAGGTCTGCGTACCTGAAGGGCACTTCCTCGGCCGAGGGTTCCAGAAAAAAATCGAAGGGGTTGAACACCGCCATCTCGGTGACCACATCCACCGTGACATTGAAGGCGGTGGTTTTTTTCGGGAAAACCAAGCGTGCCTGGTAATTGGCAAAAGCGTCCTGCTGCCAGTTGATGAAGTGTTCTTCGGGTTCGACCTTGAGGCTGTAGCTCAGGATGCGGCTACGGCTGTGTGGGGCCGGGCGCAGGCGGACCACCTGCGGGCCCAATTGCACAGGTCGATCGTAGGTGTAGTGGGTGACGTGGTGCAGGGCAACGTGGATGGACATATCTCTGGCAGCGCAACAGGGGCTACATGCATGACAAATGCAGCTTGGGCCTGTGCAACTAGCAAGACACGCGCCAATCACCGACGCCAGGCTCAAAGCGCCAGACGAGTGCCAGGCCGCACTTCTTTGGTGCCAATCGCGACATGGCACCGTCAATGTGCACGATCGGTCCCGATTTGGGGTGCCAAACTGCACGCTGCGGGTGGCGACAGCTGGATGGGCTGGATACCTCGCTCCGGAAAGCTTGATAGGGCTCAGAAAGCACAGGTATACATCTTGCTAAACATGGCGCAGGAGTGAAGATCCATGCGCCAATTCGACGAGATGTACAGCCGCCTGCCTGCACCAGGCAATGCAGGAGAAGTCCGCAAACACTACGAAGCTTATGCCCACTGGTTGACTACCCAGGACCCTCAGACCATGGCGGCAAGGCGTGAAGAAGCCGAGATGATTTTTCGCCGCGTCGGCATCACTTTTGCGGTTTATGGCGACAAAGACGAAGATGGCTCAGGCACCGAGCGCCTCATCCCGTTTGATCTGATCCCCCGGGTGATCGCCGCCCAAGAATGGAAAAGCATAGAGACGGGTCTGGTGCAACGCGTCACCGCCCTCAACCGCTTCATCCACGACGTGTACCACGACCAAGACATCCTCAATGCCGGAGTGATCCCCCGCGAGCAGATCGAAAACAACGCTCAATTTCGCCCCGAAATGGTGGGCGTGGATGTGCCCAACCACATCTATTCCCACATCAGTGGCATCGACATCGTGCGCGCCCCGGACAGTGCGGGTAACGGTGAGTACTACGTGCTCGAGGACAACTTGCGCGTGCCCAGCGGCGTGAGCTACATGCTGGAAGACCGCAAGATGATGATGCGGCTGTTCCCTGAGCTGTTCAGCCAGCACCGCGTCGCACCCGTGGCGCATTACCCCGACCTGCTGCTGGAGACCCTGCGCGCCTCCAGTCCGGCCACCACGGCCGAGCCCACGGTGGTGGTGCTCACGCCCGGCATGTACAACAGCGCTTATTTCGAGCACGCCTTTTTGGCGCAGCAAATGGGCGTGGAACTGGTCGAAGGGCAAGACCTGTTTGTCAAAGACAAATTCGTCTACATGCGCACCACGCGAGGCCCCAAGCGGGTGGATGTGATCTACCGCCGTGTGGACGACGACTTTTTGGACCCCAACGTGTTCCGCCCCACCTCGACGCTGGGCTGCGCGGGCCTGATGGAGGCCTACAAGGCGGGGCATGTCGCGATTTGCAACGCGGTGGGCACAGGTGTGGCGGACGACAAGTCGATCTACCCCTATGTGCCCGACATGATCAAGTTCTATCTGGGCGAGGAACCCATCCTCAAAAACGTGCCCACTTTTCAGTGCCGCAAGCCCGACGACTTGCAGTACACCCTGGCCAACCTGAAAGATCTGGTGGTCAAGGAGGTTCACGGCGCAGGCGGCTACGGCATGCTGGTCGGTCCTGCCTCCACCAAAGAAGAGATCGAACGCTTCCGTGGTGCACTGCTGGCCAACCCTGAGGGTTACATCGCGCAGCCGACGCTCAGCCTGTCCAGTTGCCCCACCTTTGTGGACAGCGGCATCGCGCCACGCCACATCGACCTGCGGCCATTTGTGCTGAGTGGTCGCACCGTGCAGATGGTGCCCGGCGGCCTCACGCGCGTAGCCCTCAAGGAAGGCTCACTGGTGGTGAACTCATCGCAGGGCGGCGGCACCAAGGACACCTGGATTTTGCAGAACTGAGCACAAGGACAAAAAATCATGCTTTCAAGAACCGCAGACCACCTGTTCTGGATGTCCCGCTACATGGAGCGGGCCGAGAACACCGCGAGGATGCTGAACGTCAGCTACGAAACTTCTTTGCTGCCTCAATCCGCCGCAGCGGTTGAAGCAGGCTGGGAAGGTATTTTGTCCATCAGCGAGTTGCTGCCCTCTTACCTGGCGCTGTACAAAACCATCACCCCTAAAGATGTCATGTCCTTCATGGTGAAAGACGTGGACAACCCCTCCTCCATCATTTCCTGCCTGCGTGCAGCTCGTGAAAACGCGCGTGCCGTGCGCGGCACGCTGACCACCGAAGTTTGGGAAACCCAAAATCAAACTTGGCTGGAGGTGAACCGCATGCTCAAAAACGGTGAGCTGGAAGGTGATCCAGGTCAATTTTTTGAATGGGTGAAGTTCCGCTCTCACCTGTCACGCGGCGTGACCGTGGGCACCATGCTGATGGACGAGTCGCTTCACTTCATGCGGATGGGTACGTTTCTGGAACGCGCCGACAACACAGCGCGGCTGGTCGACGTGAAATTCCACGCCATGCAAAACGATTTTTTTGGTGCGCCCCAATACGGCACATCAGAGACCGAGAGTTCTCAGGAATACGATTTTTACCATTGGAGCGCCATTTTGCGCAGCGTCAGTGGATTTGAGGTGTACCGCAAGGTCTACCGCGATGTGATCCGCCCTGAGCGCGTGGCCGAATTATTGATCTTGCGGCCCGACATGCCGCGTTCTTTGCACGCCAGCCTGAACGAAGTGGTCTCCAACTTGAAACTGGTCTCGCACGATGTGGACAGCGACACGCTGCGCCATGCAGGTCGCCTGCGCTCAGAACTGGCTTTCGGCCGCATTGACGAAATCCTGGCAACGGGCCTGCACGCTTACTTGACCCAGTTCCTTGAGCGTGTGAATGTTCTGGGCGGGCGCATCAGCCGTGAATTTTTGATGCCTCAATCCACTTGAGGACAAGGTTTTCAGGCCTTCGGCCAGCCCCCATCTAGGCATCCAGGGGAGCAACAGTCACCGCCACTTCGAGGGTGTGCGAACCGCCGCCTTGCAAGACGCCGCGCAGTGGCGAAACATCAGCAAAGTCACGGCCAACGGCCAGCCGCACATAGTCCTCCCCCGGACTGGCCAGGCCAATACGGTCATTGGTTGGGTCCAGGTCCAGCCAACCTTGGCAAGCGTGCCCGGCCAGCTCGGGCAAATAAACCGAAGCCCAGGCATGTGAAGCGTCACTCCCCTGCAGCCTTGGCTGACCCGCAGGAGGTTCGGTCAACAGATAACCACTCACATAACGCGCTGGCAATCCCAATGAACGCAAGCAAGCCAAGAGGATGTGTGCAAAATCCTGGCAAACACCGCGTTTGTTTTGCAAGGCTTCCAGCGCAGGGGTGTTGATGTCGGTGCTTGCCGTTTCGTAACGGAAATCGCGGTACATGCGCGCTGTCAATTCTTGCGCGGCCTGCATCAGAGGGCGGCCGGGCGTGAAACTGCTTTGCGCGTAGGCTCGGAACGTTTCATGCACGGGCGCATGGTGTGAGCCAAATACAAATTGGCTGTGCACATCGCCAGCTTGCCCTGCCCGGTAACGGAAACGTTCGCGCACCGACTCCCAGCTTTGCACCGATGTGCACGGCTCCACGCTCATGGTGTCCAGTTCACTGTGCGCCCGAACCATGAGGCTACCGTGTGGGTTCGTGAAAGCCCAATACGTCCGATGATTGAAAAAAGTATCCACATTGTGGTGCACTGCAGCTTCAGGTTCGATGTGCATCCCATGGCTGATGACCTGTTGACAAGGCGTATTGGCAGGTTGCAGATGCGCCACGTGCTGTGCGGTTTGTACCGAAGGGTTATAGCGGTAGCGGGTTTCGTGGGTGATGGCCAAGCGCATAGGTTAGAGGGCCTGGTCAGGCGCCAACGCTGTAGCGGGCTTCGCCGCTGTGGGTGAAGAACAGGCCGCAAAGTTGGTCAGAAACATCTCGGGCAGCGGTTTGACACTGGGCCAGAGCGGCATGCAAAGGCAATGTCTTACCGGGTTGAGCCCCAGTGTTATCCCAAGGCCACAGCGACTCAGGCGTCATTTCAACGAGTTGCGGCACCAGCTCTGCCAAAGACAAGGTGGCGCCATCGGCCAATTGGCCCATGCGCAGCAAGCGCGCGCGCAAGGTGTGGGCAACCCAGCCCAAAGAACGTGGATTGTCAGAATTGGTTACCAGCAAATCCATCAGAGCCTGGGGCGTGCGGCTTTGCTGATACTGCGCATGGAAACTGATGGTGCTGTCAAACAGCTCGAGTACAGCATCAAAGCCAGCTTGCTCACCGATCAAACCCAACTGCACGGCTTCTGATAGAGCGCTGGACAAGAACTGCATGCGCTCGATATGCCGCCCAATGGAGAGCAAACGCCAACCGTCATCTCGGCTCATGCGGTCGGTTTGCGCGCCAGTCAAAGCGGCCAGCCTTTGACTGGTTTCTGCCAGAAGGCTTTGCACCGACATCGTATCGGGTGTGGCACCCGACCCATCCGAATTGAAAAAGCGCGACTCGGCTTGTTCGAGCAAACGCCAATGCTCGGGGGAAAGGCGTTCGCGCACCGACGCAGCGGCCAGTCGCACAGCGCGCAAATTAAAACCGACGCTGGTGGCCAGCTTTGAGTCCCACAGGCCTGCAACGAGCGAGCGCTCAAAGACCCGGTGTGCCTGAGATGCTGGCGGCACCCCTGCTCGCACCAGACCGTGCCGATTGGCCAGGCGGGTGATGAAATCGAGCAGACCAAGCTGATGCTGGTTTTCGCTGCCCAAAATTTCCAGACTCAGGCGAACCAGACCCAAAGTATTTTCTGTCCGCTCGGTGTAGCGCCCCATCCAGAACAGGTTCTCAGCGGCGCGACTGGTGACCAAGCGTTGACGTTGCGACAAACCAGCCAATACCGCGCTTTGAGGCTTTGATGGCTCGGGCTCACAGGCTGTCTTGCCGCGTTCGGCGCCAACACTTTGCACCCAAACGTCGGCACTGCTGCCACCGCGCTGCATCGAGGCAATGCCTTCGCGAGTCCCCAGACGAGCCAAGCCCCCAGGCAAGACTTGCCAACCACCCCGGGCATCCGCCACGGCAAATACACGCAGCACCAAGGGGCGAGATTGAATGCCAGGCACACCATCGGCATCGGTCTGCCATGTCGGTTGGTGCGACAAAGGCAGCCACGACTGGAGCGTGTAAGCATCCGGGTCGCGCAGGATGCGAGCCGCCCATTCATCTTGTGCCTGCGGGGTAAGCGTGTGACCCTGAACGGGCTCAAAGCTATGGCGGTCGGTGTTGTGGGGGTAGGTGGGTTTGATGACACAGCTGCAGATGCGGGGCAACACGTCTTGCAGCGCAGCGGCTTCGCCACACCACCAGCTCGGTATGGCGGGCAATTGCAGTTCTTCGCCCAGCAGATCACGCGCCAGTGCGGGCATGAAACCCAGCAGCGCACTTGACTCCAGAAAGCCCGAACCCGGGGTGTTGGCCACCAGAACATGGCCACTGCGCACAGCTTGCAACAAACCAGGTACGCCCAGCGTGGAATCTGCGCGCATTTCCAAAGGGTCCAACCAGTCATCATCGACACGCTTGAGCAAGCCGTGCACAGGTTGCAAGCCTTGCAAGGTTTTCAAATAAAGCTTTTGGTCACGGACGGTCAGGTCATTGCCTTGTACCAGGCTCAAACCCAAATAGCGCGCCAAGTAGGCATGCTCGAAATAGGTTTCGTTGTAAGGACCGGGCGTCAGCAAGGCGATATGGGCGCGATCTCCGGCGGGACTGCGAGCCTTGATGCCATCAATCAGCGTGCTGTAGGTTTCGGCCAGCCGCTGCACAGAAAATGCCTCGAAGGCTTGCGGAAAAAGACGCGACACAATCTGCCGGTTTTCAAGCAAATAACCCAAACCTGAAGGTGCTTGAGTGCGCTGCGATAACAACCACCAGCCACCGTCAGGCCCGCGCGCCAAGTCGAACGCAGCCAAAGACAGGTAACGCCCCCCCACAGGCAAAACCCCCTGCATGGCAGGCAGGTAAGCGGGGTGGCCCTGCACCAAAGCGGCAGGCAGCTGGCCGCTGAGCACCAAATTCTGCGGACCATAGGCGTCAGCCATGATGCGTTCGAGCAGCTGCATGCGCTGCATCACCCCGACTTCAATTCGCTGCCAATCCTTGTGTCCCAGCATGAGCGGAAACAGATCGAGCGACCAAGGTCTTTGCGGCTGGTCAGCAGAGGCATACACGTTGTAGGTGACGCCGTTGTCGCGCACCTGTCGCTGCAGGTTGGCCATACGGCTGTTCAAGTCTGACAGTCGGCCTGTGGTTTCTGACGCGAGAGGGTCAATGAAGGTTTGCCATGCCTCGCTGAGCGAGCTGGTGGTCATGTTGGAGTCGGCAGGTATCTGCGCGATGGCTTGGGGTGCGACTTCGCCTCGCAACTCATCCCAATGCCCGACAGGCGCACGCTCTTGTTCCAGCGCCAGCCAGTTCATGGCTTCGACTTCAAATGCACTGAGCTTTTGGAGCGAGGTGTCGTTCATCAGAACATTGTCGCTGGATTTTGACCTTTTTCACGTGTATTAAGATGCCGATACGACTGCGCCAAGACCACAAAAAGTGAGCTGACAATAGGCCCATGCCTGCGCAATTGGACTTGTCGTCGCTGATCGATGATGCGACACATCCAACACATGGCAGCGGGGTCAACCTGCCTCCCATCTCTTACTCACTCTGTTTTTAAAGCATGACCCCACGCATCATCTTCTCGCACGGCAACAGCTTTCCGGCCAGCACCTACCGGGTCATGCTCGACAACCTGCGCCAGCGCGGCTTTCAGGTCGATGCGGTCGAGATGTATGGTCACGATCCCCAATACCCGGTCACCAACAACTGGCCCCATCTGGTGGAGCAACTGACCGACTTTGCACGCGACAAACAAGGCGACGGCGAACCCGCTTTCCTCGTTGGCCACTCGCTGGGCGGCATCCTGAGTTTGATGTGTGCAGCCCGTCACCCCGAACTGGCGCGGGGTGTGGTGCTGATCGACTCGCCCGTGCTGGGCGGCTGGCGGGCCACCACCCTGGGCCTGGCCAAACGCACGGCTTTGGTCGGCTCCCTGTCACCAGGGCGCATCAGCCAAAAGCGCCGGAATCACTGGCCCAGTGCACAAGCCGCGCTGGACAGCTTTCAACACAAAAAATCCTTTGCGCGTTGGGACCCACAGGTTCTGCAGGACTACATTGCCTACGGCACCCGCGACGAGGGAGGCCAACGCGTGCTCAGCTTTGACCGCGACATCGAAACCGCCATCTACAACAGCCTGCCCCACAAACTCGACAGCCTGCTCAAGCGCAAACCCCTCAAATGCCCCGCCGCCTTCATCGGCGGCACACACTCGGCCGAAATGCGGCAAGCGGGTGCCGAGTTGACGCACAAGGTGGTCAAAGGCCGCGTCATGATGCTCGACGGCTCACACCTCTTCCCCATGGAAAAACCCATCGCAACAGCAGCGGCAATTGAGGCGACACTGCGCAATATTGGGGTTTGAGGGATGCGCGGCACAGGGGCCCCAAATCTGTGACACCCAATCCCACAAGCACATCAAACCTGGCCGAAATAGCACGTCACACCCGGCTTGACTGGGTGTCCATCGGCGGCCCCCTTCAATGCCTGAATCAAGCGACAAAGTCAAACCACCATGGATACCCGCATGCGCGGGTATGACAAGCCATGAACGTCACACACAGCCCCACAAGTACTTCACGCCCGACACAACTAGCACGTCACACCCGGCTTGACCGGGTGTCCATCGGTGCGTCACAGCAACGCCCGAATCAAGCCAGCATAAATCCCCGCATGCGCGGGTATGACAAGCCTTAGACGTCAGGCGCGACTCAATGACAGGCTCAAGCCGCCCAGGTCACCAGCCCGCTGTAGCTGGTGCCCAGCACCACCAGACCGAACACAATCCGGTACCAGGCAAACACCTCGAAGCTGTTGGTCGAGATGAACTTGAGCAGCCAGCGCACACAAACCCAGGCGCTCAAAAACGAGAACACCAGGCCCACCGCGAACATCGGTGCATCGGCCAGGCTCAACAAGGCACGGTCTTTGTACAGGCTGTAAGCCCCGGCACCGATCAGTGTGGGGATCGCGAGGTAAAAGGAAAAGTCGGTCGCCGCCTTGCGCGACATGCCCAGCAGCATGCCGCCGATGATGGTCGCGCCGCTGCGGCTGGTGCCTGGGATCATGGCCAGACACTGCACCAGACCCACCTTCAAGGCGTCTTGCCAACGCATGTCTTCCACTTCGCCAATGCGCACTTTGCTGGCCGGGCGTCGCTCGGCCCACAAAATGATGAAACCACCAATGATGAAACTGGTCGCCACCACGGCGGGCGTGAACAGGTTCGCTTTGATGGCCTTGCCAAACATCAGTCCCAAGATCACGGCAGGCACAAAGGCGATGAACACATTCAAGGCAAAACGCTGGGCATCTGCGCTGCGGGGCAAGGCGCGAACGGTTGAGCTGATTTTTTGCCAGTAAACAATGATCACCGCCAAAATCGCGCCCGTCTGGATGGCGATGTCGAACACCTTGGCCTTGTCATCGTCAAAGCCCAGCAAAGCCCCGGCCAGAATCAAATGCCCGGTCGACGAGATCGGCAAGAACTCGGTCAAACCCTCGACCACGCCCATCACGGCGGCTTTCAGCAACAGCATCAAATCCACAAAGGCTCCTCAAAAAACTGCGTGGATTATCGTCTTAGTTCAGACGGCCCTTGATCGCAGCCCCCTGTCATCCCGGACTCGATCCGGGATCCATGTATTCATTTGGTCAACCACCAGAACCCCAGAAGATGGACCCCGGGTCAAGCCCCACTGCTGTCCGGAATAAATCGACGCGGGCATCAGCCGAATAAAGTTGCTTGGTTTTTCAGCATCTGTAGCTCGTTTTGCCTTCGCCTGCCGTATGCCTGGCGCTGATCCTCCAGCCTGTCGAACAGCGACTCGCGGACCTCAGCGAGCAACATCCACAGCGACTTCTTGTGTCCTTGAGCCCTGTTGATCAGGGATAACAACAGATACGCGATCAAGGCCGTCAGAATCTGCAAGCGCACCGCGTTCGCACTGCGCCCCAGAAAGCTCTTGATCCTCAAGTGCTGCTTGATCCATTTGAAGAACAACTCAATGCCCCAGCGCTGTTTGTATTGGCTGGCAATCTCGCTGGCCGGACTTTGCAGATCGTTGGTGGCCAGCACCAGCGCCGTGGCATGGCCCTCGCGCTTGACGACCACCCGGCGCAGCGGCTTGTCGTAGGGGTTAACTCGCCCGCCGCGTGGATATTTGTTACTCAGAAGCACTTGCTCATCACTGAGGAGCCAGCTGCGATCGGCATCAGATACGGGGCTGCTGTGGAGCACTTGCAGTTTTGCGTTGCGCTTGAAGCGCGTCACAAAGAACGCTTGTGTCTGATGGATGCTGTGCCACCAGCTGTAGTCGCAATAGCCTTTATCAAAGACATAGCGAGCCCCAGGCTCGATGGGCACCCTGTGGCCCTCGCTGAGGTCGTTCACGTTGGGGGCGGTGATGCTGTGCCAGTGGGGCACTTGATGCTGGTTGTTGAGCAACACATGCAGCTTCAGGCCTTGGGTGTGGCGTGTTTTGTTGTGCTGCGTCCAGCTGTCAAAGTGCCTGCCTTGCAGGGCAATAGGGCTGGAGTCGAGCAAATACATGAGCTCTTGGCTTTGTTGGCGCACTGGACGAGCCACAGCGGCCATGAGGGTGCGCACGGCCTCTTCAAAGACAGCGGTATCGCGGCGTGCATTGGCATCGGCCAGCGTTGTGCGCTTGATGGGACCCACCCCTAGGTGATAGTGATGGCGGCTTTGGCTGTTAAAGCCAGCTTCGAGTACGCGTAGGCTGCTGGCGCCGCTGAGCTGAGCGTAGAGCATGCAGACCAGCTGGTCCCAACAGCCAAAGCCTTTGCTGTGTTTGTCGGCTTTGTGGCGGGTGACCATGCCCTCAAAGGTGGAGCGGGGGAGAAATTGCAGGAGTTGCTGGAAACGGTTTATCCTAAACATGTTGCAGAGTAAAAGTTTGAGTTGGCACTCGGGCTTTTAGCCCAAAAACTCTTACCCTGCAACGCCTTACGCAGGTTTCAAAAATTTATTCCGGACAGTAGTGCGACTTGATCGGGGGTCCATGGCTTCGGCCGTCATGGATACCCGCATTCGCGGGTATGACAGAACATTGGTAACCCCCGATTTGATTGGGCGTCCATGGCTCCTAAT
>Ga0255137_1000407_pt1 | contig 14988 bp, 18 predicted proteins | sample Law_Atlam_RepC_8_FD_188548 | JGI IMG/M metagenome (GOLD analysis project Ga0255137, IMG submission 188548) | Freshwater microbial communities from St. Lawrence River, New York, United States - Law_Atlam_RepC_8d | ecosystem: Environmental > Aquatic > Freshwater > River | place: USA: New York... | reverse complement strand
TCTTGACAAGCTACTAAAGAAAACATGGGTAAAGCGATTGATAATAAAGCAGCAGAAGGATCCTGCAATAAACTTCTTCAATAAAAATCATTTCTTAATTATTCATTCTTTTAGTATTATTCTTTTACTAATAGATCCGGTATTATGTCTTGTGTATTGGTTAGTGGTGGCTGCAGAGTATTTGCGTATGGGAAGTATTAGTTGGTTCTGTCATAATAATGGTGGTTACAGGAATTATGATCTGAGAGACAATAGCTGTAATAATTTAGTAATTGGATGGTTAGGGATGGGGATTGGTTGGCATAATAATCATCATGCTGATCCTAAAAGATTGATACTTACTGATCGCTGGTGGGAGATTGATGTTGAAGGGTATATTGGATATTTACTGAGGAAAAGATGAGATACTGCCTACTGGATGAGGACGGTGTGATGCTACGTAAGTTCTGGAGTGAAGAAGACGCTGAGAAGTATAAGGAAGAAGGATATACTATCAAGGTTATACCTAAGCCAAAGGTCAAGAGGAAAAAGGTTACAAGAGTTGATTTTTTGAAGTTATTTGGAGAACCTCCGTTCTAGCTGTTGACCTCTACAATACTTCTCTGTATAATCCTGTTGTGGTTATCAGATACTAATAGGAGACTTTACTATGACATTCAAGACACAAACTACATGGGATGGATTCTTTCTCCCGGAGACTGAACCCAAGACTGCAGATGGTATTAAATTACCAATGCCTCCATATACCGGAAAGGTTACCACCGCGGTGGACGAAGGTGGTTACACGTACAGCATATTAAATGATACATATAAGACCAGTCTCAAAGACTTACAACGGGAGTGTATCATGTACGAGAATTCAGGAACCGTAAGATGGGTAGCAGGTCCGCAGTTTTATAAGACAGAATACCTGGTAGCAGAAGATGGTGCTGTTCTGGATGAGGTAACATTGAATACTGTAACCAACCTCTGGTTAGTAGGAAGTACGAAGATTTACTATATTGGTAAGGAAGAAGCGAAAGCAGCTGCGATCCTCAATGTGGGCAGAGAAAGAGCCAGATGTTCTAATTGTGATTGCGAGGTTGATTTTGATTAGACCTATTAGACAATGTTGTGGTGTTCAGTGTAATGATGGCAAACTCTGCGAACAGCGTGCTCTGAAAGAGTACAGAGAAAGACAGGGAACCACCTGGATTGATATTGTAAAGCATCCGCTCTTTATATTTGGAATTGCGTATATTATCGGATACCTGGTTGGTAGAGGGTGATGTAAATTTTTTATTAATTTTCCCGGATGGTAGAGAATGAGTGAATATAGAAGAAAAGGCGTACTCAGTAGCCAGTATCAGGGTCACTATAAAAAGGTGTTAACTGTCTGTAGCGCGGGTATCCTGAGATCAGCAACAGCAGCGCATATCCTATCTGCTGACCCCTATAACTTTAATACCAGAAACGTTGGTATCGAAAGCTATGCCCTAATCCCGTTGACTGAAGATCTCTTACTGTGGGCGGATGAGATTGTCTGTATGCAGAAAGAACATGAGATCTTTATTCTGAAGAAAATGCTGGCGTGGGCGGTTCCAGAAAAAAGAATCATCACACTCAATATCGAAGACATCTATGAGTACCGTCATCCTGAACTCGTTAGATTAGTAATCGAAAAGTACAATCGTAGCCAGGAGAAGGATCCTATCATAGATTCTCCTCCCGCGCAAGGATTATTATGGTAAAAAGCGTTGACTTAATTTCGTTTTAGGTTGATACTGGTCTCTGTAGTAAGATATTTAATTGACTTTTGGAGATATATTATGGCACATTTAGTTGAGACAATGGCATTTGCAGGCGAAACCCCATGGCACGGACTTGGTCATCGCGTTCCTGCTGACCTTTCACCGTGGCAAATGCTCGATGCAGCTGGTCTTGATTGGAAAGTTGACAAGATTCAGAGCTTTGTCAACATCAATGGTAAGCAAGTTTACACCGGCAAAGACGCTCTTGTGCGCTCTACTGACGGTCGTATCCTGGATGTAGTGTCACAAGACTGGAATCCTTTGCAGAATGAAGAGGCATTCGAGTTCTTTAATGACTTCGTTTGCTCGGGTGACATGGAAATGCACACCGCTGGTTCGCTGAAACATGGTCAAATTGTATGGGCATTAGCTAAAGTGAAGGAGTCTTTCGATGTTTTTGGCGGCGATCAGGTTGACTCATACCTCCTTTTTACTCTCCCTCACAAGTTTGGTCAGTCTATTGACGTACGGTTCACTCCAATACGCGTGGTCTGCAACAACACTCTTACTCTTTCACTATCTTCTAAGCAAGATAATATGGTAAAAGTGTCGCATCGCCGCGAGTTTGACGGTGATCAAGTGAAGCAGATGCTGGGTATTGCATCGGATAAGCTGGCCAAGTACAAGGAAATGGCTAAATTCCTGGGTAGCAAGAAGTTCAAGCAGGAGTCAGTCACCGATTACTTTAATCGTATCTTCCCTGTTAACGCTTATGGTCGCTCTAAGAACGAAGAAACTCGTGTTAAGAAGGAGTTATCGAGCTCTGCAGAGCTAGCATTACAAGCTCTACACGAGCAACCAGGTGCAAAATTCGCCGAGGGCTCATGGTGGCAGGCATTTAACGCTGTTACCTACCTAACAGACCACGTTATTGGTCGTACTCAGGAAGGTCGTTTGACATCTGCTTGGTACGGTCCTAACAAGGCACTGAAGGTTAAGGCTCTTGAGACTGCTGTAGAGATGGCTGAAGCAGCCTAAGAGGTATAAATAGTAATATTGTTGTATGAAGTTGAATGAAAAGTATTCTGGACGGCGGTTCGATTCCGCCCAGCTCCACCAGAAGCACATTTTGGCCGGTATCGACAGTAGTCAAAAGGTCTTAGTGTGTTTCCGATGGGGCTGATCTGGTCTCGACAGGGTAAAGAGTAAGGATATGGACAACACGGTAGGCGATGACCGTAAATCAAGCAAAATAAGTAAACGCAAACGATAGCGATTACCGTTTAGCTGCTTAAGCTAAACTGAGGGTAGCTCCCTTATCACCCAATAGCTATAGGACCTTCGGGTCCTATTCTTTTTTACAGGATTGATATGCTTGAATGTCTTATCATTGGTGATAGCATTGCAGTAGGCACGCACAGGGAAAGACCTGAGTGTGCATCCTACTCCAAAGGCGGATGGAGTAGTGAGCAGTGGAATAAAGATTACCTACATAAAGATCTAACCGCTAATACAATAATAATAAGTCTTGGGTCTAATGACTTAAAAGGACTCAATACCAAAGCAGAATTAGAAAAAACTCGTAGCAAAATCAAAGGATCTCGTGTATACTGGATACTTCCAGCAATAAAGCCGCACAAGCAGCAAATTGTACGAGACATCGCAAATCAACACGGTGATACTGTGATTGAAATCAAAAGTCTACAACAAGACAAGGTCCATCCAGACAGAGATGGATACCGACAACTCGCTAAAGATACCAGTCAGCAGATAAAATAGTTATAAATAACTATATCTTCAAAAGGGTCCTTCGACCTAAGTTGGTATGAGCAGCACTTGATAAGGATGGCATTGTGACTATTAAAAATCAGGACACTGAAAGCTGTACCTCTACATCCCAAAATAATTCCATAAACAAAGAGGAAGTTAACATGAAAAAGTTAGCGCTAATAACGCTGCTTGGATTGTGTTCGCTTGTATTTGCACAGAATGAACTTAGCGACGTTCCCGTCGCACTATCTGAAGATATTGTATCTACCACAAGCGTACCAAACAAACAGATCGAATGTCTAGCTCGCAATATGTACTTCGAAGCTAAGAACGAACCAGATGATGGAATAAAGGCCGTTGGCTTTGTTACCATGAATAGAGTTGCGGACGAGTCTTTTCCAAAGACCATCTGTGAAGTGGTTCACCAAAAGATGAACAAGGTGTGCCAGTTCTCTTGGGTATGCCTACCAAAGAAACATCTTGTAATTAGAGATCAACAACTGTATAATCGTATTTACGAAATGGCTGCAGTCATTGCTAATAGCCATAGTAGTATCTCGTTATACGACCCATCACGCGGGTCTTTGTTCTTCCACGCAACATATGTTAGTCCGTCATGGAAGGATAGACTGAAACGTAAAGTTAAAATTGGAGGCCATATTTTCTACACCAAGGATAGACCATGATTAATGATTTGAATTTTCTAAGTATTGTTGAATTTACAAAAGAGATTGAAAAACTTGTCTTAGAAAAGAAAATGGAGTATATTGATGCTGTAATGTACTTCTGTGATAAGAACGGTGTAGATATTGAAACAGCAGCTTCTTTGATCAAAAGTAATGCAAAGCTGAAAGCATCTATACAGGTTGAAGCAGAAAACTTAAACTACTTACCAAAGACTAAACAACTACCTTTATGACAGACTATGATGCGTATAAGATGTACTGTGCTTTGAAAAGACACTTTCAATCTGACACGTATGATTACTTTAAATATAATGGTAAAGTGAAAGCATCTTATGCTACCTTTGAGAAGAGGAATGATAAGTTCTTTTTTGCAAAGTTAGCAAAGCATAAAGATGTGATGGGGTTCCTTGTTGCCAACTTCTACTACGGTGATGTTTGGGTTGGTGATCTTGTCAATGAGCAGATAGCTGAGAAACAATACCGTGAATGGTTGAAGCACAAGGAATCCCTTTCTTATATATTCAAAAGTGATCTTGGTAAGATTGATGATCTTAAAGAAGAAATGAAAGTAGTGGATAATCAACATCCATTACTTCTAAGAAGGTATCTCTCAAAAGAGATAACTGCAGAGACGTTGATCATAATCGACGCTGTGCAAAAGAAGTGCCTGTTCAAGTACTGGAGTACAAGGTTGAAGGATCCAGTATGGGAAACAGTTCGTAACAAATTAATTAAATTATCTCCCTTTGTGCAGTTTGAGGAAGATAAATATAAGAGTATGTTGACTGATATTCAAGAACAATGTACAATTACATAATTAGTTTGGTGGATACGCTAATACATATATTTTATACAAGGAGTATACGATGTCTTTTTCAAATCTAAAGAAGTCCTCAAAGTCCAGTCTGGACAAAATCAATCAACAAGTATCTAAACTAGCAGCCCCCGAAGGTGAAGGCCGTAAACAAGACACCCGATTCTGGCAACCTGAAGTCGATAAGTCAGGTAATGGCTATGCTGTTATTCGTTTTCTTCCTTCTCCTGATGGTGAAGATGTTCCTTTTGTCCGTATCTTCGATCACGGATTCCAGGGTCCAGGTGGTCAGTGGTATATCGAGAAGTCTTTAACTACTATTGGTAAGGCAGATCCTGTTTCTGAATACAACAGTCAGTTATGGGCTACTAAGCTGCAAGCTAATCAAGACCAAGTTCGTAAACAAAAACGTAAGTTGAATTTCATTTCTAACATCTATGTTGTTAGTGATAAAGCACATCCAGAGAATGAAGGTAAAGTATTCTTGTTCAAGTATGGCAAGAAGATCTTTGATAAGTTGAATGCTGCCATGAATCCTGAGTTCGAGGATGAAGAGCCAATCAACCCATTCGACTTCTGGGCAGGTGCTAACTTCAAGTTGAAGATTCGTAATGTAGAAGGCTATCGTAACTATGATAAGTCTGAGTTCGAAGCTCCAGCTCTATTACTGGATGATGATGAAGAGTTAGAAAAGATCTGGAAGCAGCAACACTCTTTACAGGCGTTCTTAGCTGATGAGCACTTTAAATCATACGATGAGTTGAAACAAAAGCTCTACCGTGTCTTAGGTCTTGATGGTGGTGCACCTAAACAAGTTCGTAATGCATCTTTAACTGATTTGAGTGAAGATGAAGAAGAGTTTGAGACTGCACCGAAGCAAAAGGAATCTAAACCAGCTGTAAAGAAACAAGCAGCTGCACCATGGGATGGTGATGAGGATGATGACTTAGCTAAGTTCAAAGAACTGTTGGATGACTAAAAAGAAAGGGGCTTAGGCCCCTTTTTCTTATGCTGTACGTTGAATACCAGCTATTGATGTAAATTGTGATTGATAGCTTGCTGCAGGTGCTATAGGGTTGTATACTGGAGCAGACCCACCTCCACCACTACTGGAAGTGACATTGGTATCACCACCGTTATTGTTGATGATAGTATTACCACCTTGAGAACCTTCAGCCTTTCTTTCCATATCAGAATCTAAACCAGCTAGTAACTCGTTCTTCATACTCTCAAAGCTACCACCACCAATCAATGAAGCAAAAGCACTGAAAGGACTAGCTGGCTTTTGTTGAGTTTCTCCTTTACCTTCGGCTGGTTTATTTGCCTGATCGCCACCAAGCTGATCTCTGAAGTAATCTATCTTTTGTTTGATAGACATTCCTGCAGTTGGCTTTTGAGCAGCTGATACTTGATCAATAGGTAGACTTGTGGATGTATCACTAGCTGCTCCAGCACCGGTGCCAGCCATCATTGTACTCTGTGCTCCACCGCCCATCAACGCTAAGGCAGCTTGCTGCCTTTGCTTGATCTTGGCGCCGCCCTTACCACCACCCTTTGTACTAGATCCAGCTGAGCGTTCGTAGAATGCGTCTATCATTAGAGCAGCCTCTTCGGCAGACTTAGCTCCTCTTAATTTCTGACCAGCTACAGCTTCGGTATTGTTGAGCTCCCAGTCGATGAAGGCTAATTGTTCTTCAAAGCTAGCTTCTTTAATATCCTTTTTGAATATACGTTTAAAATCAGCCTGACGTTTAGGGTCCCACTGAGCAATACCAATTGATGGTCCTTCTGGCCTATCTTTATCACCAACATCTATTGTACTAAAGGTAGCGGACTCAACTTTGAGATTGCCAACAATACCAGCTGCCTGTTCCTTTGTGTACCCTCTGGACATGAAGAAGTCCATAGCCTTCTGAGCACTGCCATTCTCACCCTTATCATCTCTACTACTAGTAGTTGCTCCTGCTGATGGTTTGGATATATTCGAGGCTTGATTTTTCTTCTCGCCCTTTTTTTCTTTGAGGTTGAGTATCTGGGATGTTAGGTTCATTCCAGGCTCTTGCTTGGCTTCTGGTATTTCAGCCGTTATTCCAGCTGAGAATTTAGTTGTCTTCTCTGCTGCATAACTTCCAAGCATACTACCACCAATTGATCCTAAGATACCTAGTGGTACAGATAGAAAACCACCTCCAGCTACTCCCGCAGCTGCAGCAAGACCACCAACCACAAAGGATCCTGCACCAGAGAAAAGTGCCTGCTTTTTTGCAAAATCGGCTAGCTCTTTACCGTCTTCTGGTGTGATTGTTTTATCAGCCACCATGGATTCAATTGTATCAAGAACATACCATAGTCCTACAAGTTGAATGATTGGACCTATTACTGATGCAGCACGGTCAAGTTTAAATTTAACAATAGCCCCCAACACTTTGGCAGCAGTAGCACCGCCTGCTACTGTTATTCTCACAACCATCCTTGCTGTCAGCAGAGATAGCTTTGTTACCTTAGACCCATCCTTTTTAAGGAGATTCATAGCCTGCTGATTCAGAGAGCCCTTGAATCCTGCACCCTTCTCAGCTGTTTTTGCTAATGGTATACTTTCCTTCACAAATTTACTAGCTTGGTAACCTGCGGCCGCAGTCCCAACAGCCACTGCTCCTGTCTTGACCTGCTCGAACTCCGGAGCCTCAGTACCTTTTAAAAGATCGTAACCTTTTACCGCCACATCCGTAGCATCTCTTGCCATCAATCCTGCTACCTTAACACCTCGGGGTAATTTCTGTGTAGCTTCTTGTGCAGCATTAGATGCCTTGTTAGATACATTGGATGCTGTTTCCCCAGCGCCATCTTTGAGAGCCGGTAACTTACCTTTGATACCTGATACCACTGATCCAATTCTATCGCTGAGGGATTCTAACGTATCCGCTAAGGTCATTGTCATGACCTTTAATTCTTTTGTCACTGGCTGTAGCGAATCTCCAAATACATTCTTGAAGATACCACCTATATTCTCACCCATTTCTTTTTTAGTACTGTCATCAATATTATCCCATATCAATGACTTACCAATGACACCAGCAATTGCAGCTGGCAAGGCCATACTCAAGGCAGATACAACACCTGAAGTAACTCCAGATACTGCACTAGCAGATACCCTACCAACACCGGCAGCAGCACCACCAGCAGCACTGGCAGCACCAACAGCACCTCTACTGACCGCAGATGTTAACCCGCGCATCGAGCTTGCAAAAGAACTAGATAGGTTTCTGAAACCACTAGACATTGTTGTGTTAAGAGTGCTTAACTGCCTAGAGTTATTTTGAAGAGCAGCGCTCATACTCTGAGTGAGTTGAACCTGCCTACCCATCATTTGGGTCTGCTGACTACCAGTACGCATCTGCTGCATACGCGTACTACGCATTTCTCCCAACTGCTGTATTAGTGTTTGTCTATTTGGATCAACCGCCATTTTTGTACATATCCTCTTGTCTCTTTATGTGATCTGCTAACATCTGCATGAAGATGTCTCGTTCAAAGACAATCATGTTTTCTACTTCTGTAATTGAGTAATGATGATGCTGAGCCAAAACAAACATCACTGTATAGTAGTTCTCCAGTGTGTTGTGACTCAGCGCAACGTAAAAAAATCTTCAAGTGTCTTTAACTCAATAACTCGTTCAGTTCCTTGTTTATTTGTGTATTCAAGTTTGTGGTATAGCCTAGGCATAGTCTCAAAGAAGTTTTCAAATTCTTTAATCATAGCCGTAGGTAGATTATCCACAAACTCATTAATCTCTTCTGGTTTACAGTCCTTGAAGTATGTTATGCTATCATCCTCATAATACTGTTCCATACACCCCTTGATCATATGAAAAAGGATATCTGGTACATCTTCTTTCTCCATTATCTCTGACATTAACGTGACACTCGGATACTTCATAACTATTCCGGAGGTTCCAGATATCTTGATCACATTTGTATGGTTATCGTTGTACGTCATTTCTACTTCATCAACATCAACAGAGAACTTGTATGTTTCCTCATCTTCATAATCTACATAAGCTAGTTCAATTATATTATTAATTGACTTTGCTCTTAACTTCAAGAATAAGAACTCAACATCAAATGATGCTAGTGTACCAGCATTGAGAACAGACTCAACATCACAGTTGGTGATGATCTGTTTTAGTACGTTAAAGATGTCAGCTTGTTCTTCACTTTGCTTAGCCATTAGCAATAGTTTTTCTTCTTTAACTAAAAACGGTCTAAACATGACCTTTTCTTTTGTCGATGGAACAATCAACTCAAATACGGGATGTGTTAATTTTGGTAAAGCCATAATAACTCCTAATAATTATAAAAAGTTGGCGAATGATGCAACAGATCCTAATAAACTTCCACCACCGGTAGAACCAGTAGCAATTGGTTCACGTTTCAATTCCCAATTGTAGAATGTAAACGATACGGTGAATTCTTGTACACTATCTCCAGATCCGTATGAAAGAGATAGATCACTTATGCTTGTTGGGTATGCTTTGAATAGTTTTACTTCTTTGGCAAGTACTAGTGGGTACTGAGGTGCTGATATCCCTCCTAATAACGAGCCGATAAACGGAACACCTGCTGCAGCAGAAATCACTGAAGCTGCTGTTTGCATTAGACCAGAGCCTGCAAACTTACCTGGTGCACCTCTGTATACTTTGATTCCTATATCTGTTTGGTAGTTCTCTTTAAATTCAAGTTGGAAATTTCTACCAACACCAGGAGCATTCTTTCCATCTGAAAACGGGATGATGGTATTGATCCAGTTGTAGAACATATTATATGTAATACCACTAGCATCACTTAAAAAAGTCATTGTAACATCAGAGAACGCTGCTCCAACAGGTATCTTATGTGTTGGACCTACACTATATCTTTTTGCATCTACTGTTCCAAGGTTTACACCTGGTAAATTAGTAGATCTACAGAACATGGTTAATAATCTTCCATTCTCTGTCTGAGCGTAGGCCTGAGCGTAGTTAGTTTTAATGGGTGCAGGGGAGCTTGCCGAGCCTGGCAGTGGAATTACTACAGCATAAAGGTTGGGCCTCTCTAGGTCATACTTGTGTATTGCTGATTTAAATTCTTTGATGTTTATCATTTATTTCCTGTAGACAAAATCGTCTAGTGGTAGTAATATTGCTTTGGACCACTCATCAGGTCTTATATAAAAGAACCTTGATCTAACGTGGCTATTTAGGTACCGCTTGATACCTTCTTTCGCAGGGGCAAACTTAGCCACATTCTTTAACAGTTTATAATTTAGATTGAGTCTCATAGAGTCCGAAAAAGACTTGTCTGTTGCTAGTGACATGAGTCCATCAAGTAGACTTGCACGAAGGCCAGGAGGTAGATAGTGAAAGTTGATTCCCATGAACCCACCCTCGGCATGATCAAAAGGAAACACCAAAGGAAATCTATCATACTTTGGTAGAGTCTTCTTATGCTTAGGATCATAGTTGAACAAATACATCTTACCAATAGTTAAACTTTTAGTAAGTCTATTATCACCACTAGTAATGACGCTACTTGCATCTTGCTTACCAAGAGTCTGATACGTAGTGTCAAACCAGTTCTGAGCACTAACTACCTGACCTCTTGTTATTGCTTGCTGAAGCATTTGCTGATAAGTTTGTGCCATTACTTGATACCTAGATCATCCTCGGTTAATATTTGAAACTTCCATTTACGCTCTTCGCAGAATTTGGTAGCATATTGCCACTTAGAACTATTTATCCCCCAGGTCTTGACCTCGTTCAGATAAGTTTTTGTTATCTTAGATCTTGGTTTTGGTGGCTGAGTTTGATTCTTTGGTTTTATCTCTATAACAACGGTTTCTATTAGACCATCTCTATTACGCTTCCTAACCCAGAAGTCTGGGAAATACCTGTGTACTCTATTGTCAATGGGTGATAAATACGGAATAGCGAACTCCTCACTAGCCCATTGAATAACATCTGGATGAGAATCCAGATGGCTCATGAATTTACACTCCCAAAGAGAGCGATAAATAATATTAGACGGGTTTCCTTTATATTTTAAAGGATTTTTAGGTTTAAATATACCGCTGTAACTCATAGGATAATTTCAATGGCAATAGCTTCTTCCTCTACTGGAAAATCATCGTCGGGCATTAACGGTAGTGATAATGTATTTAATACTGGTGGCCCTAAATCTAGCACAACCGGTAACTCAAATACTGCTACGTCAAAATCTAACTCAGGATCAAGCTCTAGTTCTAAAACTACACTGCCTGAGAGGAAAATAGAAGAAAAAAGATCTAACTTACTTATTGGACAAAATGCGCCGATAGTATTCCCATCGGACCTGTCCCCCGACTATTATATATCGTTCAATGCATTCAAGCATTCACAGGAACGTCCGGATGAGTCGAAACGAACATTTAAGTTTGATAAGAGTATTTACCTGCCATTACCGGCTGGTATAGCTGACTCTTATAGTGCTAGCTACAATCAAGAAGATCTCTACATTTTCGGTAATGCGGCAAAAGAAGGTATAAACGCATTAATGACTAGCGGTGGCACTACTAGTATTGCCAACGCCATGAAAGGTGATGGAATCAATAAAGCTGCTGGAGCAGTTAATAGCGCCTTAGCAAAGATTAAACAGGATCCAACCGGTTCTGCTAAGACTGCTGGCGCCACTGCTGCTGCCTTCATGTTACAGGGTGCTGGTGGACCATTGGCAGCTGCAGCCAAGAGTTCTTTTCAGGTGACAACTAATCCATTCCCTGTAATGATATTCCAAGGAACTGGTTTCAAGCCTGCGTTTTCATTTGATTGGACTTTCTACCCCGAGTCACAGCTTGAAGCTGATATCATTCGTAAGGTTGTAGGGTATTTCAGAAGAGAGATGCTTCCTGAGATGGTTGAAGGCAATCCTTCAATTCTAAAGTCTCCAGCTGTCTTCGAAGTTAAGATGACTCCAAACGAATACACAAGACAATTTAAACGTTGCGTTCTTACTAATATGAGTGTAAACTATACTCCAAACGGAGTAGCGTTCATTAAGTCTAATGATGGGACAGGTGACGCAGCTAAGGTTCCTGCTGCAGTATCTTTATCACTTACGTTCCAAGAGATAGAGGTTTGGCTCGCAGATGATTACTATGCTGATGAAAACAAATCTTTTGGGATTGTTAATAAACCACCTACACCAACACAGCAAACAACAACACAACCTACACAGCAAGCTACAATATAAATGGATAACTACTTTAAACACTTTCCCCTGGTTCAGTATGGTAACTCAGTTGCCAATACTGTTGCTGTTAATTTATTTGCCAAGATAGCTTTTCAGAAGAATTTTCAACTGAACTACGAAGTATTCCATCCGTACACAATTAAAGAAGGTGATAGGCCAGATACTATTGCTTATTTGTACTATGGTGACTCTGGGTATGATTGGCTAGTATACTTTAGTAATAATATAGTTGATCCTTATTATGACTGGTATATGGACACTGAAACATTCAAAAGATATATTACATCTAAGTATGGTTCAATAACAGAAGCAACAAGAAAGATTAAATATTATAGATCTAATTATATCGAAGATGATTCTATGATCGAGCCATCAGCATATGCATCGCTATCAACTAATCGAAAAAGGTTCTGGAAACCTTTGACTAGATCAAATGGCCAGATCTTCAAATATGAGAGAAAAAAAGAAGACGTAATTTTTAACACAAATAAAGTACAAGAATTAGTTATGACGTACTCTGGGAATAATACCTTTACTACTGGTGAATATGTTTTTCAACAATCTGGTGGTATGACAGTGTCTTCTGCTATTATGGGGTTATCGAATACAACTCATTCAACCATATCAAACATAACTGGTACAATTACAGCAGGCCTGAGTCTCAAAGGTGGAACAAGTGGTGCCAATGCTATGGTGTCAATAGTTAACACTTTGACTACAAGTATTCCTACGGATATTCAGCAGTACTTTACTGCTGTCTCTTATTTTGATTATGAGGATGAGGCTAATGAGAACAAGAAGAATATTAGACTAATTGATGTAGCATATATCCAATCGCTAGAATCAGAATTCAAAAGGTTACTTGCATCATGAGTTTGAATCCGGGACAATGTGATGTTAAAAGGATGTCAATAACCGATCATAAGAAATCGATCAAAATTGATAAAGATACTGCTAATGCTAAACTTATTGAGTACATTGATACCATCAACATATATGAAAGTATTTTTACATCCCATATAAACGCAGATATTTCATTCCTTGATGGTGCTAGTTTTAAAGAGAGGTTCAACATCTCGGGCGACGAGGATTTTGAAATAGAATTTCTAGGTTATGGAAATGATACACCATTAAAGTATAAACTCAAGGTTGTTGAGATGGCTAATCTAATACCAAATAACAATCTTAGAGCTAAGAACTTTACATTAAGGCTAACAAGCCCGGAGTTACTAATTGATAGTGCATCATCTATTGCCAAGAGTTATTCAGCTGGAACAAAGATCATATTACAGGATATTATTCAAAAGTTTCTAAGTAGTAAAAAGCAGCTATTCATTGAAGAGACAAAGGATCCTCCCACACTGGTCATACCATATCTGAGTCCTTTCCAGGCTATTGATTTTGTGAGACAACGCGCTGTTTCATCCAAGTATAAATCATCGACCTTCTTATTCTTTGAGACTAATCAACAGTATAATTTTGTAACCATTGAAGGGTTACTTGATAGAGGATCTAAGGCTAAAAAACAAAAGTTCATGCAGCGAGAGGATGTGTCTCAGAATGTGAAGGGTAACCAGGCATCGATTACGGACAAAGACTCGTTCCATCTATTCTTTAACTACACAGTCAAAGATTTATTTAACCTTAACAACTATTTTAAAAATGGTGCTGTACAATCTGTAGTGACTGAGTTTGATATAACTACTAAACAAGTAAAGAAAAGATTGTTTCAGAATAAGCCTGGATCTAAATTGTTTTTTGAGTTTGCTGATGCAAGGAATCCAGACATAAGCACCACATTGTTCAATGGTTATTCAAAGTATAACATTAAACCATACTTTGTTCCCTTTGCAAAGTATAAAGACTCAACTAACCAAACATCTAACTTTGTTTATGATACTTTGTTAGAGCGTATATGTTACGCTAATTTATTTACACATGAGAAAACGTATGTTGATATTCCAGGAAATACATTACTTAAAGCTGGAGATATTATTGAGTTAGAGATTCCAAAGTATGAAGGCCAAGAGTCAAAAAAAGGTAGGAATGATATGGATAGTGGGATGTACTTGATTACCTCAATTAAACACTCCATAAAGATTGCAGATTCTAGTAAGTATGATACTCATCTTGAGTTAATGAGATTTGGTAAAGGAGTGTATGAAAAATGACAACAGCTGCTATTGGTGAAGAGGGATTTCGATGGTTTATTGGTGTAATAGAAGACAGAGAAGATCCCAAAAAGCTAGGTAGAGTTCGTGTCCGAATTTATAACGTACACCCATTCACTGCAGGTGGAGCTCCTGATAAGATTAATGTTCCAACAGAGCATTTACCATGGGCTTCTCCAATCAACTCTATTATTAGTGCAGGAATATATTCTGGTAGCATTAAAGATGGAGTAGGTATCAGTCCTACTGGTTTAATGGTTAACTCTACAGTATTTGGATTCTTCTTAGATGGTAACGAGTGCCAGATGCCTGTTATTTTTGGATCTATTGCAGGTCTAGCTGGTACCACGGAACAGAACGAACTTCCAAAACCTTCAATAAATGAGAATTCTGCTGGTGGTTTAAAGAGTCAAAAGAATGTGGGAGCATCAGGTCCATTTCCTGGAGAACCTGGTTCTCCTTACGCAGCTAAATATCCATATAATAAGGTATTCCGAACCGAGAATGGTCACCTTATTGAGATTGATGATACACCATCCAATGAACGTATTCAT
>Ga0255137_1000399_pt1 | contig 15164 bp, 1 predicted proteins | sample Law_Atlam_RepC_8_FD_188548 | JGI IMG/M metagenome (GOLD analysis project Ga0255137, IMG submission 188548) | Freshwater microbial communities from St. Lawrence River, New York, United States - Law_Atlam_RepC_8d | ecosystem: Environmental > Aquatic > Freshwater > River | place: USA: New York... | reverse complement strand
AATTAATTCAGCACCTACAACATTAGATACCTTGAAAGAAATAGCAGATGCTTTAGGAAATGACCCTAACTTATCAGGAACTTTAACTACTGAAATCGCATTAAAAGCACCTTTAGAAAACCCTGTCTTTACTGGAACTGTTTCTGGTATCACACAATCTATGATTGGTTTAGAAAATGTTGATAATACAAGTGATGTTAATAAACCTATATCAATTGCTCAACAGGTAGCATTAAATTTTAAAGCACCATTAGAAAGCCCTGTTTTTACTGGAACTGTTTCTGGTATTACTCCTTCTATGATTGGTTTAAATAATGTTAATAACACAAGTGATGTTAATAAACCTGTTTCAACTGCAACACAAAATGCATTAAATCTCAAAGCACCATTAGAAAGCCCTGCTTTTACTGGAACTGTTACTGGTATTACACCTTCCATGATAGGTTTAGAAAATGTTGATAATACTAATGATTTAAATAAACCTATTTCAACAGCAACACAATCAGCATTAGATACTAAAGCACCTATTGAAAGTCCAACTTTTACTGGAACTGTTTCTGGTATTACTAAATCAATGATTAATTTAGGTAATGTTGATAACACTAGTGATGCTAATAAACCTATTAGCAGTGCAACACAAGTAGCATTAGATAGTAAAGCTCCTATAAATAATCCTACTTTTACTGGAACTGTTTCTGGTATTTCTAAATCTATGATTAATTTAGGTAATGTTGATAATACTAGTGATGTTAATAAACCTGTTTCAAATGCAACACAATCAGCATTAGATACTAAAGCACCTTTAGAAAGCCCTGCTTTCACTGGAACTGTTACTGGTATTACTCCATCAATGATAGGTTTAAGTAATGTTAATAATACTAGTGATGCTAATAAACCTATTTCAGCTGCAACACAAATAGCATTAGACCTTAAAGCTACTCTTGAAAGTCCTGCTTTCACTGGAATTGTTACAGGTATTACGCAATCTATGGTTGGTTTAGAAAATGTTGATAATACAAGTGATATTAATAAACCTGTTTCAAATGCAACACAATCAGCATTAGACCTTAAAGCACCATTAGAAAGTCCAACTTTTACTGGAACTGTAATAGCTCCTACTGTTGCTTCTTCTAATAACAGCACTAATGTTGCAACAACTGCATATGTAAAAGCTGTTGTTGGTGATTTAATTAATTCAGCTCCTGGAACATTAGATACCTTGAAAGAAATAGCTGATGCTTTAGGAAATGACCCTAATTTATCAGGAACTTTAACTGCATCTATTGCATTAAAAGCACCTTTAGAAAGCCCTGTTTTTACTGGAACTGTTACTGGTATTACACAATCTATGATAGGATTAAGTAATGTTGATAACACTAGTGATTTAGATAAACCTATTTCTACAGCTCAACAGGTAGCATTAGATACTAAAGCACCTTTAGAAAGTCCTGTTTTTACTGGAACTGTTACTGGTATTACACAATCTATGATAGGATTAAGTAATGTTGATAATACTAGTGACCTTAATAAACCTGTATCAATAGCTCAACAAACAGTATTAGATACTAAAGCACCTTTAGAAAGTCCTACTTTTACTGGAACTGTTACTGGTATTACTGCATCAATGATAGGTTTAAGTAATGTTGATAATACTAGTGACCTTAATAAACCTGTATCAATAGCTCAACAAACAGCATTAGATATTAAAGCACCTTTAGAAAGTCCTGCTTTCACTGGGACTGTTACTGGTATTACAAAAGCTATGGTTAATTTAGGTAATGTAGATAACACAAGTGATATTAATAAACCTATTTCAAATGCAACACAATTATCATTAGACCTTAAAGCACCAATAGCAAATCCTACTTTCACTGGAACTGTTACTGGTATTACTAAAACTATGATTGGTTTAAGTAATGTTGATAATACTAGTGATGCTAATAAACCTATTTCAACTGCTCAACAATCAGCATTAGACCTTAAAGCCCCTATAAATAATCCAACTTTTACTGGAACTGTTTCTGGTATTTCTAAATCAATGGTTAATTTAAGTAATGTTGATAATACAAGTGATGCTAATAAACCTATTTCTAATGCAACACAAACAGCATTAGATACTAAAGCACCTTTAGAAAGTCCAACTTTTACTGGAACTGTAAGTGCACCTACTGTTGCTTCTTCTAATAACAGCACTAATGTTGCAACAACTGCATATGTGAAAGCTGTTGTTGGTGATTTAATTAATTCAGCACCTACAACATTAGATACCTTGAAAGAAATAGCAGATGCTTTAGGAAATGACCCTAACTTATCAGGAACTTTAACTACTGAAATCGCATTAAAAGCACCTTTAGAAAACCCTGTTTTTACTGGAACTGTTTCTGGTATCGCACCTTTCATGATAGGTTTGGGTAATGTTGATAATACTAGTGACCTTAATAAACCTATATCAATTGCTCAACAATCAGCATTAGATACTAAAGCACCATTAGAAAGCCCTGTTTTTACTGGAACTGTTTCTGGTATTACAAAATCAATGGTTGGTTTGGGTAATGTTGATAATACTAGTGATATTAATAAACCTATTAGTAATGCAACACAAATAGTATTAGATACTAAAGCACCTTTAGAAAGCCCAACATTTACAGGAACTGTTACTGGTATTACTAAAATTATGGTTGGTTTGGGTAATGTTGATAATACCACTGATTTAGATAAACCTATTTCTAATGCAACACAAACAGCATTAGATACTAAAGCACCTTTAGAAAGTCCTGCTTTCACTGGAACTGTTACTGGTATTACTGCATCAATGATAGGTTTAGAAAATGTTGATAATACTAATGACCTTAATAAACCTGTATCAATAGCTCAACAATCAGCATTAGATACTAAAGCACCTTTAGAAAGCCCTGCTTTCACTGGAACTGTTACTGGTATTACTGCATCAATGATAGGTTTAAGTAATGTTGATAATACTAGTGATATTAATAAACCTATTAGTAATGCAACACAAATAGTATTAGATACTAAAGCACCTTTAGAAAGTCCTGCTTTCACTGGAACTGTTACTGGTATTACAAAATCAATGGTTGGTTTGGGTAATGTTGATAATACTAGTGACCTTAATAAACCTGTATCAATAGCTCAACAATCAGCATTAGATACTAAAGCACCTTTAGAAAGCCCAACATTTATTGGAATTGTTTCTGGTATTACAAAATCAATGATAGGTTTAGAAAATGTTGATAATACTAGTGATATTAATAAACCTATTAGTAATGCAACACAAATAGTATTAGATACTAAAGCACCTTTAGAAAGCCCAACATTTACAGGAACTGTTACTGGTATTACAAAATCAATGGTTGGTTTGGGTAATGTTGATAATACTAGTGATATTAATAAACCTATTAGTAATGCAACACAAATAGTATTAGATACTAAAGCACCTTTAGAAAGTCCTGCTTTCACTGGAACTGTTACTGGTATTACACAAGCTATGGTTGGTTTAGAAAATGTTGATAATACTAGTGATGTTAATAAACCTGTTTCAACTGCAACACAAATAGCATTAGACCTTAAAGCACCTTTAGAAAGTCCAACATTTACTGGAACTGTTTCTGGTATTACTAAAATTATGGTTGGTTTGGATGATGTTGATAATACCACTGATTTAGATAAACCTATATCAATTGCTCAACAATTAGCATTAGATACTAAAGCACCTTTAGAAAGTCCAATTTTTACTGGAACTGTTTCTGGTATTACACAATTTATGGTTGGATTAGAAAGTGTTGATAATACTAGTGATTTAGATAAACCTGTATCAAATGCAACACAATCAGCATTAGACCTTAAAGCACCTTTAGAAAGTCCAATTTTTACTGGAACTGTTTCTGGTATTACACAATTTATGGTTGGATTAAGTAATGTTGATAATACTAGTGATTTAAATAAACCTATTTCAAATGCAACACAATCAGCATTAGACCTTAAAGCACCATTAGAAAGTCCAACTTTCACTGGAACTGTTACTGGTATTACTAAAACTATGGTTGGTTTAAGTAATGTTGATAATACAAGTGATATTAATAAACCTATTTCTATAGCTCAACAGACAGCATTAGACCTTAAAGCACCATTAGAAAGTCCAATTTTTACTGGAACTGTTACTGGTATTACAAAATCTATGATTGGTTTAAGTAATGTTGATAATACTAGTGATATTAATAAACCTGTTTCAACAGCTCAACAAGCAGCATTAGACCTTAAAGCGCCTTTAGCAAGTCCTACATTTACAGGAACTGTAATAGCTCCTACTGTTGCTTCTTCTAATAACAGCACTAATGTTGCAACAACTGCCTATGTTAAAGCTGTTGTTGGTGATTTAATTAATTCAGCTCCTGGAACATTAGATACCTTGAAAGAAATAGCAGATGCTTTAGGTAATGACCCTAACTTATCAGGAACTTTAACATCATCTATAGCATTAAAAGCTCCTATAGCAAATCCTACATTTACTGGTGATGTTAGAGCTCCTACTGTTGTATCATCTGATAATAGCACTCTTGTTTCTACAACTGCTTTTGTTCAAACACAAGTTAATATATTAAATAATTCTATTTCTACTGAAACTCAAGCAAGAAATATAGCTATTCAAAATGAAACAGATGCTAGACAAGCATCTGAAACAATTATTAATAATACTATAAATACTAATAAAGAATTATTAGATTTAATATCTTCACGACTTGCAGAATTATATACATTCTTTAATCAAACTTATGATAGTGTTTATTTATATAATCATCCTGTATATTATAATGTAACTAATATAGAACAAAATTCTGGATTTACTTTAACACAAAATAGCAGACCTGATTTATGGCCTGAACCTAAATATTTAACATATGTAGCATTTACTGCATCTACTGCTGGGTCTCCATATGCACATAAATTATATTTTGCTCCTACAACTGATTTAAATAATAAAACATTTGTTGGTACATGGGATGCAACTGGTGAAAGACCCAACTTTGCTTTATTTCCTCTTGAACCAGCTACAAATTATACTGTTTCCATAGTATTAATAAATAAATTAACAAATCAAGAACTAACTAATCTTCAAGCAGTTCAATCAATTACTTTTTCAACTCCATAAATATTAAAAATTATTAGTTTTTTTTAAATAATATAATTATAAAATATATTTTATAACTATATTATATATAATGTCAAGATCTCTTAATTTAAAAGGAATTACTATTACAGATACAACATTAGACGCGTCTAATTTAACAAAAGTAGTGGTCCCTTCATCTAATGATAATGATTCTGCTGTACGTGTCGATAATTTTAATACTGAATTAAATTTAAAAGCACCTATAAATAATCCCACTTTTACAGGAACTGTAAATGCTCCAACTGTTGCTGTTTCTAATAACAGCACTAATATTGCAACAACTGCCTATGTTAAAGCTGTTGTTGGTGATTTAATTAATTCAGCACCTGGAACATTAGATACCTTAAAAGAAATAGCAGATGCTTTAGGAAATGATCCTAACTTATCAGGAACTTTAACTACTGAAATTGCATTAAAAGCACCTTTAGAAAGCCCTGCTTTCACTGGAACTGTTTCCGGTATTACTAAAACTATGGTTGGTTTAAATAATGTTGATAATACAAGTGATGTTAATAAACCTATATCAATTACTCAACAATCAGCATTAGATACTAAAGCACCTTTAGAAAGTCCAACATTTACTGGAACTGTTTCCGGTATTACTAAAACTATGGTTGGTTTAAGTAATGTTGATAATACCACTGATTTAGATAAACCTATTTCTAATGCAACACAGACAGCATTAGACCTTAAAGCACCATTAGAAAGCCCAACATTTACTGGAACTGTTACTGGTATTACTGAAACTATGGTTGGTTTAAGTAATGTTGATAATACTAGTGATGTTAATAAACCTATTTCAACTGCTCAACAATCAGCATTAAATCTTAAAGCACCTTTAGAAAGCCCTGCTTTCACTGGAACTGTTTCTGGTATTACTAAAACTATGATTGGTTTAAATAATGTTGATAATACAAGTGATGTTAATAAACCTATATCAATTGCTCAACAATCAGCATTAGATACTAAAGCACCTTTAGAAAGCCCTACATTTACAGGAACTGTAAGTGCACCTACTGTTGCTTCTTCTAATAACAGCACTAATGTTGCAACAACTGCCTATGTTAAAGCTGTTGTTGGTGATTTAATTAATTCAGCACCTGGAACATTAGATACCTTAAAAGAAATAGCAGATGCTTTAGGAAATGATCCTAATTTATCAGGAACTTTAACTACTGAAATTGCATTAAAAGCTCCTCTTGAAAGCCCTACTTTTACTGGAACTGTTTCTGGTATTACTAAAACTATGGTTGGATTAAGTAATGTTGATAATACCAGTGATATTAATAAACCTATTTCTAATGCAACACAAACAGCATTAGATACTAAAGCACCTTTAGAAAGTCCTGCTTTCACTGGAACTGTTACTGGTATTACTAAAACTATGGTTGGTTTAAATAATGTTGATAATACAAGTGATGTTAATAAACCTGTTTCTAATGCAACACAGACAGCATTAGACCTTAAAGCACCATTAGAAAGTCCAACTTTTACTGGAACTGTTTCTGGTATTACTAAAATTATGGTTGGTTTGGGTAATGTTGATAATACCACTGATTTAGATAAACCTGTTTCTAATGCTCAACAAACAGCATTAGATACTAAAGCACCTTTAGAAAGCCCTGCTTTCACTGGAACTGTTACTGGTATTACTAAAACTATGGTTGATTTAAATAATGTTGATAATACAAGTGATGTTAATAAACCTATATCAATTGCTCAACAAACAGCATTAGATACTAAAGCTCCTCTTGAAAGTCCAACTTTTACTGGAACTGTTTCTGGTATTACTAAAATTATGGTTGGTTTGGGTAATGTTGATAATACTAGTGATGTTAATAAACCTATTAGTAGTGTAACACAAACAGCATTAGATACTAAAGCACCTTTAGAAAGCCCTGCTTTTACTGGAACTGTTACTGGTATTACTAAAACTATGGTTGATTTAAATAATGTTGATAATACAAGTGATGTTAATAAACCTATATCAATTGCTCAACAAACAGCATTAGATACTAAAGCACCTTTAGAAAGCCCTGCTTTCACTGGAACTGTTACTGGTATTACTAAAAATATGGTTGGTTTAAGTAATGTTGATAATACCAGTGATGTTAATAAACCTATTAGTAGTGTAACACAAACAGCATTAGATACTAAAGCTCCTCTTGAAAGTCCAACATTTACTGGAACTGTTACTGGTATTACTAAAATTATGGTTGGTTTGGGTAATGTTGATAATACAAGTGATGTTAATAAACCTATTAGTAGTGTAACACAAACAGCATTAGATACTAAAGCTCCTCTTGAAAGTCCAACATTTACTGGAACTGTTACTGGTATTACTAAAACTATGGTTGGTTTAAGTAATGTTGATAATACCACTGATTTAGATAAACCTATTTCTAATGCAACACAAACAGCATTAGATACTAAAGCTCCTCTTGAAAGTCCAACATTTACTGGAACTGTTACTGGTATTACTAAAACTATGGTTGGTTTAAGTAATGTTGATAATACCAGTGATATTAATAAACCTATTTCTAATGCAACACAGACAGCATTAGACCTTAAAGCACCATTAGAAAGCCCAACATTTACTGGAACTGTTACTGGTATTACTAAAACTATGGTTGGTTTAAGTAATGTTGATAATACTAGTGATGTTAATAAACCTATTTCTAATGCAACACAAATAGCATTAGATACTAAAGCACCTTTAGAAAGCCCTACATTTACAGGAACTGTAAGTGCACCTACTGTTGCTGTTTCTAATAACAGCACTAATGTTGCAACAACTGCTTATGTTAAAGCTGTTGTTGGTGATTTAATTAATTCAGCACCTACAACATTAGATACTTTAAAAGAAATAGCAGATGCTTTAGGAAATGACCCTAACTTATCAGGAACTTTAACTACATCTATTGGATTAAAAGCTCCTTTAGAAAGCCCTGCTTTCACTGGAACTGTTTCTGGTATTACTAAATCTATGATTAATTTAGGTAATGTTGATAACACTAGTGATGCTAATAAACCTATATCAACTGCTCAACAATCAGCATTAGATACTAAAGCACCTTTAGAAAGCCCTGCTTTTACTGGAACTGTTTCCGGTATTACAAAATCAATGGTTGGTTTGGGTAATGTTGATAATATAAGTGATACTAATAAACCTATTTCTACAGCTCAACAGACAGCATTAGACCTTAAAGCACCTATAAATAATCCCACTTTTACAGGAACTGTAAGTGCTCCTACAGTCGCTTCCTCTAATAATAGTACTCATGTTGCAACAACAGCATATGTAAAAGCTGTTATAGGGGATTTGATTGATTCAGCTCCTGAAACATTAGATACTTTAAAAGAAATAGCAGATTCTTTAGGAAATGACCCAGATTTATCAGGAACTTTAACTGCAGCAATTGCACTAAAGGCACCAATTGAAAGTCCTACATTTACAGGAACTGTTTCTGGTATTGATAAAACTATGGTTGGTTTAGAAAATGTAGATAATACAAGTGATGCTGATAAACCTGTTTCAACAGCTCAGCAATCTGAATTAGACTTAAAAGCACCTTTAGAAAGCCCATCCTTTACAGGTGATGTTACTGTAACATCATATTTACAAACTCCATATGTTAAATATACAAATGGTATTTCAAGTGATGGTGATATAAATATAGAATATTCTGCTGCACAAATTCAATCTGGATTTATTGAAAGAACAATATCTAGTGCATCTACTGATACATTTAATACTTCAGAATTAAGTTCTTGGTTAAATAATATAAATGATACATTTATTTTAACAGTAAATAATAATAGTTCTTATAACATAACATTTAGCACAAGTGGAAGTGGTGTTATATCTTTTATAGGAAATAATTTAGTATTAAATAGTTGGAAATCCGGCACATTTTTAATTGTTTGCACTGGTAATAATTCATGGACAATATATCAAACTGGTGGTAGAGATTTAACAAATATGTTGGAAGGTTATAATCAATTATCATTCCCTGCAGGTGTAAATTCATCAATTAATTTAATATATTTAATTGATAATAAATTAGTTATAGATGGTGATAGTAGTAATTATTATGTTTTTCAATCTGATTCAAATACAACTTTAACAACTAATAATTTTAAAGACATTTATGCTACAACATCATATTCACAAATAAATGTATTAAATAATACAACTTTGAATGTAACTGGGGATGCTTATTTTAATATGTTACCAAATGCTGTTTTTTCTACAATTAATGTTGAAGCTGGGTCTACTCTTATAGCATCTGCATTACAATTAAATGGTATAACTGTCATTGGTAGTGGAACAGTTAGTATAGTAGCTTTAAATGATACACCAAGTGCTAATTTAAGTAATGTATCAACAAGCACCACAAATATAACTATGAGTGCTGATACAACATTTACTTCTGGTTCTAGAATGCCTTCTGTATCATCATCATTAAGTGGTAGTTATAAATTAATTCTAGGTTCTAGCACCAATATATCATATCCTGTATCTATTGCTTCAGGTGTTACTATTGAAGCAATAGGAACTTATTTAACAGGAAAAACTATATCTGGTGTAGGTAATGTTACTATAACTCAAATGGCAAGTAATACTAATTTAACAAATATTTCTGTATCTGGTACTAAAATAGCAAGATTTATAGATAATATTACATATAGTGCTAGTCTTTATGGATGGAATGTAGTAGTAAATGCTTCTAAAACATTAAATATTGCAGCTGTATATATTACAGATGTTGTTGCTACTGGTTCTGGAACAATTAATATATCTGCACTTAATGCAACACTTGGTGCTTTACTTCATAATATAACTATATCAACTGTCAATGTTAGTATGAATGCAGATGCTGTATTAACTTCTAGTGCAAGATTACCTGGTGTTGCATCGACATTATCAGGTTCATATAAATTAACACTTGCTAATGTTAATAACATTTCTCATACTGTAACTGTATCTTCGGGTACTACTGTTGAAGGAGCTGCTGCTTATTTAACTAGTAAAACATTAAATGGTGCAGGAACTGTAAATGTTGTTGCACTTAATAATACTTTAGATGCATTATTAAATAGTATATCAACAACAACTGTAAATGTTAGTATGAATACTGACACTATATTAACTTCAAGTGCTAGATTACCAATTTCTGTATTAACATTAAGTGGTTCTTATAAATTAACTGTTTCACATGCAAGTACAATTGCAAATACTATAACAGTTTCTTCAGGAACTACAGTTGAAGGTTTAACTGCATATTTAACTACTAAAACATTAAATGGTTCAGGAACTGTTAATGCACTTACATTAAATGCAACTTTAGATGCATTATTAAATAATATTACAACTTCAAATATTAATGTTACCATGAGTGCTGATACAATATTAAATTCAAGTGCTAGATTACCAGGAGCTGCATCTACATTAAATGGTGCTTATAAATTAACTTTATCAAATGCTTCTAATATAGTAAATACTATAACAGTATCTTCTAGTTCTACTATTGAAGGTGTTGCAGCTTATTTAACTAATAAAACATTAAATGGTTCTGGAACTGTAAATATATTAGCACTAAATGATACATTAAATGCAATACTTAATAATATAACTTCTTCAAATATAAATATTACTATGAATAGTGATACAGTATTAGATGCAAGTGCTAGATTACCAGGTTCAGCATCAATATTAAATGGTGCATATAAATTAACTTTATTACATATAAATAATATTGTTTCTGCTATTACTGTATCTTCTACTTCTATTGTTGAAAGTGTTGCTGCCTATATAACTACTAAGACATTAAATGGTTCTGGAACTGTAAATATTTTAGAACTTAATAATACATTAGGTGCAGTTCTTAATAATATTACTACTTCAACTATTAATGTTAGTATGAATGCTAATGCTATATTAACTTCAAGTGCTAGATTACCTGGTGCTCATTCAACATTAGATGGTGCTTATAAATTAACTGTATCAGATGTTAGTAATATAGCTTCTAGTATAACTGTAGCATCAGGACCTACTGTTGAAGGTGCTGCTTCTACTTTAACTGGTAAAACATTAAATGGTGCTGGAACTGTAAATATTTTAGCATTAAATGCAACTTTAGGTGCATTATTAGATAATATTACTACTTCAACTATTAATGTTAGTATGAATGCTAATGCTATATTAACTTCAAGTGCTAGATTACCAGGTGCTCATTCAACATTAGATGGTGCTTATAAATTAACTGTATCAGATGTTAGTAATATTGTTTCTAGTATAACTGTAGCATCAGGAACTACTGTTGAAGGTAATGCTTCTACTGTAACTGGTAAAACATTAAATGGTGCTGGAACTGTAAATGTTCTAGCATTAAATGCAACTTTAGGTGCATTATTAGATAATATTACTACTTCAACTATTACTGTTAGTATGAGTGCAGATTCTATATTAACTTCAAGTGCTAGATTACCAGGTGCTCATTCAACATTAAATGGTTCTCATAAATTAACTATTTCAGATGTTAACAATATTGTTTCTAGTATTACTATAGTTTCAGGAACAAGTGTTGAAGGTACTGCAGCTCATTTAACTGGTAAAACATTAGATGGTACTGGTATTGTAAATATATTAGAACTTGATAATAAATTAGATGCATTATTAAATAATATAACTACTTCTACTATTAATGTTAGTATGGGTGCAGATGCTATATTAACTTCAAGTGCTAGATTACCAGGTGCATTATCAACATTAGATGGTGCTTATAAATTAACTGTTTCAAGTGTTAATAATATTATAAATACTATTACTGTTTCATCAGGAACAACTGTTGAAGGAACTGCTGCTCATTTAACTGGTAAAACATTAGATGGTGCTGGAACTGTAAATGTTCTTGCATTAAATGCAACTTTAAGTGCAATATTAAACAATATAACTACAAGTGTAATTAATGTTACATTAAATAGCAATGCTACATTAAATTCAAGTGCTAGATTACCAGGTGCTCCTTCAACATTAGATGGTTCTCATAAATTAACTGTTTCAGATGCCAGTACTATTTCAAATACTGTAACAGTTTCATCAGAAACAACATTAGAAGGTTTAACTGCATATTTAACAGGTAAAACAATAAATGGTTTAGGAACTGTAAATTCTCTTGTATTAAATGGAACTTTAGATGCATTGTTAGATAATATTACAACTTCAACTGTTAATGTTACTATGAGTGCTAATGCTATATTAACATCTAATGCAAGATTATCAAGTGTTCCTATGACATTAAATGGTGCTTACAAATTAACTGTTTCAGATGTTAATAATATATTAAATACTATTACTGTTGCTTCAGGAACAACTGTTGAAGGAAATGCTTCCACAGTAACTGGTAAAACATTAAATGGTTTAGGAACTGTAAATGTTCTTGCATTAAATGATACTTTAGATGCATTATTAAATAATATTACTACTTCTAATATTAATGTTACAATATCTGCAGATACAGTTCTTACATCTAGTGCTAGATTACCTGGTGCTTCATCAACCTTAAATGGTGCATTTAAATTAACTGTTTCAGATATTAGTAACATTTCACATAATATAAATGTTACATCTGGAACTGTTGAAGGAACTGCTGCTTATTTAAGTAGTAAAACATTAAATGGTTTTGGAACTGTTAATATACTTGCATTAAATGATAAATTAGATGCATTATTAAATAATATAACAACTTCAAATATTAATGTAACAATGAGTGCAGATACTGTTCTTGATACAAATGCTAGATTACCAGGTTCTGCATCAGTTCTTCAAGGTCTTTTTAAATTAACTTTATCAAATGTTAATAATATTTCACATACTATAACAGTATCAACTGGAACAACAGTTGAAAGTGTTGCTGCATATTTAACAGGAAAAACATTAAATGGTTCAGGAACTGTAAATGTATTAGAATTAAATGCAACCTTAAGTGCAGTTTTAAATAATATTACAGCTTCAAATATTAATGTTACAATTGATGCTAATACAGTACTAACTTCAAGTGCTAGATTACCAGGTGCTTTATCAAATATAAATGGTGCATATAAATTAACAATATCTGATATTAATAATATTTCAAATAGTATTGTATTGTCATCAGAAATAACTGTAGAAGGTCAAGCAGTTTATTTAACTAGTAAAACATTAAGTGGAACAGGAACTGTAAATATACTATCATTAAATAATACTTTAGATGCATTATTAAACAATATAACTGCTTCTAATATTAATGTTACAATTGATGCAAATACAACATTAAATTCAAGTGCTAGATTACCAGGTGCTAGTTCAGTATTAAATGGTGCTTTTAAATTAACAGTTTCAAATGTTAATAATATTGTTTCTACTATTACTATATCTTCAGGAACAACTGTTGAAGGTTTCGCTGCATATTTAACTGGTAAAACATTAGATGGTGCTGGAACTGTAAATGTATTACAATTAAATAATACTTTAGATGCATTATTAAATAATATAACTGCTACAAATATTAATGTTTATATGACAGGAGATGCAATATTAACTTCTAGTGCAAGATTACCAGGTTCAGTGTCAAATTTATATGGACTTTATAAATTAACAGTAAATACTTTTAATAATATTTCTCACGAAGTAATACTTGGTAGTGGTTCAACATTAGAAGGTTCATCTGCTAATTTATCAAACAAAACAATATCTGGTTCAGGTGTTGTAATAGTAACAGATGAAATATCATCAGGACAAAACTTTGATAATTTTCCTTATACTACATTTATATTAGGAGGAACTGCAGATACTGGTATGCCAGAAATATTTTTAATTAAAGGAGATTTATCTATTACAGCATCTGTTGCTACTGGTAAAAATATAAGCGCTGATGAATTTATGGTTGTAACAATAGTAGATGCAATAACTGGAGTACAAACTTTTGGTAATTTACCAGATGGTACGATATTTAATTTAGGAGGTATTGCTAACAATGAAATGCCAAATGTTTTCACAACAAATGATGTAATGTCTATTAAAGCAAGTGTTGCTAATGGAAAATCAATTCTTGGTTCAGGTGCTATTACTATAACTACTGCTACAATTGCCGGTGAAGATTTTACTAATGTACCAGATAATACTACATTTAATTTAGGAGGTGTAATGACAAGTGGAACACCAAATATATTTATAACAAATGGTAATTTATCTATTACAGCAACATCTGCAAGTGATAAAACAATCACTGGTAGTGGTACTATAACTATAAGTTCTGCAATATCTGCTGGACAAACATTTGGTAATTTACCAAATGGTACTATATTTAATAATGGAGGTGGAACATCATCTATTAGTTTTAATGGAACAATGCCAAGTACATTTGTATTATATGGTAGTTTATATGTAACTTCTACAATTGCTACTGGTAAAACAATAACAGGTACAGGTGATATATATATATTCCCAAATACTAATATTAATGCTGATTTTTCAAATATAACTATAAATAGTGTAACTTATATTATAGGTACTTCTATTACATTTACCGGTAAATTAAAGAATTTGTCTTCAAGTATATATTTAAGTGTTCTTGTATCTAAAACATTTACTGTTAGTGAAAATAGTTCTCATGAAATTGTATCATATGATGATACTAATAATCCTTTAGCAGGTGTTACCATTAATAAAAATGGCACAGGAACATTAACTATAGAAAATACAAATAGTGGTGATAGAACAATTTCAAATGCATCATCAAATGACCCATATTTTACTGATATATCATTGTCAAATCGTTTAGGTTTATCAAATGATACAATATTTACTGCTCATAAACAAAATGGCACAATTAATATATTAAATTAAATAAATAAAATAATAAATAATAAATAATAATAATAATTATTATTTATTAGTTACATAATAACAGAAAAACAAAGTTTTTCTGTTATAAAG
>Ga0255137_1000374_pt1 | contig 15566 bp, 19 predicted proteins | sample Law_Atlam_RepC_8_FD_188548 | JGI IMG/M metagenome (GOLD analysis project Ga0255137, IMG submission 188548) | Freshwater microbial communities from St. Lawrence River, New York, United States - Law_Atlam_RepC_8d | ecosystem: Environmental > Aquatic > Freshwater > River | place: USA: New York... | reverse complement strand
CAAATGGCCGAATACGGGGCGGGCGAAATTTTGCTGACCAGCATGGACCGCGACGGCACCAAAAGTGGCTTTGACCTGCAACTCACCCGCGCGGTGAGCGACGCGGTCAGCGTGCCCGTGATCGCCTCAGGCGGGGTGGGCAACCTGGACCATCTGGCCGATGGCGTGAGCATCGGCGGCGCCGATGCCGTACTGGCCGCCAGCATCTTCCATTACGGCGAATTTACTGTTCAACAAGCCAAAGAGCGCATGCGGGCGCGGGGGGTGACTGTTCGCTTATGACGCGTCAGGCTCGAAGAAAAGAATCCAAAGGGCTGGTTGTGCCGCCCGCTGCAACCTTGAGCGCCTGCGTGTAAATTAAGGTGGTGGAACCGTCTAAATGGCCCAGCAACTCTTGTCGACCTGACACGCTACGGCAGGTATTGTAAGTTTGGCTCGCGATCCCGGTGATCTGTTATGCTTGTACAATTATTTGTACATAAAAGGAGCGCCATGGATGCCATGACTTACAGCACTGCCCGAGCCAATTTGGCTGGTGTGATGAACCGTGTTTGCGAGGATCACGCGCCTCTTATCATCACCCGCAATGGTGAACAGTCGGTGGTGATGCTTTCGCTCGATGATTACAAAGCCTTGGAAGAAACGGCCTATCTGCTGCGCACACCTGCCAATGCGCGTCGCCTGCTTGCTTCTATGGCACAGCTCAATGCAGGGCAGGCCTTTGAGCACGAGTTGATCAAGTGAAGCTGGTGTTTGCCGAGCTGGCCTGGGAAGATTACTTCCACTGGCAAAAGCAAGACCGTAAGCTGATGGAGCGCATCAATAAGTTGATGGAAGCCACAATGCGAGAGCCCTATGTGGGCATTGGCAAGCCCGAGCCTTTGAAGCATGCACTCTCCGGTTTTTGGTCGCGCCGCATCAACGACGAGCACCGCATGGTGTACCGCGTCACGGACCATCAACTGGAGATTGCCCAACTCAGGTTCCATTACTGAGTAAGATCACTCCCCTATGAACTGGCTCGATCAAATTAAATGGGACGACAAAGGCTTGGTGCCGGTCATTGCCCAAGAAAAAGACAGCGGCGATGTGCTGATGTTTGCTTGGATGAACCGCGAGGCGCTGCAAAAAACAGCCGAACTCAAGCGGGCGGTGTATTTCAGCCGCTCGCGCAATAAACTCTGGTTCAAAGGTGAAGAATCAGGCCATGTGCAAACCGTGCACGACATTCGCATGGACTGTGACAACGATGTGGTGCTGCTGAAGGTGACCCAGTTGGGCCACGAGCCGGGCATTGCTTGTCACACGGGGCGGCACAGTTGCTTTTTTCAGAGCTTGCAGCCCGAAGGCTGGCAGGCTGTTGATCCGGTCTTGAAAGACCCAGAAACCATTTATAAGTGATCGCCATGAGCGCAACGTCCCACATGATCCCCAGCACAGACGACACCTTGACCCGCTTGGCGGCCATCATTGAAAGCCGCAAGGTGGCCAATGGCGGTGACCCTGAAAAAAGCTACGTCGCCCGCTTGCTGCACAAAGGCCCGGATGCCTTTTTGAAGAAAATTGGCGAAGAAGCCACTGAAACCGTGATGGCGGCCAAAGATGTGGACCACGGGGGCGATGCCGCCAAGCTGGTTTACGAGGTGGCCGATTTGTGGTTTCACAGCATGATTGCGTTGGCCCACTACGGGTTGTCGCCTGCCGATGTGGTCAACGAGCTGGCCCGGCGCGAAGGCTTGAGCGGGCTCGAAGAGAAAGCCCTGCGCAAGGCCACCGAGCGCGAGCGCCTGGGTGAATAAGCCATGACCGAACAGACCTTGGACGAGAGCACCCACACCATCAGCTGGGTCAGCTACATCTTGCATTTGGTGGTGGCGGTCAGTGCCATCGTCCCTGGGGCGCAAATGGGGCCGGTGTTGTTGGTGGTGGCATTGGTCCTTGATCTGGTCAAAAAAGGCGATGCCAGCGGCTGGGAATCCACGCATTTCAGCTACCGCATTCGCACCGTACTTTGGGCCGCTTTGCTTTATTTGCTGACTTCGCCCCTGTGGTTTTTGTTTGTTTTCCCCGGATGGTTGGCCTGGGTGGCTATTTCCATCTGGTTTTTGTACCGCATTGTGCTGGGCATGGTGCGCCTGAACGGCCAGCGGCCCGTCACCAACGAATGACCCTCCAACTTCGATTTTGAGTTTCCAATGACAGACAACAACTGTATTTTTTGCAAAATCATCGCGGGCAAGATTCCGTCGCGCAAGGTGCACGAAGACGAACATGTGTTTGCCTTCCATGACATCAACCCTTGGGCTCCGGTGCATTTCCTGATCGTTCCCAAGCTGCACATCCCCTCCATGATGCAGTTGGCCCCGGAGCATGCCCAGCTGATGGGGCACATGATGACCCTGGCCCCTCAACTGGCCTTGCAGTCGGGTTGCAATCCGTATCCCGAAGGCGGTTTCCGCATCGTGGTCAATAACGGGATGGAAGGCGGGCAAGAAGTACATCACCTGCACATGCATGTCATGGGCGGGCCTCGGCCTTGGCTGAGGGGTTAAACCAAGCTTGAAATCAAGCTGCAGGGCCTAAATCCTTGTCGGATCAAGGCAGATCGATTCCGGGGAGCGTCTCCCCTTAGAATCCCACAACAACGTTAGGAGATTTTCATGGGTTCATTTTCCATTTGGCACTGGTTGATCGTGCTTTTGATCGTGGTGATGGTTTTTGGTACAAAAAAGCTCAAAAACATGGGGTCCGATCTGGGTGGGGCTGTTAAAGGTTTCAAGGATGGCATGAAGGATGGCGGCACCAAACCCGATGAGGCTGCTGCGCCAGTCACTGGACAGGTTGCAGCCCCTGCTGCGTCTGCGGCCTCTGAAAAGACCACCATCGATGTTGAAGCCAAGACCAAGTCTTGATGCCTAGAACGACCGATTGACAGACTGTGCTTGATTTAGGTATTTCGAAAATGGCGCTGATTGGCGTCGTGGCGTTGATCGTCATCGGCCCCGAAAAGCTGCCCAAAGTGGCCCGAACTTTGGGTGCCTTGCTGGGAAAAGCCCAGCGATATGTGGCCGATGTCAAAGCCGAGGTCAACCGGTCTATGGATCTGGAAGAGCTCAAAAAGATGAAAGAGTCCATGGAGACGGCCGCTCGAGATGTCGAACAGTCGGTCCAGTCCACGGCCTCAGATTTTGAGAAAGACTGGGCAGAAACCACGGCGGGCTTGACCAGCAATCTGCCCGAACTCGAGACACCGCCTCCCAGCTACAAGAACCCGGACAAAAACTGGCGTCTCAAGCGGGGTGCCGTCCCGCAGTGGTACAAGGCCCGGTCGGGGGTACGCACCAAAGCCCTTTCTGGGGCTGCCCGAGTGGCCCGTTACCGTCCCAAGTCCCTCAAAACCCTGTGATGACTCCGCACGCTGTGTGTCCGTTGTCCAACCCCACTCGCCATGTCTGATTCCAATTCCAAGCCCGAAGACGAACTCGCCGGTTCTGAGCAGCCGTTTGTGGCGCATTTGATCGAGTTGCGTGACCGGCTACTTTGGGCCGTGGCGGCTGTGGCGATTGCGGCGGCAGCCTTGGCCCTTTATCCAGGCCCTGGGGAGCTTTACGACATTTTGGCGGCCCCCTTGATTGTTCATCTGCCCAAGGGCGCTACCCTGATCGCGACCTCGGTGATCTCGCCCTTCATGGTGCCGCTCAAGATTTTGCTGATGGCGTCTTTCTTGATTGCTTTGCCTGTGGTGCTATACCAAGTTTGGGCCTTTATAGCTCCCGGCTTGTATGCCCACGAAAAGAAACTGGTCATGCCTTTGGTGGTGTCCAGTACCTTGCTTTTTTTCATTGGAGTGGCGTTTTGCTACTTCTTTGTTTTTGGACAGGTCTTCAGTTTTATTCAAAGTTTTGCGCCCAAAAGTATCACGGCGGCGCCTGACATTGAGGCGTATTTGAGCTTTGTGTTGACCATGTTCCTGGCCTTTGGTTTGGCGTTTGAGGTGCCTGTGGCGGTGGTGGTGCTGGCCCGCATGGGGGTCGTCACCGTGCAAAAGCTAAAGGATTTCAGGGGCTACTTTGTGGTGCTGGCCTTCGTAATTGCCGCCGTAGTGACCCCGCCTGACGTGGTTTCGCAACTGGCCCTGGCGATTCCGATGTGCCTGCTTTATGAGCTGGGCATCTGGGCTTCACAAATCTTCATCAAACACACGCAGCCACCGGCAGACCCTGAAGAGACAGTTTGACCGCAGAGCGACATCAAAAAAAGAGGCCTGTGAGCCTCTTTTTTGTGTCTGAAATGCGGCTTTCGCCCTTGACCGGGTGGGGCTTAGCGCCGTACTTTTTTGGCAACTGGCCGCTCGGCAGGGGTTAATTGCAGTTTCACTTCCCCTTGCCGCCGCCAGATGTTGACCTCGGCCGATACGCCGGGTTGCAGGCTGGCCACCTGGGTCAATAATTCCGCGACGTTGCGCACGGATTTACCTGCCACTTTGACAATGACATCGCCTGGGCGTATGCCTGCATTGGCGGCTGGCCCGTTTTGCAGCACACCTGTAATCACAACGCCGAGCGGCAAAGCCTGCCCGGCACTTGGCAGCTGGAAGCTTTCTGCCAATTCGGGGCTCATGTCTTGTGGTTCCACGCCGATCCAGCCGCGAATGACCTTGCCGTTTTTCAACAAATCCTGCATGACTTGCTGGGCCGTAGAAATTGGGATGGCAAAGCCAATGCCCATGCTGCCACCCGAGCGGGAATAAATGGCGGTGTTGATGCCCATCAAGTTGCCATTGACATCCACCAAGGCACCGCCCGAGTTGCCAGGATTGATCGCGGCATCGGTCTGGATGAAGTTTTCGAAGGTGTTGATGCCCAGTTGGCTGCGCCCCAAAGCGCTGACAATGCCGGAGGTCACCGTTTGGCCCACCCCGAATGGGTTGCCAATCGCCAGCACCACATCGCCTACTTGCAGCTCTTGGGTTTGCCCCAGCACGATGACCGGTAATTTGTCGAGCTTGATTTTGAGCAGGGCCAAGTCGGTGTCGGGGTCTGTGCCGATCACTTTGGCCACCGTGCGACGGCCATCGGCCAAGACCACTTCAATGTCGTCAGCGTCTTCAATGACGTGGTTGTTCGTCAAGATGTGGCCTTCGGGGCTCACGATGACGCCGCTGCCCAGCCCTGAAGGATTTTGTTCTTCTTGTTCCCCGTAGAAAAATTTGAACCAAGGGTCCTGGTTCTGCGGGTTCTTGGATTTGGCCTTGCTGGTGTTGATGCTGACCACGGCGGGCGCTGCGAGTCGGGCGGGTGCGCTCAAACTGCCTGCAGGTCGGTTCAGGGGCGAGCTGGGTGGGGCTTGAATCAGGGTCATGCCATCGGCCGATCGTTTGGCGCTGCGCAACCACTCGGGTTGAAGGGTGGCCACGACAAACCAGACAGCCAGCAAAACTGTCACCCATTGCGAAAAAAGAAGCCAATAACGTTTCATGCTGTGGATTGTCCTTGATTCGGCCGCCAAGCTCCGGGGTGTAAATCTATGACATTGCGCCACAATAGCTGTCCCAAGACCGAAAGCCGCCGCCAATGACCACTGCCAAAACCCTGGGACAAGCCTTTGATTTGCTGCTCCAGCCCGAAAAATTCCGCGATTACGGCCCCAATGGCCTGCAAGTGGAAGGGGACCGTGAGATCAAGTTGATCGTCAGCGGCGTCACGGCCAGTCGCGCCCTGATTGAGGCCGCCATTGCCGCGCAGGCCGATGCCATTTTTGTCCACCATGGCCTCTTTTGGCGCGGTCAGGATGGGCGCATTACCGGCTGGATGCGCGATCGATTGCGCCTGTTGCTAAACCATGGCATTCACCTGTTTGCCTACCATTTGCCGCTGGATGCTCATCCCGAGTGGGGCAACAACGCCCAACTGGCCAAGGTGTTGGGCTTGCACACCGAGGGGCGTTTTGGCGAGCAAGACTTGGGTTTTATGGGCTCAGGGACCGACCCTTGGGCCGGGCCTCAGGTGCTGGCCGATCATGTGGCGGCTGTCTTGGGTCGCCCTGTGACCTGCGTGGGCACCCCCGGTAAAGAGGTGCGTCGTGTGGCCTGGTGCACGGGCGGTGCGCAAAACTATTTTGAAGCCGCCATTGCCCAGGGCGTGGATGCTTTCATCACCGGTGAAATTTCGGAGCCGCAAGCGCATTTGGCCAGAGAGACCGGCGTGGCCTTTTTGGCTTGTGGACACCACGCCAGTGAGCGTTATGGTGCCCCGGCTGTGGCAGGGCGGGTGGCCAAAGATTTGGGTTTGGAACACCGCTTCATCGACATTGACAACCCGGCCTGAGGCAACTCTGCATGACTTTTGAAACTGATCGGTTGATTCCGAAAATCCAGCAAGCCATTGCCATCACCCCGGGAGATCCTTGTGGCATTGGCCCTGAAATCATCGCCCGCGCTTGGTGTCAGGCGCCGCGTCTGACCCAGGGGTGTTTTGTGGCCGGCGATGTCGGCTTGATGCGCCGCGCCATGGCACTGGTCCAATCTGTACCTGTGTTTCCGGTGGTCGAAATTGAATCTCCATCTGAGGCCATGAACGTGCCACCGAATAGCCTCCCGGTGTTGCAAGTGGTGCCCGAGGCCCCCGTTTTGCCTTGGGGTGTGGTGGATGCCCGAGCCGGGCAATTGGCAGGCGAATGCGTGGTGTGGGCTACCCGAGCTGCTTTGCGGGGCGATGTGGCGGCCTTGGTCACAGCCCCTTTGCACAAAGAAGCGCTTCATGCAGCTGGCGCACCCTATCAGCAATACCCCGGGCACACCGAGCTGTTGCAAGCCGAGGCGGCGCGTCATATCGGGCTGTCGATTGCCCAAATGCCGGTGCGCATGATGTTGGCCAACGACGAGTTGCGCACCGTGTTGGTCAGCATTCATGTGTCTTTAAGGGAGGCGCTGGAGGCCATCACAATCGATCGGGTGTTGCAAACTCTGCGCATCACCGATGTGGCTTTGACCCGGATTTTGGGACATCGCCCCCGCATCGCTGTGGCAGGCGTCAACCCGCATGCGGGAGAAGGGGGCTTGTTTGGTCATGAAGAAATTGAGGTGCTGCAACCCTGTTTGGCCATTGCAAAGCAGGAGGGCTTGGATGTGCATGGCCCTTTTGCCCCCGATACGGTGTTCATGCGGGCACGCCAGCAGGCCAATGGGCAGCGCGAGTTTGATGTGGTCATTGCCATGTACCACGACCAGGGTCTGATTCCGGTCAAATACTTGGGAGTAGAGCAAGGGGTCAATGTGACCTTGGGTTTGCCCTTGATTCGAACCAGCCCGGACCACGGGACCGCCTTCGACGTGGCGGGCAAAGGCATAGCCGATGCCCGCAGCATGCTGCAGGCCATTCACTTAGCCCGTCAAATGGTCAGCTGAACGGCGCCAGAACAAAGCCTATTGCCAGGTCCATGACGCTCCCTTTAACAGCAAAAGATTTGAATTCCTGAACAAAAGCCATATAAAAGGTCCCTTAAATTGCATGAGGCGGCAGATTTTGCCTGAACCAGTGTCAGATCATTGATCTTGTAAGCCGGTTGACTATTTCACTCCGCTACAATCTCGGGTTGACCCTGATAACGACCCGCTAGAGGATTCCCATGAGTGACACCCCAGTCGACAGCAGCAAACGGACCTGGCTGATTGCCTCCGGTTGCGCAGGTGCCGTAGGCGCTGGCTTTGTGGCCACCCCCTTCGTGAGCAGCTTTCAACCTTCCGAACGTGCCAAGGCGGCCGGCGCGGCTGTCGAAGTGGATATTTCCGCTTTGAACCCCGGCGAAAAGCTGACCGTCGAATGGCGTGGCAAACCTGTTTGGATCATGAAGCGCTCGCCCGAGCAGCTTGAATCCCTCAAGAAAATCGAGGGTCAGCTGGCCGATCCAGCCTCTGACCGCAATGCATACCCCACCCCCGCCTACGCCAAAAATGGACACCGTTCTATCAAACCTGAAATCATGGTGGCGGTGGGCATTTGTACCCATTTGGGTTGCTCGCCAGGCGACAAGTTCGCCACTGGCCCCCAGCCATCGCTTCCCGATGACTGGAATGGCGGCTTTTTGTGCGCATGCCATGGCTCGACTTTCGATTTGGCGGGCCGTGTGTTCAAGAACAAACCAGCGCCTGACAACCTCGAAGTGCCTCCGCACATGTACCTGTCCGACACCAAATTGATCATTGGTGAAGACAAGAAGGCCTGATGGAGAACAATATGGCTGAATTCAAAGAAATCTCCCCCAATGCGCCGGTTGGCGAAAAACTGCTCAACTGGGTGGACAACCGGTTCCCGGCGTCCAAGCTTTACAAAGACCATTTGTCCGAGTACTACGCCTCCAAAAACCTGAATTTTTGGTACGTGTTTGGTGCGTTATCGCTTCTGGTATTGGTGATCCAGATCGTGACCGGCATCTTTTTGGTCATGCACTACAAACCGGATGCCGCATTGGCATTTGCCTCTGTCGAATACATCATGCGTGATGTGCCCTGGGGCTGGTTGATCCGTTACATGCATTCCACGGGTGCTTCGGCATTTTTCGTTGTGGTTTACCTGCACATGTTCCGTGGCCTGATTTACGGCAGTTACCGCAAGCCGCGTGAACTGGTCTGGATTTTTGGTTGCGCCATTTTCTTGTGCCTGATGGCCGAAGCCTTCATGGGTTACCTGTTGCCTTGGGGCCAAATGTCTTACTGGGGCGCACAGGTCATCGTGAACTTGTTTTCTGCCATTCCTTTCATCGGCCCTGATTTGGCTTTGCTGATCCGTGGCGATTTCGTGGTGGGTGATGCCACCTTGAACCGCTTCTTCAGCTTCCATGTGATCGCTGTGCCGCTGGTCTTGTTGGGCTTGGTTGTGGCGCACATCATTGCGCTGCACGAAGTGGGCTCTAACAACCCTGACGGTGTGGAGATCAAGGCCGCGACAGCACCCAAAGATGCCCGTGGTAATCCTTTGGACGGTATTCCGTTCCATCCTTACTACACCGTGCATGACATTCTCTCGGTCAGCGTGTTCTTGATGGTTTTCACCGCCATCGTGTTCTTCGCACCAGAATTCGGTGGCTATTTCCTCGAATACAACAACTTCATTCCGGCCGACCCATTGACCACACCGCTGCACATTGCCCCGGTTTGGTACTTCACGCCTTACTATTCCATGCTGCGTGCCATCACCAGTGAGATGATGTACATCTTGATCGCTTGCGTGGTGATTGGTGCCGTGTTGGCCGTGGCCAAAGGCAAATTGCCCGGCCTTCTGAAGGGCGCTGTGATCGGTGCCGCCGTGGTGATCTCTGCCCTGATGTTGGCCATTGATGCCAAATTCTGGGGTGTGGTCGTCATGGGTGGCGCGGTGGTCATCTTGTTTTTCTTGCCTTGGCTCGACTACAGCCCAGTCAAGTCGATCCGCTACCGTCCCGATTGGCACAAATACTTGTACGCCGTGTTCGTGATCAACTTCCTGATTTTGGGCTACTTGGGTGTTCAACCACCTTCCCCTATCGGTGAGCGCGTGTCCCAAGTGGGTTCACTGTTCTACTTTGGTTTCTTCTTGTTGATGCCTTGGTGGAGCAAGCTGGGTACGCCCAAGCAAGTTCCTGACCGCGTGACCTTCACGCCTCACTGACATCACGGAGATTCAAGAACATGAAAAACCTCAAGAAACTCGCACTTAGCTTTGTGATGGCCCTTGGCCTGATCACCGGTGCCCACGCCGCTGGCGGTGGTATCTCCTGGGACAAAGCGCCCAATAAAACCAACGATTTGGGTGCGCTGCAAAACGGTGCCAAGTTGTTCGTCAACTACTGCCTCAACTGCCATTCAGCAGCCTTCATGCGCTACAACCGCCTGAAAGACATCGGATTGACCGAGCAGCAGATCAAGGACAACTTGTTGTTTACAACAACCAAAGTGGGTGACACCATGAAAGCGGCCATTGATCCTGCGCAAGCCAAAGAATGGTTTGGCAAGAACCCACCCGATCTGACCTTGATGGCGCGTTCGCGCTCGGGTCATGGTGGTACAGGTGCCGATTACCTGTACACCTATTTGCGCACCTACCACCGCGACGCCTCCAAGCCAACGGGTTGGAACAACCTGGCCTATCCCAACGTGGGCATGCCCAACGTGTTGTGGGAATTGCAAGGTGAGCGCGAGCCTATTTATGAAGAAAAAGAAGAACACGGTCACAAGGTTCAAATCTTCAAAGGCTGGAAGCAAACCAAACCCGGCACCATGACCCCCCTGGAATATGACCAAGCCATTGGTGATTTGGTCGGTTACATGCAGTGGATGGCTGAGCCAGCTCAAAATACACGGGTCCGCATTGGGGTCTGGGTTTTGATTTTCTTGTCACTCTTTACATTTGTCGCTTGGCGTTTGAATGCCGCGTATTGGAAAGACATCAAGTAATTGAATTTCATCCGGCACTGCGCCGGATTCTTTGGAGTGGTGGGTCCAGAAGACCCCCCACTCTTTTTGATTTTTTGAGGAGCCTCCTGCCATGATGGTGCTTTATTCCGGAACCACTTGTCCTTTTTCCCATCGTTGCCGTTTTGTGCTTTTTGAAAAAGGCATGGACTTTGAAATTCGTGATGTTGACCTGTACAACAAGCCCGAAGACATCAATGTGATGAATCCCTACGGCCAGGTCCCTATCCTGGTGGAGCGAGATCTCATTTTGTATGAGTCAAACATCATCAATGAGTACATCGATGAGCGCTTTCCTCACCCCCAATTGATGCCCGGTGATCCGGTTGACCGTGCACGCGTGCGCTTGTTCTTGCTCAACTTCGAGAAAGAACTGTTCACCCATGTGCTGACCCTGGAAAACCGTGCCCTCAAAGGCAATGACAAAGCACTTGAAAAAGCCCGCGCGCACATCCGTGATCGTTTGACCCAATTGGCTCCTGTGTTCCTGAAAAACAAGTTCATGCTGGGTGACAACTTTTCGATGCTAGATGTGGCGATTGCACCCTTGCTTTGGCGTTTGGATTATTACGGCATTGAATTGAGTAAAAATGCGGCTCCTTTGCTCAAGTACGCCGAACGGATCTTTTCTCGTCCGGCCTACATCGAGGCATTGACGCCTTCTGAAAAGGTCATGCGCAAGTAATGCAGGGGTGTCCACCATGATCAGTTCCACTGAATTGCCCTCGACACGTCCTTATCTGATCAGGGCTCTGTACGATTGGTGCTCCGAAAACGGTTTCACGCCTTATGTGGCTGTCAAGGTGGACAACTCAGTGCAAGTGCCCCGCGAATATGTGCAGGGCGGTGAAATTGTGTTGAACGTCAGCATGGATGCCACCAGCTCTCTCAAGCTGGGCAATGACTTCATTGAATTCAAAGCCCGGTTTGGTGGCAAGCCTCGCGACATCATGGTCCCTATCGACCGGGTGATGGCGATTTATGCCCGTGAAAACGGGCAGGGCATGGCATTTCCAGTGAGTGATGAGGCCTCTCCTCCCGCGCCCTTGTCTGCTGTTCACGGCCCTGCGGATTCCAACAACGAGACGGACGAACCCTCGCCACCATCGTCCACACCCAATCGTCCGGCTTTGAAGCGGATCAAATAAAAAATTTTTAAGCGTGCCAACTCGAAAGTTGGGCTTGCAGCAAGTTAAAATATAAGCCGTGCCGCTTTAGCTCAGTTGGTAGAGCACCCGCCTTGTAAGCGGTAGGTCGTCAGTTCGAATCCGACAAGCGGCACCACAAAATTAAAAACCCCCAGTCATGTACTGGGGTTTTTTTGCCTCAATTTCGCTGTGAAGTTTCCGGAGCTTCTGAAAAACTTTCCAAGTTCAAAGTCTTCATCTGTCAATATTGATGATATTGATGAATTTAAGGGTTTTTTGACTGAACTTTGATGCGAATTGACGTCACTGGCAGCCCTTGCCCCCCTAAATGGGCCTGAAATGCAGGCAGCAATTGCCTGAGTTTGGCTGCTACAGCGTTTGAACTCACCAACAGGCACCAGCATCCCTCTTCGATAGGACCGGCCTGAACGCTGCTGCGCAAAGGGCCCGGCAGCAAAGGGCGAATGGCTTGCAAACGCGCCGATGACTCACGAACCAAACCGGCCAATCGGGCAAAAGCAGGCGATTCTTGGGCGGCTTGCTGCAGGGGAATGGCTTGATGGCGTCTTTGCATGGTTTGAATTTTGAAAAGACATTATCCGGCAGCTTGTAATGACTGAGGCCCAGCGCCATGAAACAAGGTATCGGTAGAGGCTAAAATCCACCAGTTAAGCTGGCACCTGTGGTGGTCGGCTGGGTGCGTGGGGGCATATCCCGCCAACCTGGTTTTTTATGAACCCTTTAACTTGACAGGATAGACGGTCTGTTCCTCAGTCTTTGGCTGTAGGTGGATCTTGTAGACATGGCCATCCCATTCCTCACTAAAATTTTCGGCAGCCGAAACGACCGCCTGCTCAAGCAATACCGCAAAACGGTAGAGCGCATCAACGCCATGGAGGCCGGTCTCGAGCCTTTGAGCGACGACGATCTCCGCGCCAAAACCCAAAGCTTCCGGGATCGGTTTGCAGCGGGTGAAACCTTGGATGCCTTGTTGCCGGAAGCCTTTGCTGTGGTCCGTGAGGGCTCGAAGCGCGTCATGAAGATGCGTCATTTCGATGTCCAGATGGCGGGTGGCATTGCCTTGCACAACGGAAAAATCGCCGAAATGCGCACAGGTGAAGGCAAAACGCTGACCTCGACGCTGCCCGCATATCTAAATGCGATTGCAGGCAAAGGCGTGCATGTGGTCACGGTGAACGATTACTTGGCCAGTCGTGATGCGCGCTGGATGGGCAAGCTGTTTAACTTTCTGGGTTTGACGGTGGGTATCAACCTGTCCCAAATGTCACGCGAAGAAAAGCAGGCGGCCTACAACTCGGACATCACCTACGGAACCAACAACGAATATGGTTTCGATTACCTTCGCGACAACATGGTCTATGAAGCCGGTGACCGTGTTCAGCGCCCCCTGAACTACGCCATCATTGACGAGGTGGACTCGATCCTGATTGACGAAGCCCGTACGCCCTTGATCATCAGCGGTCAAGCTGAAGACCACACGGCCACCTACTTGTCAATGAAACAAGTGGTGCCTTTGTTGACGCGTCAAGAGGGGGAAGCCGATCCACGGACAGGCGAAGGCATCATTACCCCCGGTGATTTCACGCTGGATGAAAAATCGCACCAAATTTTTCTGACCGAACAAGGTCACGAAAAAGCCGAAGCAGTATTGGCACAAATGGGCTTGATCCCGGAAGGCGCCAGCCTCTACGATCCGGCCAATATCACCTTGATGCACCATTTAAACGCCGCTTTGCGTGCGCAACACTTGTACCACCGTGATCAACACTATGTGGTGCAAGAGGGTGAAATCATCATCGTGGACGAGTTCACAGGGCGCTTGATGACGGGACGCCGCTGGAGCGATGGCCTGCACCAAGCCGTTGAAGCCAAAGAAGGGGTGCAGATCCAGGCCGAAAACCAAACGATGGCCTCGATCACTTTCCAGAACTACTTCCGCCTTTATAAAAAAATAGGCGGCATGACCGGTACCGCCGATACCGAGGCTTATGAGTTCCAAGAAATATACGGACTCGAGACCGTGGTCATCCCCCCGCACCGCAAGAGCCAGCGTACGGACCAACTCGATCGCGTCTACAAAACATCACAAGAGCGCTATACCGCTGCCATTGCCGATATTCGTGAATGCCATGAGCGCGGTCAACCGGTCTTGGTAGGAACCACCTCGATTGAAAACTCCGAGTTGATTGCCCAGTTGCTGACGCAGGTCAACTTGCCGCACCAAGTGCTCAATGCCAAGCAGCACGCTCGCGAGGCCGACATCGTGGCCCAAGCAGGTCGCCCCGGCATGATCACCATTGCCACCAACATGGCCGGTCGTGGAACCGACATCGTGTTGGGCGGCAACATTGAAAAAGACATTCAGACCATTGAAGGCGATGAAAGTCTGGCCCTAGAGCTGCGCAATGCGCGTGTGGCAGACCTGCGTGAGCAATGGAAAGTGACCCATGAGCAAGTCAAGGCCTTGGGCGGCTTGAGGATCATTGCGACCGAGCGTCACGAGTCGCGCCGCATTGACAACCAGCTGCGTGGTCGTTCTGGCCGTCAGGGCGATCCGGGTTCTTCAAGGTTTTACCTGAGTCTGGACGACCCGTTGATGCGCATTTTTGCGGGAGATCGGGTGCGTTCCATCATGGATCGCCTGAAGATGCCTGAAGGTGAAGCGATTGAGGCGGGCATTGTGACCCGCAGCATCGAGAGCGCTCAGCGCAAGGTGGAGTCGCGCAACTTCGACATTCGCAAACAATTGCTGGAATACGACGATGTGTCGAACGATCAACGCAAGGTGATCTATCAGCAGCGCAACGACATTCTGGATGCGCAGGATTTGCACGGTCAGATCACCTCGCTGAGGGAAGGCTGTTTCAGCGATTTGGTGCGCCAATATGTGCCCGTCGAATCGGTGGAGGAGCAGTGGGACTTGGCCAATCTGGAAAAAGTCTTGAAAGACGATTGGTTGCTGGAAGTTCAGTTGCAAGAAAAAGTGCAAGCCTCCAGCGCCATCACCGACGAAGAAATTCTTGAAATGGTGGTGGCGGCAGCGAATGCCCATTTCCAAACCAAGCTGGACAGTGTGGGGCCTGACAACTTCACTTCTTTTGAGCGCATGGTTTTGCTGCAAAGCATTGACACCCATTGGCGCGAGCACCTCAGCGCTTTGGATTACCTGCGTCAGGGCATTCATTTGCGTGGCTATGCGCAAAAGCAGCCCAAGCAGGAATACAAGCGTGAAGCTTTTGAGTTATTTGGACAACTGCTGGATGCCGTTAAAAACGAAGTGACACGCACCTTGATGACGGTGCGCATTGACTCCGGTGACCAGATGGCGGAGGCCGCCCAAGCCATTGAAGAGCGTGCCGAGCAGATCAGCAACGTGACCTACACCGCGCCCGATGAGTCGGGTCAGGCGCAAACCGTGCCGGCCGCCAACGGGGGGGCCGGTGCTGGTCAAAAGCCAGAGTGGGGACCGGTCGGACGAAACGACCCTTGCCCTTGTGGCAGTGGCAAAAAATACAAGCAATGCCACGGCAAACTTGCCTGAGTGTGTGCTGCGTCAGGAACGGGCTTCGGCCCGTTTTGTTTGTGTACTGTCAAGATCAATATCTGTTTTTCTGAAGGATCTCCATGCCCGTGAATTTGCCAGCCCTGGACCCTGCTCAACTCAGCCCGATACCGGGTGTTCGCATCGGTATTGCCGAGGCGGGTGTGCGCAAAGCCAATCGCAAAGACTTGACCGTGTTTTTGTTGGACCCGGGTGCCAGTGTGGCGGGGGTCTTCACAAGCAACCGCTTTTGTGCGGCGCCTGTGCAGGTTTGCCGTGAGCACTTGGCAGCAGGCAGTGCTGTGCGTGCCTTGGTCATCAACACCGGCAATGCCAATGCGGGTACGGGCGCACCGGGTTTGGCCCATGCGCATCAAACCTGTGATGCATTGGCCGCCTTGCTGAAATG
>Ga0255137_1000371_pt1 | contig 15639 bp, 9 predicted proteins | sample Law_Atlam_RepC_8_FD_188548 | JGI IMG/M metagenome (GOLD analysis project Ga0255137, IMG submission 188548) | Freshwater microbial communities from St. Lawrence River, New York, United States - Law_Atlam_RepC_8d | ecosystem: Environmental > Aquatic > Freshwater > River | place: USA: New York... | reverse complement strand
GCAAACGCCGAATTGGATGACGATATCGACGAACTTCGCAAGCGACTCCGAGGACCGCAAGAGAGCCGGGGCGAGAAACCAGCAGAAAATCAAGACGAGAATCAAGAAGAGAAACAAGGCGAGAACCCACAAGGGGATACCGAATGAATCAGCACGTCCGAAACATTTCCCAGCGACTGAGTCTGCGCGCTCCACAGACGGAGTCTCTGGAGATCCTTGCCAGAGTTTGCCAGCTCATTGACCTCGACAAGAACGCTGACTTGGCTCAGCAACTCGCTGCGATCAAGTCCACGTTTCCAACAGTACAGGACTTCGAGCGAGATTTTCCGTCTCTCTGTTTTGCGTTGGCCACCGGCGTCGGCAAGACTCGTCTCATGGGTGCGTTCATCGCTTATCTGTATCGAGCCGAAAAGGTCCAGCACTTCTTCGTGCTTGCCCCCAACTTGACGATCTATCGCAAGTTGATCGCCGACTTTACGCCCGGCTCGCCGAAGTACGTCTTCCAAGGGATCCATGAATTCGCCACCAATCCGCCGCAGATCATCACCAGCGACAACTACGAAAGTGGGGTTGGCGTCAGGGCGACTGACGGTTCTGGATTGCTACGCCAAGGTCAATTGTTCGGAGACGCAGCGGTCCACATCAACATCTTCAACATTTCGAAGATCAACTCCGAAGTTCGAGGTGGCAACTCCCCACGTATCAAACGACTCAACGAATACATCGGCGATTCGTACTTTGATTACCTTGCGGGACTTGAAGACCTTGTTTTGCTGATGGATGAGTCCCATCGCTATCGGGCATCGGCTGGGATCAAGGCAATTAACGAGCTTAAGCCGATCCTTGGATTGGAGGTCACCGCGACGCCGCAGGTGGAGCGAGGCAGCAAGTCAGAAGCCTTTAAGAATGCGATCTACAGTTACCCGCTAGCTTCCGCCCTGACGGATGGCTTTATCAAACAACCAGCGGTCGCAACGCGAGAAAACTTTGTCGCGAGCAGCTACGACGAAGAGGCTCTTGAATTGCTCAAGCTCAAGGATGGAGTGCGAGTGCACGAAGAGACCAAGGTTCAGCTAGAGGTGTACGCTCGCGAGAACAATGTAAAGCGAGTCAAACCTTTTATGCTCGTGGTTACCAAGGATACAGAGCATGCCAATGCCATACAGGCAATCCTTGAATCGCAGGAGTTCTTTGATGGCGACTACAAGGGTAAGGTGATTACCGTTCACTCCAAGCAAACAGGTGAGGAAAATGACGAGGTTGTACAGCAACTGCTGACTGTCGAAGATCCTGCCAACCCAGTGGAGATTGTCATCCACGTCAACATGCTTAAGGAGGGGTGGGACGTAACCAACCTCTACACCATCGTTCCACTTCGCCGAGCCGACTCTCGGACCTTGGTAGAGCAGTCGATTGGACGAGGACTGCGATTACCGTATGGCAAGAGGACGGGGAACGCTGCTGTAGACAGATTGACCATTGTCGCCCACGATAAATTTCAAGAGATCGTCGATGAGGCCAACCGGGGGGATTCGATCCTTGTTTCGGGCGTTGTCATTGGCCGAGACATCCCTGAGACGAAATCCAAAGTGGTAGAGGTTGTTCCGAGGGCCTTGCAGATCATCACCGGCCAGACTGGTACCGGTTCTGAGTCCATCACACAGCCATCGTTGTTTAATGACCAGCGGGAGGTCGAGGTTGCCAAGACCACGCTGGACATTATCAAGCGAGAATTCGAACGGTTGCCTCGGTCATCGGATTTGACATCGCCAGCGGTTCGTGCCGAGATCGTCCAACGCGTCAAAGAGACCATTCGAGTCCCGCAATCGCAGCTTCCGGGGATGGAAGAGAAGCTTGATGACAAGCGTTTAGCAGAGGTGGTACGGGAAGCAACAGAGGTCTACGTCAAGTTGTCTATCGACATTCCGCGTATTGTCCTTGTTCCAACCGGTACGGTGACTTGTGGGTATCGAGACTTCGATCTCGACACCAGCAATATCAATCAGAAGCCGGTAGCTAACGACATCTTGATACACACCTTGAGAGAAAACAAGCAGTATCGGCTGGTAAGTCTTGCTTCGAGCACAGAAGAGCGGCTTGAGAATTACTTGGTGCGAGGATTGATCGACTACGACGACATCAGCTATGACGAACATGCATCATTGATTTACAAGTTAGCCGGGCAGCTCATTGCCAAGCTACGAACGTACCTCAAGGAAGATGAGGAGATTCGAAATGTTCTGCTGTACTGCAACGATCAGTATGTGCGGTTGATTCATGCCCAGATGCAGGAGCATTTTGACGATGGGAGCCCGAGTTACGAGGTGCATGTGAGCAGGGGGTTTACGACCCTGACCCCGAGTGCATTCAATGCACCAAACGACGAGAACCCGAGACCTTTCCGTATACCGATAGACGAGAAGAAGAACATTCGCTCCATGTTGTTCGGTGGTTTTAGTAAGTGTTTGTTCCCTGTGCAGAAGTTCGATTCAGACACCGAGCGGCGTTTTTCTGTGATGTTGGAGAACGACAAGTCCGTTTTAAAATGGGTCAAGCCCAGCAAGAATACGTTTCAAATTCACTATGAGGGAGATGCCAACTACGAGCCAGACTTTGTGGTTGAGACGGATGCCGGTTACTACCTATGCGAGCCCAAAGCAGAGCAGGAGATGGAGGACACCACGGTCAATGCGAAGGCGCATGCTGCCGCACTTTGGTGCAAGCACGCCAGCAGTGTCAGCAGCAAGCCGTGGGTATATGTACTGGTTCCCCACAGTGCGATCGATGAGTCGAAGTCCCTCGCAGGCTTGGCCGCACAGTACACGGTGAAAACGGAGTAGATTTCTGTACAGAAAGAATGTTTTCAAGATGGGTGCAAACGTGATCGACGAACGAGAAATTTGGATCTTTGGAAACCCAGACAAAACGGAACTAGGTTTCCCAGACCGCATCGATCTTAAAAAGTACATCTCAAATGGAATCTTCGACTCGGAGCAAGGAAGATATCGATACACCTCTTCAAAAAACGCTGATGTTATTGTCGTTTCACGAGATGGCTTGGCATTTGGTCATTTTGATATTTCTGAAAAGGTCAAGCCAACGGATGCCGACCGCAGTGCCTACCCAAGGGTTCAATTCGTTTACCTTGTTGAGAAATCGACGCTCTATGAAAAACCGATTCTACTCTCGGAGCTGTCAATCAAGCTTGGGCAATGGGGCAAGCGGATAACTGAGGAACAGTTTGAAGAGATAAAAAGTTTAGCGGGACAAGTCACTGAATTTGTGCGTGGCACAACACTGCCCGACTCGGTATTGGAACTTGAGCGAATTCTCAGAGAGGTTAGGCAGAGGCTTGGGCAAAGCGAGTTTCGAGCAACACTTCTCGATGCATATGCGGGAAGGTGTTCCATCTCGAATTGTGATGTCGTTGATGCACTTGAAGCGGCTCACATCGAACCACACTGCATTGTCGAATCAAGCGAACCACAAAATGGGCTGCTCCTACGTGCTGATATTCACACACTTTTTGATCGCCACTTGATCGGCATCCATCCTGAGACACTTAAGGTTGAGATTGCATCATGCTTACAAGGCTCCTCCTACGACTATCTGAGTGGGGTAACAATTCGAGTGCCTGCAAAAATTGAATTTCGCCCGCAAACTGCGGCCTTGGAAAAGCGTTGGGAGTGGTTTCAGGCGAAAGGAGATAGCTGATGTCGGCAATTGGTTGGGTCGATTTTTCATCAGAGCATCGAGAGAAGGTCAAGTCGGTGATCGACTTGCTCGCGACTCCCGGTGTGATTGATGAGCTTGGCATTGGTGTCATCCGAGATTCGTTTTCCGATTCGTTGTTCCCCGGCATTTCAACCATTCAAACGCGTGCCAAGTACTTTGTCACTGTCCCACGCATCTTCAGAGACTATGAAAAGCTGCCTGCCAACAAACGACGCCGCCAACGACTTGCCGACTATCTGAATGTTCAAGAGAACCTGTGCATGGAAGCACTTGTTAAAAATCATGCCGAGCATCCTCAAGATGGCATCATTGGCGAGCGTTTCTACAAAAAGCAGGGCGAAGTCCAACGGAAGCCCTCGTCTGCTTACTGGGTGGGCATTCGTCAGTTTGGATTGATTCGCACTGAACTATCTTTGCAAGCCTTCTGCCGAAAGTACGCTAACCCAGATCAATCACTTTTGGAGTTGGTGAAAGGAACTGACAAATCAAAAGGGGACGACCCCGATGCCTTCGAAAATGGCAATGAAGGCATAGTCTGTCCAGCTTACGATGCTGACTGGATTGATCAACTATCGCTAAACCTCTCAGTGGACGAAGCAACATTCTTATCGAATCAGATTGCAGCGAAAGTCCCACAGAGCCTGTTGGGGCAAGCTCTTCTTGATCCCAATCTCCGGGAGCAATTTGTCGAGTTGCCAAACAACTGGAATTTTACAACTTTGGCAGATGAGGCTTCTTTCGTCCAACAACTGCCAGGTGGACTCACGAAAACCATCTTTGCCGCAAGAGATTTTTGGCAACTGATGCACGGTGCTCATATTCGGTACAACTGCCTACTTCAAGAGCAACATGGTACGAAAAGCAAGAAGGGTGAATTCGACTCTGAGTGGGAAGGATGGATGGAGGCACTTGCTGCCTTTGACTGGGGTAGATGGAACACGGGTGCATTGTGGGATCAAGTCAAATTGCACCAGCGTACAATTCGTAAACATACTGTGCAGTTTGTAGAGTCTTGGATCGACGGACTGAGAAACCATTTGCCTCTTGAAAAGCTCGACAAGCTGGTTGCCAACCAAGAACGGTACAACAAGAAATCTCGTGCTCGCCTCCAGCCTAACTCTCGGGAAAGTGTCAACGAATGGATTGGAATCAGCGATCTGAACTATCGACTCTTCCAAGCTAGAACGATTATCCGAGATATCCACAATGGGCTGTCAGCATCGGAGAGCAACGATGCTAGACGTTAGAAAGAACCGTTTGGATTACGGTGCGATGCTGATTCCACCTAGCGGCTATCGACTTGTGAAAGCTGTAGCTGCTACTTACTCGCTGGATTTAAACACGCTGCTTTCTATACCTGTGGCACTGTTCTTTTCGCAGACGATGGAAGGAAGTTTTGAGCGGGAGAAAGTTCAGCTTCTGGAAGCCATTCAACGTTGTCCTGATGTGCTTCGCATCTATCATCAAAAGGGGAAGATCTACGTTCCTAAGAAGCACAATCGAATATACGGACTCCTAGAGCCATGCGTTGTGGGGATCTTGCCGGAAAATGCTTACACCGCATTTCATCCAAAGGTTTGGGTGTTGCGTTACGAGCATGAATCCCATACGACCATCTATCGAACGATTGTGCTGAGCCGCAATTTGACCTATGACCGCAACTGGGACATTGCCGTTCACATGGACGGTGAAGTAGGCGATGAACTACAATCCAAGAATGCACCATTGGCTGATTTCGTAAAGTACCTGCTAGCCTACGAGGGGTTCGACGGAGATGAAAAGTTTCTCACCGATCTTCGCCGAGTTCAATTCAAAACGCCAAATGGCTTCAATCAAAACTATTCCTTTCATCCGGTTGGGATCGAGGGATACGAAAATCCACTTGTTACTCAGACCGGTTCCAAAGCCATTTGCATCAGTCCATTCGTCCACGGGGATGCGATTGCCCAGTTGAAGGTAAATGTACTTGAAGAATTGGTTTTGTTGGGCCGTCGTGAAGAGCTTCGTCGTTTGCCACCAAATTCACTTGATGATGTAAATACCTTTTGCATCTCGGATCTCGTCGTTGATGGTGAAAATCTCGAATCTTGCGAGGATGGCGAGGGGGAGATGCTGCAACAGAACCTTCATGCCAAGCTTTTTGTTTTTCAGGGAGAATCAAGTCGCAATCAATGGTTCATTGGCTCGGCAAATGCGACGATGGCTGCGTTCGAACGGAACGTCGAGTTCATTTTAGAACTTCGTGGAACCGGTGCCGCAGTTCAGCTTGATCGACTTAGAGAGGAGTTGCTTGGTAAGAATGATGAAGGCGGGATCTTTCAGCCCTACGATGAGCCAGAATCGCCATTCGATGATTCTGACATCAGGAGAATGGAAGAACAACTGCGTGTTCTTGAGTTTGAATTGCTCAAGGTTCTTGAGGTCAAGAAAGCGGAACTTGTACTTTCCGAAAATCAGCAAAACTACGATTTAGTTCTGGTCATTGATCCCGCTTCAGCGACTTGGCCAGATCTGACAGTTCGGGTGTCACCATTCAACTCGGACGGGATTGATCCGGTCACTCTCGAATCCGGCAAATCTAATGAGTTCATCTTTCCTAACATCAGCGAAAGCAATCTAAGTCGATTCCTGCGATTTGAGATCTGGCAGGGAGCAGAGCGGCTCAGAGCATTCTTAATCAAAGTTAACATTGAAGGTATCCCAGAAAGTCGCATTGGCCGAATCCTCAAGAGCATCATAAACAGCCGTGACCGGTTCTTCGAATACCTGCGATTCTTGTTGGCCGACGATTTGGAAAAAGAACCGGTTGGGACAACCACACGTGGCGAAAGAAGTGGTTCGGAAAGCGAGTCGATATGGGATTTACCGATCCCAATATTTGAGCAGTTGCTTCTCGCAGCTTCACGATCCCCTCAACGCTTAGCGGCCATAGACGAAGTTATCAGCAAACTTTGTGAGGAGGGGGACGAACAGGAAAACGGACGCATCATACCACATGAGTTCTTGGAGTTTTGGGAAGCGTTCAAGGCCATCGTTCCTCAGAAGCAAAGGAAAGGACGATGAGTGATGAACACAATCCTGCGGAACTTATTCAGCGTGCTCTCGACTCACTGAAGGATTTCCAGCGTGCAACGGTTGAGTTTGTTTATGACAACCTGTTTCGCAAGGGTCAACAGCGAATGCTTGTCGCTGACGAAGTAGGACTTGGAAAGACTATTGTTGCCAAGGGCGTAATTGCCCAATGTATTCGTGACAGGTTAGTGAGCGGTGGTGAACTCCCACTAAAAGTTACTTACATTTGCTCCAATCAAGTAATCGCTCACGAGAACGTCGGCAAGCTTGATTTCTTTCCTGACAAGCGATCTCATGATCGATTTGCAAGCAGACTTTCTTATCTGGCTTTTCAGCCGGAAGATAGTGACGGCAATATACTTCGTCTTAATACACTTACGCCAGCGACATCGTTTAACAAGGGAAGTAGCACTGGGCAACAAGGTGAACGTCGCATCCTTTACTCTTTGCTGATGCAAGACGATCAACTGAAATCGTTTGGAAAATCCATCTCGGCAATTCTCCGAGCAGGAGTACAGAAACTACCAAGCGATTGGTTCACAGAACTCGATTCGCAACGAGACAGGCCGTGCGGCTATCCTCTTCGGCCCTGCTGTAGCTCGAGATTCACTGCGGCAATAAAAGCGAAGGTTTTACCATACTCCCAAAGCCCGCTTTTCGAAACATTGGGACTAAAGAGACCGATCTCGCTCCACGCTGCTACGAAACATCTATCCGAATTGGTTACGTTGAAGAACCTCGGTCAGTTTCGTGCCGAATCAGATCAACTGGTTACTGAACTAAAGGATGCTCTGTCGGAAGTTTGCGTTAACTACATTGATGCTGACATCTATATTCTTGACGAATTCCAGCGGTTCAAGGAGCTGGTGACGCAAGACGTTGAATCCGACGCAGCCGAAATCGCTCGAAGAATCTTCAGCAAGCAGGATGCTCGCATTCTTCTGCTGTCAGCAACTCCATTCAAGGCATACACTGGTGACGCACCTTGGGAAAGTGGTGAAGAGCATTACAAAGAGTTTCGACGCATCCTTGGCTTTCTTTTCAATGGGGACAAAGAAGCCATCGCTAGGTATGATCACCATCGTCAATCATTATTCAAACAGCTTATTGAGCTTGGTGACAACGACAATGATATCGATTCGATGCATCGTGACGAAGTGCAACGAGTCTTGCGGCGAGTAATGTGTAGAACCGAACGACTCAGCGTGTCAGAAGACTTCAATGCGATGACAGTAGACAAGTGGCGGACACAACCGCTGCAAGTAACTTCGGGTGACATCCAAAATTTTATCGCTACCGACAATATCGTTCGATGTCTGAACGAAACTGGCGACAATAGTCAACATTCACTGCATGCTCCCGTTGAGTTTTGTAAGTCGGCACCATTTCCGCTTTCATTCCTTGATGACTACAAAATCAAAACCCAGCTTGATTCTCGGAAAGATGAACCTGAAGTCCGGCGACAGCTTGAACTCAACCGTAGTGCATGGATCAATCACGGTGAAGTGAACAAATACGAGTTGCTATTTCAAGATGGAGCCAACGCCGCACAAAACTCCAAGTTCAGTCAGGTTCTTGAGGAGGTTACCGCAAACAACGGGGAGTTGTTGCTATGGGTTCCACCAAGCTTACCTTGCTACCCGTTGACGGGGCCATTTAGCAATGCGGCTGGCTTCTCCAAGACGCTGATTTTTTCGTCGTGGTTGATGGTTCCACGAATGATTTCGTCGTTGATCTCATACGAGATTGAACGAAGAACAATTGGTCATGCTGAATCCATGGATTCTCAAGAGCAAAGAGAAAGAAAGTACTTCCACGGCAAGAGCGAACGTCGCCACCCGATCCCACAGTTAACGTTTTCTCAAAAGAAGTCTGATGTTGGTGAATCTCCCAATAACATGTCCAATTTCGCGTTGCTGTATCCATCACAATCGTTGGCGGACCTGCTTGCCTGTGATTCGGTACGACTGGGAGGCTACTCCCTCCAAGCGATTCGTGAGAATTTGGTCGTCAGGTTAAATAAGCTCATCGAGGATGCTGAGTTACACAAATTCGGAACACCTACCGGGGAGTCTGATCGCTGGTACTGGGCAGCACCACTGTTGCTGGATCGACGTACACCTTCGATCCGAAATAGACTCGAAGACTGGTTGACGACAGTACTTCGATCCAACGATTCGACATTCTTTGGAGCATCCACAGAGGGAAGTCAAAAGAAGGAAGAAAGCAGTTCAAAGGAAAAGCACTTTGAAGAGTTTGTAAACTGCTTTTCTCATCCCAACGAAGCTAGTCTGGGCGTCCTTCCGCCAGATTTGGCAGAGGTGCTCGCTGACATCGCCATCGCCAGTCCCGCTGTCACCTCGCTCAGATCAATAGAGAAATGCTTCGAAGCTCCGTACTATGACCGATTGCTCTTTGCATTTGATTTAGCTGCTGAATTCTTGACTCTGTTCAACAAGCCGGAATCGATTGCAGCAGTTCGGCTCAGTACGCGTAAAGATAGCTACTGGAAGCGTGTTCTCAACTACTGCGAAAGCGGCTGTCTTCAATCAGTGCTCGATGAGTTCTTCCACGTTTTGAGACCAGACGCACCAACAATCTGGGATATGTTCCAAAGAGTAATAGACTCGATGAATCTTGGGACATCCTCGATCAAGGTTGATGACCTCAAGAGCTTCCTAAGCGAAAAACGTAAGAACATGCGTTGTCACTATGCCGTTGATCTTGGGAACCAGAGAATTGAAACGGAAGATGGCAGAAATCGTATTAAAGGTATTCGATACAACTTCAACTCCCCATTTCGACCGTTCGTATTGGCAACAACGTCGATTGGCCAAGAAGGACTCGATTTTCACACCTACTGTCGAAAGATTGTCCATTGGAATTTGCCAAAAAATCCTATCGATCTAGAACAGCGTGAAGGACGTATAAATCGATTCAAGGGACTGGTAATAAGACAGCAAATTGCAGCTAAGTATGGCTCCCTGCTCTCGAAGGAAATGATTGACCAACATGGTCTTTGGGATGCTCTCTTCGTTATCGCAGAACAAAACGAACGTGAAGGAACAGGCAAGAGTGAGTTGATTCCCTATTGGCACGTAAAGGCCGACAGCTATCAGATTGAACGCATCATTCCGTTTTACCCCTTCAGCAAAGACCGAGCAAAACTAACCTCTCTTCTCAAAACGTTAGCACTCTATCGACTTGCTTTCGGGCAACCTCGTCAAGCGGAGTTAGTTGAGCATCTACTCAAAAACGTTCCTGACGACAGGATTGCAGAATTACGTAGCAAGCTGATGATTGATCTAAGCCCTATCAACTATTGCACATTACCGATCCAGCCCAAAGATACTCCCGGACTGCAAAGCGAGAAGGCGATCTGATTACATGGCAATTCCCAACTTCCAAACCATCATGCTCCCGTTCATGCAACTATTGAGCGGCCAGCAAGCATCCTTTACGAACCGGGGCGCTTGGGCTAAGAGGCTTGGTGGCCAAGCGGGAGGTTACGGAACTACCAGAGGACTACCTTAAAAATGCTCGACGAGTTGCACAGGATCCGGGCGGTTGAAGCTGGGTATCGATTGGCGGGCGTGTGGAAAGAGTGCTATAAGGAAAATAGGGAGTAAACCGCCACGGGGCCATACGACCGCGCAACGTACCACCGGCGAGATTGTGTTACGTTCCGCGATCTTGTTAGCTTATGACGTTTCTTGGGTAATTCATGTGATCATTGCACGTCCTGCTTGGTTTCCGAGGCAAGAATCTTGTCAATCGATGCCTTGAGTTTTGCAAGCTGTTGCATTCCCACCAGTCGCTCTCGGATAACCCCTTGGGCATCGATGATATAGGTTGTTGGTGTCACTCGAATACTATTGAACGGTGCCGGCCAATCTTTGCCAGATACCAGTCGATACGTAATCTTCCTCTTCTTTGAATAAGACTCCAAAGTCGATTTCGATTCTGCACTGATACCGATGATCTCCAAGCTCTCTTTGCTGTTCTGGTTTGCAATCTGTTCAAGAAAAAACATCTCGACGTTGCTAGTCGGCAAATTGGTCGCACAAAAGTTAAGTACGACAACCTTACCTCGCAAAGATTCTAATGGGAACGCATCCCCTTCTAAAGGCTGCAGCATGATGTTAGGTGCGTTCGTTCCAATCGAAGAGACTGGCTCTGCATTCGCCTTTTGAAATTGTTCATTGAGCTCTTCAACTGTCGCTTTGAACTTCTCAAGTTGCTTATTCGTGTAAGCAGGGGCAAGCCACTTTTGAGAAGCGAAGTAACTCGCGTAAGAGGCCAATGCCAAGCCGGTGAGGATGATCACAAACGGTTGTAAAGATGCTGTTCGACTTCCTGGATTCTCGCTTCGATTACTCGAGTTGATTGATGCATCTTCAGATGATGAAGCTTCGTCGTTTGCATGATGCTTCAGAAGTCGCAACAACCGTGTTACGGGGCGACTGAACATGGCAAGAAGCACCATGATGCCGAAAACCCCAAGTTGCGGAAGCATCATCCATAGTCGAAAAAATCTCATGTAGAAACGCGATAGGCTTGGAATAAACGCAGGTAAATAATACAACGTTAACCAGATCGCAAGCCATAACCCTCCCGCAACCAACAGGAATCGCAACCCTGAAGAAACTTTCTCCCATCCCCGCGTATCTGCCTCACTCGTGTTTTGCAGTGTTGATGCAGCGTTTGAGTGCTTTGATACAACCCAACTTGCAAGCTGGGCTAGCATGCCAGTAAACAACCACGCTTGGATAAACGGAACGATCGATGGGTAGCCGAAGTTGATCCCGGAACCATTCAGCCATGAGGCAGATAGATTACCTAGGTATACGACCGAAGGCCAAAGGTAGACCAAAGTTGTAAAGATCAAAAAAGCGACTCCCCATGGCATTACTTTCGATGCTCGGGGGGCTGTCATCGTCAATCCGACTCCAAGGATCATCGCTATCTGCAGGACAGGATACCCCCACTTTAATAGCTGCCCGGAGAGGCTCATCAACGGAAATATATCCTTGTATCCGGCGGCCATAAATTGGGGCAAAACATTCGCAACGATGAGCAATACGGCCATCAAGAGAATTGAGTAATAACACGCCGCGATACCTTTTCGTGTCCACTGAAGATTTGTACTTGCCATGGATTTTGATTAACTCCAGCCGAAGAGCCCTAATTTCATTGAGAAAACAACCGTAGAGTGTCTTGGCTCATGATTTCCGCAATCAAGGCGCAGTTTTGAGAAATTAACTCGTGCGGGGGGGGAAGCTAGGTGGCGGTAAGATAGATAGCGGTAAGCTAGGTCGAGTTTTCCAGAAGCGAGGACTGATTAGCGGCTAGCGGTTTAGGTGATCGAATCGAAGGAATTATTCCGATTAAGGGGATATTACTTAAAGTAGCAGTTTTAAGGCTTGCTCAGGGATAGGTTCCCGCGAAAGGATCGCTCATGCGTTCGAAGCTCATTAACAAAACGATGAGACGATTCCAACGAGCAGTTAGGGGAAGCCTAGCAGCACTGATCGTGGCTTCGGCGTTCACTGCCAATGCTTTTGCGCAGTCGATCGAGTCGGATCCAGCCCCGCCTCGTGGAGAGTTCACTGCGCCGACTTCTGATGAACCACCCCCGCAATACCTGATCCCGGACGTCCCGCCACAGATCACGCAAAGTCTCAATGTCGATCAGCATTGGATAACTATGACTCCAGGACTTGTTGTCATTGGGGATTACAACGCGTTCGGCCAAGACGCCGCGAGTTTGAGCCAAGTTGGAAAGCAGGTCGATCAGTTCGATGACCGAGCGATTCGATTCATGGCCAGAGGGAAGATTGGGGGAGATTACAAGCTGGGTTACTTGCTTGCAGCAGAGTATAAAGGGTTCGATACCGATCCTGAGCAATTGTGGAACTTGACCGATTTGGCGGTAACGGCCCCAATCGGAGGACCAGAGACAACTCTATCGGTCGGTAAGCTAAAAGAAACGTTTGCTTATGAAATGGTTGGCGATGCAGCGAACTTGCCTGCACAAGAACGGGTGTTGAGTCCATTCTTTGTGTCTCGAAATTCCGGTATTCGACTGAATCGGGTGCTTGGAGAAGACCACCGGGCGACGGCAGCGATTGGTGTTTACGATCAAGACTGGGGAATTGCGCCGTCGAGTTTCATCAATAACGGGACCGATGTAACGTTTCGAACGACTGGATTGCTTTGGGATCTCAATGAAGATCGCGATTACTTCCATGTTGGGTTAGCAGGTCGATACAACATGTCTTCCGATGGACAAAATCGACTGAAAGGTCGGCCCGAATCGAATGTGACCAGCAATTACGTCGATACCGGCGGGATACCGGCGAACTACGCTTGGAACTTCGGCTTGGAGCTTCTTTGGAACCGTGGGCCGTTCTCCGCATTGGCTGAGTATATCCCTAGTTGGATCAATACGAATACTTCAAGCAATCCTGATTTCTATGGATGCTACGTGGTTACTAGCTGGGTTTTGACAGGTGAGTCTCGTCCGTATGACCGAACCGTCGGTTATGCACGCCGGATCATTCCGAAGCATCATTACGGAGCTATCGAGCTTGTAGCTCGTTTCTCGAATGTCGATTTAGAGGACGACATTTTTCAGGGTGGGGAGTTTTATAAGACCTACTTCGGAACCAACTGGTGGGCCACGCGTCATGCGAAGTTTGGCATTGGCTGGGGGCATACTTGGCTGGATCGCTTTGGGACCATGGGTGAGACCGACCACCTTCAAGTGCGAACCCAGTTCGTCTATTAGGCGATTGTAGTTGTCGATTCGGTGTTATTGGGCTTTAGACCGATTTGCACTTATGGAATTTCGCTGATCTGCGTAGAATAACGTTCTTATTACACCTAACGTGCGGTTGCTCATTATCGTCAGAGTTCGCTCGGCGGTATGCTCAATAACAGCGGTTTGCTGAAGGGCTTTGAGGCGTCTGTGTCTATCACTTTTTCCGACCTACCGATCATTCCGGAAATTCAGTCTGCGCTTCGGACGTTGCAGTACGTTACCCCTACTCCGATTCAAGCCGGCGCGATTCCACCACTTCTCGCTGGGAAAGATTTGCTCGGTTGCGCTCAGACCGGTACGGGAAAAACGGCAGCTTTCGCCATCCCGATTCTCCAAGCGATCCATCAACTCGAGCAGTACGCTACTCGGTGTCAACCGGTCGGCCTAATCCTTGCGCCAACCCGCGAGTTAGTGGTCCAAATTTCTGAGAATATTCGGGATATCGGCCGGCATACAAAAGTTCGTCACACAACGGTTTTCGGTGGCGTAGGGCAACGTCCTCAAGTTGCTGCTTTATCCAAAGGTGTTCATATCGTTGTCGCAACCCCTGGGCGGTTGCTTGACCTGATCTCGCAAGGTTATTGCAATCTCGAGAAGTTGCAGTATTTCGTCCTCGACGAAGCCGATCGGATGCTCGACATGGGTTTCATGCCGGACGTTCAGAAGATAGTCCGACTCCTGCCCCGAAGACGACAATCGGTTTTCCTTTCCGCGACCATGCCCGCTCCGATCGAGGCTTTGGCAAGCACGCTGCTTCATCACCACGTCACCGTGATGGTTACTCCTCCGTCAAGGACGGCGGACAGAGTCAAGCAAACGGTGATGTTTGTGAATCGAGATAACAAACGCAGGTTGCTGGATCGATTCCTTCAGGATAACTCGAAATCAAGGGTTCTTGTTTTCGTCCGAACCAAGCATGGGGCCGACAGGTTGTTCAAGTCCTTGATGGATGCAGGAGTTTCGGCAGAAGGAATTCACGGAGGGCGTTCGCAAAACGCAAGGCAGCGCGTCCTTAATGGGTTTCGTGATGGCAAGGTCAGGGTATTGGTCGCAACCGACATCGCCGCTCGAGGAATCGATATCGACGATATCTCCCATGTGGTGAACTTTGATGTGCCGCTTGAAGCTGAAGCGTATGTGCACCGAATCGGCCGGACGGCTCGCGCGGGAGCTAGCGGCGAGAGCGTGACCTTTTGCTCAAGCGATGAATTCAAGTACCTTCAAGAAATTCAAAAGACGATTGGGATGAAGATCGAGGTTGATCGCGAGCACCCCTTTCATTCCACGGATGCGGAAGATCATGAACTTCATGGTCTAACTAAGCCTACCAAGAAGGGCTCGAATCGAAGGGGGCCACGTTCCAAGCCGAAGGAGCCGAGTGGACAGCGAACCGAGACGGAAGCGAGTCCCAAGCGTCGTCGTTCGATAAGTGGCAAGGTGCGGAAGATCAAGCCGCGATCGAGTCCAAGTCGCTCTGGGGCGAGTCGCCCAAAGTCCTTTGGTAAACGCGCGAAGCCCAAGCGATAAGCTTTGCTCTTGCCGGCCGAGCGTTGCGAGTACAACTGGCAATGTGCTCGTGCTCGTGCTCGTGCTCGTGCTCGTCCTCGTCCTCGTCCTCGTACTCGTACTCGTACTCCTGATCAGACAACGGGATCTGTTTTGTTTCTTTCAAAGTTAGGTCGTGAGTTGAACGAACATACGACCGCTCCAGGCTGCTTTCGATTACGAGCACGAGCACCGTTTCACTGAGCACGAGCACGGCGCTCAAGCAACCGATATAAATCAATTCCAGCCACTAGCATTCCCGAAGAATCATTGCAACTTGGCGATTGAAGTTGTTGTCGGTGGCAAGCGAATTCTCACCCATGCCACCATGATTGATTCGATTGCTTGATTCGATCAGTTCACTTCGTGCTCGTGCTCGTGCTCGTGCTCGTGCTCGTGCTCGTGATCGTGATCGTGATCGTGATCGTGATCGTGATCGTGATCAGATCAGATCAGATCAGATC
>Ga0255137_1000369_pt1 | contig 15659 bp, 15 predicted proteins | sample Law_Atlam_RepC_8_FD_188548 | JGI IMG/M metagenome (GOLD analysis project Ga0255137, IMG submission 188548) | Freshwater microbial communities from St. Lawrence River, New York, United States - Law_Atlam_RepC_8d | ecosystem: Environmental > Aquatic > Freshwater > River | place: USA: New York... | reverse complement strand
GATTAGAATCTTTAAGAAGGACTTCGCGGTCCTTACAACAATGTCACTTGTGGATAACGGCATTGGGCATCCTCAGTTGATTCGTTGCAAAAGGCTTGGGTGGGCGTTCTCGTTATCGAGCAACCGGTTTCCGGTTGGACGGTTTTACCATTGAGAAGGGTGGTGCTACAGGGCCAAGAAGAAGGGCTGTGCCACAGACTTAGAGCGATTAAGAGTCAGGTTTATCGCAAACCTTGAAACCAAAGGAATGTGAAATTCCTTTGGTTCAGTCATTTCAAAAGATGATTTTCAAGAGACCAGTTTCAATAGATCAGCGAGCTGATTATCGCGCGATATCGAAAGCGTAAATCAGTTCTTGATCGCGAATGAAAAGCTTTTGGTCAGCGATTACAGGGTGAGCCCAAATCGCCCCTCGTCCTCGGTCTGTGCCGGTTTGTGCAGGAAGCTTCACAACGCCGAGTTCTTTCCAGCCTTCGCGGGATGGTTGGGCCAGATAGCACACCCCTTCTGAATCGTCATAGCAATAGAGCAACCCGTCAGCCATTGCGATCGAACCAGATCGCGAGTTGCCTGCTTTATGACTCCAGAGGACTTCACCGGACTTCAAGTCTTGGGCCATCCAAGTTCCCCGCAGGGCATTGGTAAACCCATAGATGGTTCCTTCGTGAAGGATGTAGCCACCGTGGTGGTTTTCCATCGATTCCTTGTCGAAGTGATATCGCTCTTTCATCGAAACTTTACCGGCTGCGCTGGAGAGTTCGATCAAGGAGTTGCCAGCTTTGTAGGCCGACGAGTGATAGACTTCGTTCCCAGCGATGATCGGGGTCGGGATCACGGCTGTCTTGTTGCCGGTCGTCGGGTTAGTGAATTGATGTTCGCCATTTTCGGCATTGAAAGCCACTAAGCCAGACTTGGTGGCGGTGATGTAAATCGGTACGTTTCCTACCGTGGTCTTCATGATCGAGACGTATTGAGCTACGTCGCTAAAACCCTTCGAGACATACTTTTCTTCACCGGTCTTCTTATCGAGACCGACGATGAATTTCTCACCGCCTGGGGTACAGAGCAAGCGATCCCCGTCGATCAAAACCGATTCGCTGTAGCCCCATTGAGGGATTGCGCCACCGAAGTCCTTAACAAGGTTTCGGCTCCACACCTTTTGGCCGTCTTCGGTTTTCAAACAAGTCAATTCACCGAGGTCGCTCAGGAAATAAACATGGTTGCCATCGACGGTCGGGGTGCTTCGTGGGCCGCCACCCCAGCCGGTCAGGTAGTCATCAGGTTTTGTACCGCGATCGAAGCGTTGCGACCAGAGTTCCTTACCCGACTTCGCATCGATACAAATCGCAACGCAATCCTCTCCACGTTGCCCCATCGTGTAAAGCTTGCCATTGCTGATGGCGCTCGACGAGTAACCCAACCCTGCTTCTTTGTAACTCCAAGCAAGCTTAGGGCCTTGCTCAGGCCATGACTTGAGCAGTTTCTGGGAGCTAGCGATCCCGTCGCGCGCCGGGCCTCGCCACTGACTCCAGTCACCATCTTCGGCGTGAAGTTGTGTCGCTGTTGAAGTAAGCAGCCCCAAAGCGAGACAAACGGCTTTTCGTACCATCGATCGCTTCGAGTTTTGTAGCCAAGATGTCCGAGTTGAACCCATTTTTTCTAATTCCAATTGCAAGGCTGCCATTCGCGAGGATCATCACGCGAAGTTGACGGCGAGGTGAAACCATTTCGAAATCCGCTGCCGCAGTACAGACCGTATCGGATCCGGGCATCCGAAGTCAGTACAGCGGAGATTAACTGTGAATCGTTAGTATAACCGAAACAGGCAATCTTTCAGCACCCGTGCAGGTCCATGCCATATTGCGATGATGTTCCACGACCGGCATGGTGAAATGCTAGCGTTTTACTTGGGTTTTCTTTTGGAAAAATAGCCCACAGTTTTGCCGAAATAGCCTTTTGTGGTGCAAGATTCGACTTGACGAATACTAGGCAGATGGGACAAGTTGATAGGGTCGTGGAACTGCTCAGCCATGGAGTTGAACGAGGTTACCAAAGGATTGGGAATCGCGTCATGTAGGGCTTCGACGTTTTCGAAATTGCCATCACTCGTTCGGGCACGGAGGCCTTCACCAGTGGACTTCTCAGCAACACACTCGGTATCGCTTAAAGAACTTTTCCCTTCAGCGCAGTTCATCGGAGCCGATGATATTCGATGCTCGGCTTGTGATCAGTTTCCCGAGTCTCATTCGAGCGACTGGGTGTTTGCAACAGGACTATCCCCATGGTCGGCTCCTGAGCGGGATGTGCTCTTGGCTCAATCGCACGGTGCCTTGGGAATCCTAACCGAGCAGTATCTTCCGACCTCTCTCCCGCAGTGCATCGTTGACAATGTCGGTGATGCTTTCGCTCAACTGGCGATGAAGTTAGCCGGAAATCCATGTGATAAAATTTTGACGATCGGTGTTGTCGGTACGCACGGGAAAACAACTGCGGGACTGATGATCGCTTCGATGCTCAAGCGTATCGGTAAGACGGTCGCTTACCACACGTCACTCGGCGGTTCTACCGGGAATCAAACAGGGCTAACTGCCGAAGCAAACGCAGATGCGATGGTATTGGCCGCTTGGCTTAAACAAAGTGTCAGCGAGCAAGCACCTGCGGCTGTTTTGGAAATCACCGACGAGATGCTCAAGTCGCATGCGACTTCCGGTATCGAGTTCGATGTCTTGGTCTTCACAAGCCTTCGGCGAACACAACGCGCTGATTGTATGCAAGCCCGTGGTATCGAGAACGCGATGAGCCGACTGGTGGATCAACTCAAGGAGCATGGTGTCGTCATCGTCAATGCGGATGATGCAAGGCTTAATCGATGGGCTGCACGTTGTTACCCCGAAGCGATTTCTTATGGGATCGATGCCCAGGCAGACGTACAAGGCAAGCGAATGCGTGCGATGCGAGGAGAGCAATCGCTGATGGTCTCGGCCGGAAACTGCGTTGCACCAATGACCAGCACCATTCTAGGTGATCACAATGCTCGACATATGCTCAGTGCTGTATCTGTCGGTTATTCGCTGGGACTTGAACTCTACGAGACAGTCTGTGGCGTCGAGCGATTGCATCGTATCCCCGGACGACTTCAACGCTTACCAAGCGACCATGATACGGCTATCTACGTCGATCATGCCGACCAAGCAGATCGGCTAGCCGTCGCGCTTCATGCCCTTTGCAAAGATGGCACGCCGGTGACCTGTGTGGCGGAAATTCCAGATGCTGCGACTCCCGAACAGCTTGCAGCTTTCGGACGAGTGCTGGAGAAATCCGCTTCATTCGTGATCCTTACACAATCGCGCCGCAGTGTTCGCTTCGGACAAACAGCCTTATGGCAAGTTCTCGATGGTTGCGATCGCCCAAGCGCTATTCAAATCGTTCCGAATCGCCGCGCTGCAATCGACTTGGCTATCCGGTCGGCACAGCCCGGAGAAGCGATCTTGTTGGCTGGCTGGGGAGCTGATCGATGGTCCACGGAAAAGGTTCCGCAACCTCAAAGCGACATCGAAGTTGCAACAGAACTAGTCCAAGAATTCTCCAGGGATAAAGCCCCTCCTATGGTCGAGCTACCCGTTCCAGCACTGAAGATTTTCCGTGGCATGGCCGGCTAGTAGCATTCCCAGCCAACAGCCAGCTATAGCAACCAGCTGAAGCAACCAACTAATAGAGGAGTGAACCCCTCTCCTCTTCTGTTGTTCAAGCTGATAGTGGCCATAAGGCTTGCTAGCCTGGCCTATTGAACCCGCTCTCCTGCTCGTGCTCGTGCTCGTATACAACCCAGCCTCGTTGCATGGACCTAAAGTTCATGCATGAGACCAAGCGGCGAGCATCCCCTGCAACTCTTGATTACGAGTTCGGTTCTACTTAGCACTAGAACCGTTTTTCCCAGCACAAGCTGGTTGTTGGAAAATCGAGATAAATCGATACGAGTAGCTAAACTGTCGGAATAACCGCTTTTCAGGATGGATTGCGCCGTCGCGTTGGCGCTTCTTTGCCCTCGGTACGAGCCGAAGGTGCAGTGTCTTCCCATTCCTTAACCATCGCTGTGCCATCCTCCCGAACACTCTGTAATTGCGCGATGCGACGTCGTGCACCGTCGAGTTGTCCATGGCAAATCTGTATGGCTTCAACTGCCGTGGCGTATTCGGCAAGCATGTCTTCCAAAGGGAGCGAGCCGCTTTCTAGCTTTCTTACAATCTGCTCAAGGAGCGTCATGGCTTGCTCGAAAGTCATGCTCGGGGTCTCTTCAGTGGATTTCGATTTGGCCATGAACCATTCGCTCCGGCGGATAATGTTAGGGGGCTGGAAATGAGAGCTGAAACGACAGACTATGGAAGGGTATAAAAGACGGCGGGAGGTAATGCGAACTTAGCCGGTAAAGGTAAATTGTTCGCTTTCGAATCGGGGGTCCGATTCTGTTGCCAACTTCCCCCTAACGTTTGAATTTGATTCTCTGTGAAGACCAACGGGCTCTGTTGGGATTCTTTGCCAACTGGAATCTGGGACTTGTTCGATACATCCAATGCGACCACCAAGACGTTCGCATCGTCATTGCCAAACGTATACGCGGATTGAATTTCCAAGTGATTGGTTTTACCAGGTTGTTTCGATTGCTTGAGTTCATTTCCGTTTAACCAAGCTTTTCGAATTCGCGGATGATAAAGAGATACGGGTGCGTTGAAGGCCGACGGAGGAATTCTCAAGGAGCATCGCAACCAAAGTTCATCGGTTGACGCTAGCTTGTTGCTGGATGCATTCTCCCCAAACCAATCACCGGCAACAGACTTCCATTCAACAATCGCCCAATTCTTATCTTCGGGTAATTTTGCGAAGATCTCATGGGGTAACAAGTCCATTTTGTCCCGTTTGTCTTCGCTGAAGACCACAGGTTTTCCATCGAGAATCTGATCGCTTGCGATCGTCGGACAGACTGTTTGCTCGATGTAGGAAATCATCAAGTCGTTTCCTGAGTAATGGTCGACGTAAGGCCAACGCTTGGGGTTGTACATGCAGTCGGTCAGATCGCGTACGAGCACTACATCCATGCCGTTGTTTTTCAATTGCCGCAATCCGAAGGGACGTCCGAGTACGCACATGTTGGTGTGAACACCGATCATGATGACGTGCTGAATTCGATGGTGTTTCAAAATGGCCCAGACTTCATCCCCACGGTCGCTGATGTAGTCTTTCGATGCATCGATACTTAACGCTGGATTCTGAGCTTTCCAAGGTAGATTAGGATTTCGGCCGAGGGCTGTAAGCTTATCAGCCCATGCTTTGTGCTCCTCTGGCTGGTCATCCTCACCACCATCGGATTGATCCAAAGGATAGTTACTCGATAGTTCCTTCTCCAAGCGACAATTCCAAGAAGCGATCTGGTTAGGAAGATTCTCTAAGGGAATCGAAGCAACACGCTCTCTGGCAGGGTGGTTGGCGTAGTAGGGCATACAGTCGCTCGGTGAGTGGATGATCAGCGACCCGGCTTGCCGCGTTTTCTGTAAGATAGCTTCCATACGTGGAAGCATCTGATCGAGTCGCGTCACTGCGTTTTTGCAGTGATGGTAATCCCAAACGTCACATACGATCACTGCGGTCCGTTGAGGTTCCCAAGTTACCTCGCTGTAGGCTCTCTGAAGCTGTGAAGACTGTTGAGCTTGGGGGACCGTCGTTCGCTTTTTCAATGAGTACACATCTGCAGGTGCCGGGGTGTTAGCGGTTGCTGGCTCCGTTGTATTCATGTTGAACTCCTCTGCCGAAGTTCCGAGCAACGTCGAGGTTGCAAGGGTAAAAACGGCAACTGTCCCGATCGATTCTCTCGCGAGTCGACGCCATAGAGCAATGCTCCAAACGTTGGTGTTTCGAGTATTTGCAACTCGGGAATTGCGATGATAGGCACGAAATAACCGAGAGAATGACATGAGTAGCTCGCCTGATCAAAAAGTGTACCGATGAAGAGAACGTGCGGAATGAGCATCCTCGCGGAGCGAAACCGATTATTCTCCTCCTGTTTATCGCGCAAAGCAATGGAGGGGACGGCCCTTGCCTTCCATTCGCTCTCGGAGTATCCTCACGCAAGTCTATCACATGCGGGTGTAACTCAGTGGCTAGAGTGCTAGCTTCCCAAGCTGGAAGTCGTGGGTTCGAATCCCATCACCCGCTCTGAACGGCGACTGCCCTTCTGTGCATCTATGCCGAAGCGGATCTATGATAGATATCTGTTGGGGCTTGATGGTTTATTTCCAAGGCCAGTCGTCGCCGAGCGCGTTCTTTTGCTCAGCGTGCAATTGGGCGATGCCTTGTTTCGCAAGTGCAAGTAACGAGTCGAGTTCGCTCTCATCAAACGTCGCTTCCTCGCCTGTGCCTTGAATTTCGACGAACTTGTTCTTGCCCGTCATGACCACGTTCATATCGACATCGGCCCTCACGTCGCGCAAGTAATCCAGGTCCAAGCTAGGTTTTCCGTCGACGATCCCGACGCTGATTGCTGCGACACTATCGCGAAGCGGATAGATATTCGCGGGAGCGCCTCGGAAAACGGTGTTTACCGCATCGATCAGGGCGATCATTCCTCCGGTGATCGCTGCCGTTCGCGTACCGCCATCGGCTTGGAGAACATCGCAGTCGATGGTCAGGGAGCGTTCACCGAGTTTTTCAAGGTCAGCGATCGCGCGAAATGAGCGACCGATCAATCGTTGAATTTCGGTGGTACGTCCGTCGACCTTACCGCTTCGTTCGCGAGATTTTCTTTGTGGGGTACTGCCCGGTAGCATGTTGTATTCAGCGGTGATCCAACCCTTTCCGCGACCGCTCATCCAGTCAGGAACTTTTTCTTCTAAGCTCACTGTGCATAAAACTACCGTTTCCCCGCAACGATACAGAACGCTACCAGGAGTGTTCTTTGTAAATCCTCGGATGACCGTCACTGGTCGTATCGATTGACTCATTATTTACTTACCTTTCCTTGAATAACCATCTGCAATTCTTTTTCATCAAGCGACCGATCGAACAGCATGAGTTCGTCGAGGTCGCCGATATATTCGATCCCGATCATGATGGCGGTCTTGTCGAGTTCCCAACTGAACTTCATGGGATCGACGATGGTCCCTTGGAGTTTGCCATCGAGATACAAAGCTGCTTTCGAAGGGCGATCGTTTGTGGCATTGATGTTTTCAAAACTAAAGGCGACATGTTTCCAAGCTTCGCGCGAGAAGCTAGGGTTTTTGACTGTAACCATTGGTCGTTTCTCAACGGGCCATTTTTCCCAAGGAACGTTCTGAGGGTTCCAGTCGGTTAAGTTCGAGAATACTCCCAACCGAAAATCTCGAGGAATGTCTTTATCGAAGTCGACGAACAGAGCGGCGTCGTTCCAAGCTTTTTGCGTGATCTGGATCGGATCGCAATACCCAGGCTTAAGATCTTTGTCGGCATCGAGACGCATCCAAAAGCATACGGTGCCAGCCCATGGCCCTTTGCCGTAAGGTAGGACTTCTCCACGATAGCAGAGGACTTTGGGATTCTTGTCCGTAAATCGAATGCAATCCCCAAAGACTCCCGCCCCCTTGGCAATCGAGACATCATCGCGTTGAATGCCGACGGTCCATTCTTTCCTCGCAAGCGATTCCGTCGTGTAGAGACGACCGTCAGAGCGACTTGTGCGAGCATCGCCGTTGGTATCAAAGGGAGCGTGAAAGAACAACGAATCGCGAAGTGCCTTTACGTTGCCTTCTGTCGTATCAGCGGACTGAGCGTAGCAGCTCTGGGTGAACAGCAGGAGGAGCGACGCGATAATCGACGAGATGATCGCAACGGGGTGCCATGAGGGAGAGCTGTTAATTTTTCGGTGCATGCTTGAGGGAACCCTACAAAGGACAAAGGCTGGCGACTGTTTGCATTCGGGCATAGCGAAGCGGTTGCTACTATACTCGAAGCCTTGCGATTTATCAGCTACACTTGTGCCGTGCGTGACCAACAGGTGACTTAAAATTCTAAGCAAAATTGAAAACTACGACGGCGAACACCATGACTGACTTACCACCAAACAAAGACGAGTCGATTGTGCGGTATGGGGTTACCAAACGTTGGTCTGATCTCGTAGCGTACCGGGGGGTGGCGTACTTTGTCGAAGTACCCGATGACCCGACAGCTTCCGCACAGACACAGTTTCACCAAGTTCTCTCGCAAGTCGACGAGAGGTTAAAATTAGTAGGTAGCGATCGCGCGAAGTTGCTTTCCGCAATGATTTATCTTCCGGATCCGAGTGACTTGCCGTTGTTCAATTCGATTTGGGATGATTGGGTCCCTCAAGGCCACGCACCGAGCCGCGCTTGTGTCCACACGCCGCTGGCTGCCACTGGTTACCGTGTAGAGTTAGTGCTGACGGCCGCTTGCGCTGATCCACTTCCATAACGCAAATTCGCGAAATCCCCGTCGGTTCAAAGTTGCGTTGGTCAGCTCAAAGCTGCGCTTGCATTTTCACAGCTTTATTGGCCCGTTCAAAGCTGCGCTGGCCCGTTCAAAGCCTCATTGCGCTGGGCGGCGCTTGATGGCTGCTGTCAGATTCTTGGGAGAAGCTAAGCCTTGCTGCATCGAGGAGCCGGAGGGCTTCGATTTCTCGGTCTCCGGCTGTTTTGAGAATGATCGTTCGATGCTTTTCAAACTCTTCATCAAGTATGTTTTGGGCGATCAAGTGTTTGCGGCTCCAAAGAACGGAAAGTTCGAGCAAGCTATGAGCAGCTCGATTCCAGCCCCAGAACTCTCGGCCCGCGAAGTCTTGTTCGACGGTGCACTGAGCGATGGCTCTTGGATCGCTTACATCCCAATGGTTGACATGTAGTGCAACCGCACGGCACACATTATCCAGAACCCATCCGTAAGGACTGTAATATTGTGCTGGTGGTGGTTGGTTCGGTGCGTTGCATAACCCGAGCACAGCTTGGACTACTAGTAGACCATCATCGACGATATGGAAGATGGCTCGGTTCGTCCGATGGAGGTTCGCAAAGGTCTTTGAGGTTTGGAACGGCTTGAGAACCCAAGTCGATTGAGCTTGATCGACGTGTGGACCGATAGGAGCAATATGCATGCGCCCATCGACGGTTTCGGTCGTTAGAATTCCCTCGATGATCATCTTTGGTGGCCCGCAGGGAGAGAGAAATCAGTCGCCACGAAGCAGTCGTTCACCGAGAAAGCTATCGAGTTCGGGAATAGCAAGAATTTTGTCGCGAGTCTTGGCAACGTCGTATTCGATGCGACGAAATGTTAGGTGTGGATGATCGTAAATGACATAGCACGATCGCCAATCCTCATCGCGTGGTTGCCCTACACTTCCGACATTGATCATGGCTTTTGCGTCGGTCAGTTCGTATTGGAAGTTAACATCTGGAGGTGCGAGGAATTGATGATCTGCGGTGAAGATGCCAGGCGTGTGCGTGTGACCTTGGAATGAATAACGCTGGATCAACGAGAAGAGTCGTTCCATTTTGCGAGGGCTGTAAGCATCGTCCGGGAACACATATTCGTTGATGGGGTTCGAAACGGATCCGTGAACGTAGATGACACCGTCTTCGGTGTAGACCCTGGGTAGTTTCGCGAGGAAACTCAATCGATCTTTTGCATCTCCTGGCTTAATGCTCTGTTCGACTTGCTGTCGTGTCCAGAAGATGGCTTGTTCAGCCACTGCGCTGAAACCTTCGGGATCTATCAAAGCACCATAATCATGGTTGCCGATGACACACATTTGCATGGTCATCACAACGTCAAGGCATTCGCGTGGGTTTGGGCCGTACCCGATGATATCACCGAGACAAAAGATGCGCTCGCAACCTTGAGACTTAATGTCGGCCAAAACTGCGGTGAGGGCTTCAAGGTTCCCGTGGATATCGCTAACGATTGCCGTTCGCAAAGTAGTTATTCCCCTCTACCGCCACTGGCTAGGTATCTGTTGGAGGTGTCACCGACCGGATCGTAGTCGATCACCTAGTTGGTTATCTATTTCCGCGATTGCGTATATCTTGGCAACCGTAGTTTCGATGTCATATTCCACACGTCGAAAGAAAATTTTCTTCGCGTCGTAGTCGACGATAGTGTAGCAAGCCCGTGGGTCTTCGTCCCGGGGCTGTCCGACACTTCCCACGTTGATCATCAGTTTTTCGCGGCCCAAGGAAAAAGTGTAATCGCAGTCTTCGGGGGTGATGAATTCACAATCCGGCGTGAATACCGCTGGGATATGGGTGTGGCCTTGGAAGCAGTACTGGGGGACCTTTGCGAACAATCGGTCCATTTTGTGGCGGTCGTAAACCGTTTCGTGAAACACGTATTCGTTCGTTGGGTCGCAAGGGGAGCCGTGAACGAATAAAAATTTATCAGCTTGATAGGACTTCGGGAGCTCGTTGATGTAGTCCCATCGATTGTTCACCGCGCGGGATGGGCCGCGATTGAGTTCCTTGCGAGTCCACTGTATCGCTTGGAAGGCAATCGGATTAAATCCACTTGGATCGACCACCGCAGCTTGGTCGTGATTTCCAAGGATCGTCAGCTTGGACTTTTTCATCACGAGTTCGAGGCACTCGATCGGATTCGGACCGTAGCCGACCACGTCACCCAAACACATGATCTCATCGACCTGTTGTTTGGCAACATCAGCCAACACGGCTTGTAGTGCTTCTAGATTTCCATGGATGTCGCTCAACAATGCTTGTCTCATCGAACGCGACTCCTGCATTGTCCAGTTCCGCCATTCAATGGATTACCCACGCAGGGTGTGCGTAGAGATGAGTTGCCTACCTTGGATTTGAAAGGCAGAGGTGGAATGAAGCGAGAAAACATCAGATCCAAGGGCCTAGGTACTATCGGGGTGATCAAGGGACTTTCAGCTATTCGAGGGCAAGCCATAAACGGCAATTTGCCCTCAAACCGCAACCCTAGTGTACTACGGGAACCCTGTTTTGGGCAGGGCCATCTGCGAAGCGGGAGCACCACCCCGGAGGACTCGCGATGGGAATATCGCGAGGGTTTTTACCCCCCTAGAAGCAGTTTGAGGATGCCGCACTGCTTGTTTGGATCGCTTAGCGATCGGGTTTGTCCGGTGCTCGATTCTCTTTACGATAATCCCAAGGTGCTTGTGGATTGTCGGTTCCCCAAAGGCCAAGTCTCTCTTTTTTTGCTTCGATTTCCAAGTCCGCAAGTTTTTTCGACTGATTGTAACGCTTGAAATGCCAAGCATTTCCGGTCCTTATCATCTCGGAGTTGATGTGCTTGTCCTCCACGTAAACCTGCGCAAGTAAACGTTCGAAGTTGTCCTTCTTTTGCCAAGTCACTTTGACTTTCGAAGTTCCGAGCATTTTTTGAAGGGCTTCGGCGGACTCTTTGCCAAAGGGTTGTTTGAGCTCAGGGGCGTCCGTCCCTTCGATCTGTATTTCGTATTCCATTCCATCCGACGTGCGGACCTTGATGGAATCCCCATCGATTACTTTAGTGATATCTCCCTCAATCGATTCCTCTTTTACCGGTGGTTCGGCTTGCGGTTCAGTTGCCCGATCGCCCTGCTTTTCTTTCGCTACGGGCTCTTGGCCAAAGGCGTTTTGATCGATGCTCGGTTGAAGAATCGCCCAGGTGTTCCGCGCCGATTCGCCCATCGAGCTTGGGAGCAATAAACTTTGTGTTTCGATGAAGAGATTGGTCAACGTGTAGAGGATCAGCAATCGAGTGACCAGAGACCACTTCAAGGGAGTCTGTCGTGCCTGCATGACGGAAGGTTCCTAGCGGGGAAAGTTGGTTGTGGGGATGTAGTTCGTGCTGAAAAAGTTGTCGGAGTATGCAATACTATGACTGCAATACTATACTGCAATAAGGTACTGGCGAATTGCACCGTTGGGGGAATTATATCCCCAGGTGATTCGGCGGTCGGAAGCAGTACGGATGTGCAAAGCCAAAATGCAGAAATAGGCTTCCCAAGGAAAGGAACCAGAAGAAGCAGTGTCTAGCGAGTTAAATCCAGGGGATTCCAAACCAAAGGTGACGTTGCCCGAGCCTGATGCTGCGGCTTTGGCCTCTCGTCGGCTTATGACTCGCGATGCTTCCGATGGTTTTAGTTATCACGCTCCACAAGGCTGGAGGGATGTGAGAGCTTGGCTGATCAGTTGCGTGCTGCACACCGGTACCTTGTTGCTGCTAGCGGTCTTTTTTCAGCCTCGTTTGAAGGGGACTGGCGATCTGTTGGATCGGCCGGTTGGAATCGCTGTCTTCCATCAAACCTCCTCCGGTAGCGTATATGAACTGAGCGCCTCTGAAGCATCCGGTGGGGAGGATTCTGCTGATGCGCCGAATGCCGAAGCGTCGGCAAGTCCTCGCTCTACGGATGCACCGGTCGATGTATCTGAATTGACCAAAGATCTTTTGGACTATCAAACGAAAACGGTAGGAACGCCATCGACGGATGGGGCTGTGCAAAGCTTGGCCAATGGAGTGAGCAGTGGGCTTTCGAAGACAGGTACTGCCACCGGCGGTTCAAATTCATCTGGACTTGGAGCCGGCGGCAGCGGCAAAACAACGGCAAGCTTCATGGGACTTCGAGGAACGGGGGCAAATTTTGTCTATGTACTAGACCGTTCGGCTTCGATGGACGAATTCGGTGGAGCTCCCATGCAGTTCGCTAAGAGCGAACTGATGAAAAGCATCGCTTCTTTGTCCGAACGCAATCAGTTCCAAGTTGTTTTCTACAACGATTCTCCTGGGTCACTAAGCCCGGCAACCACCGGCGGAAAATTGCTTGCGGCGAACGACACGAACAAAGAAAAAGCCTCTCGGTTTGTCAGAGCGATTCGGCCACTCGGGGGTACGGAACATATTCCCGGACTGAAGATGGGATTATCCTTCGGCCCAGATGTGTTGTTCTTTCTAACCGATGCTGCGGAACCAGCGATGACTGAATCCCAATTGATTGAAATACAGACTCGCGCAGAGCGAGCGATGACCACCATACACACCGTTCAGTTCAATCGCGGGCCTGCTCCAAACGACGGTGGCTGGATCCGCGAGCTTGCCGAGCGAAACCGCGGTACTTACCGCTATGTCGATATCACTGATTTGGAACGATAGAACTTATGACCAACGTCATCGAACTGCATCACCCACTTGCAAAACATCATCTAGCAATCCTGCGTTCCTCGCAGACAACCCCTGCGTTGTTTCGTAATCAAGTTCGATTGCTGTCGATGCTTCTGGCGGTTCGTGCCACCGAGGATTTAACCCTCAGCACAATCGAAGTGCAAACACCTTTGGCAATCACACGCGGTGGACGATTGGCACAAAGAATCGCTATCGTTCCAATTCTGCGAGCCGGACTCGGGCTCGTCGAGCCTGTTCTCGAATTGCTTCCTAATGCCGAAGTCTGGCACTTGGGAATGTACCGCGATGAAGCGACCGCTCAGCCGGTGGAATACTACAGCAAACTACCGGCTACAGACCCAGCGCATGTCGGATTTGTACTCGATCCGATGCTCGCAACAGGTGGCTCAATCCGAGCCGCCGTCTCAGCGCTGAAGAAATGGGGCGTTCGCGATGTGCGGATCCTAAGCGTGATCGCTGCCCCTGAAGGAATCGAAGCCATCACGTCTGAGCATCCCGATGTAACGATCTATGTCGGTGCAATCGACCAAGAACTTAACGAACACAAGTTCATCGTGCCTGGACTCGGAGATGCGGGCGATCGTATCTTCAATACTTCACGTTGATTCCGCCTTGCTACCGCGCTGCCGTATTAACAGGCCGCCGTGTTACCGCGCGGCCGTATTTAACAGGCTGCCGTGTTAGTTTCCTGACTTAAGCTGCCTGCCTAGTTGGTATGGTGCCAAGTGCGTTCACTCAGAAGGACAATCGAATACTCATGCGAGATCCAAAACAACTTCGCTCTCACCGTTGGTTTGGACCCGATGATCTGCGTAGCTTCGGTCACCGCTCGCGGCTTAAAGGGATGGGGATCGATGACGCAGACTTCCAGAATCGGCCAGTCATCGGAATTCTCAACACTTGGAGCGATCTGAATACTTGCCATTCACATTTCAAAGAGAGGGTCGAGGAAGTCAAACGCGGGGTCTATCAGGCTGGTGGGTTCCCGGTGGAAATACCGGTGATGAGCTTGAGCGAAATGCTCATGAAACCAACCACCATGCTCTATCGCAACCTGTTGGCTATGGAGACCGAAGAAGTCTTAAGATGCCATCCGGTCGACGCTGCTGTGCTCATGGGGGGATGCGATAAGACGGTTCCGGCGTTGTTGATGGGAGCTATCAGCGCTGATATTCCAAGTCTGTTTCTGCCGGCAGGGCCAATGCTCAAATCCTACTGGCGAGATGTCACGCTCGGCAGTGGTACCGACGCTTGGAAGTACTGGGCAGAGCGATGCGCTGGGAATTTGTGTGATTCGCAATGGAAGGAAATCGAAACGTGCATCGCTCGCTCGGCGGGAACTTGCATGACGATGGGAACCGCCTCGACCATGGCTTGTATCGCTGAAGCTCTTGGATTCACTTTGCCAAAAGCTAGTTCCATACCCGCTGTGGTTGCCGAACATAGCCGATTAGCCGTCGCCTCCGGACGCATGGCTGTCGAACTGGCTTGGAACCAAACACGCCCTTCGAAGATCCTCTCGCAAGGATCATTTATAAACGCGATCGTTACGCAGTTAGCGATCGCAGGGTCAACCAATGCGATTGTGCATGTGATCGCGATGGCCCGACGTGCAGGATTTCCCGTCACCCTCGATGATTACGATCAATGGTCTCGCCGCGTACCTGTTCTTGCAAATCTTCGTCCAAGCGGCAAATACTTGATGGAAGATTTTCACCTAGCGGGCGGACTTCCTGCTCTCTGGGCAGAACTTCAAGATCTGCTTGATGTTTCGACCAAGCAGATCGACGGCAGGACAATAAATGATTCGATCCAAGAAGCCATCACGGTCGATCGCGATGTCATTCGACCTCGAAATCAACCACTTTATGAACACGGTGGTACTTGTGTCTTGCGAGGAAACCTTGCCCCGGAAGGTTGCGTGATCAAGTCCTCGGCAAGCGCACAAAATCTCCTTGTGCACCGTGGACCAGCCGTTGTATTCGAGAACTACGCGGATTTGAAACGGCGCATCAACGATCCCGAGTTGGCCGTTACCGCAGATTCGGTGCTTGTGCTTAAAAACGGTGGGCCGTTGGGAGCACCAGGCTTTCCTGAATGGGGAATGTTGCCCATTCCGGAGAAGCTCTTGAAGCAAGGGGTTCGCGATATGGTTCGGATCTCCGATGCGCGAATGAGTGGTACAAGTTACGGGACATGTGTTCTGCACATCTCTCCCGAATCAGGGGCCGGCGGCCCATTGGCTTGGGTCCAATCCGGAGATACTATCGAACTCGATGTCCCCGGGCGTCGTATCCATCTTGACGTTTCTGAGGAAGAGCTTCAAAGACGCAAAGCTGCTTGGCAAGCCCCCGCGCCGCATGCGACGCGAGGATATTTGAAGTTGTATGCCGAGCACGTGACCCAAGCTCACTTGGGATGCGATTTTGATTTTCTTGAAGGAAGCGATCCGGGGCGAGAACCCGATATCTTCTAGGTTTTGTAAT